>Ga0224527_1000065_pt1 | contig 80212 bp, 47 predicted proteins | sample CBST0metaG_FD_179882 | JGI IMG/M metagenome (GOLD analysis project Ga0224527, IMG submission 179882) | Peat soil microbial communities from Stordalen Mire, Sweden - C.B.S.T0 | ecosystem: Environmental > Terrestrial > Soil > Wetlands > Peat | place: Sweden: Norrbotten County, Stordalen Mire...
GCATGACGCCCAGCACGCGGCCCGAGGATATCCTTTCCGAACTGAACGCGTTCCTGAATATCGCCGGCGTGGATCGCATGAACAAGGTCCTGCACGCGCAAGTGACGCTGGCAGCGAAGACCGCAGTCTTGGCCCAGATTCTCACACAGTTTCCCTTGCTCGTGATCTTCGATAATTGCGAGGACGTGTTAACTGCCGGAAAAGCCGCACAGAACGGTGCGGATTCCGGCCAGTCGAAGGACGTCTTCGAGATCGCCGATCTCGACCTGCGGCAGTTCTTCGAACAACTCGTTAACAGCGTCGCCAACGGTACCCGATTTCTGTTCACGACCCGCTATGACTTCAGCCCCACGCGGCAAAGGCTCACTGCCGAAATCGACCACATCGCGCTCGGTGAGATGCCATTCAGCAACGCCGTGCAGGCCATGAACAACCACGAGATCCTGGCTTCTCTTCCCGTAGCGTCTGGAACTGCCCCGATCACCAAGCATGACCTGTTCACCAAGCTCGGCGGGCACCCCTACAGCATCGATGTCTTTGCGCGGCGCGCAGCGGTCACCAGTGTCAGCGATGTCTGGCTGGAGATCGAAGGCGTCAGGAAAGAGATGATCGAGTTCACGCTGCTCGACCGCACCTATGCGCAACTGCCGACCGGATCTCGGAAGTTGTTGATACGCGCGAGCGTTTTGGACGAGACTCCTTCCCTCGAGGAACTCCAATGGATGATGGGCGGCGCGGAGAACTCATCTGTGCCGGTTGACGCGGACCTGAGGCCTTTGCTGGAATGGGGGATGCTGTCCAGGGAAAAGACGAAAGACAGCGTCACCTATCCCATGCATGCGCTAGTGCGCGATTACGTTCATGAGCAGTTCAAGGCCACTGGTGAAGACGAGGCGGAGTTGCTGAAGCGCGCCGGCGCGTTTTGGGATCTTCAGCTCCAGCAAGCAAAAACAGAATCCGCCATCGTGACCTGCATTCTGCGAGCGCGTGATTATTATTTTCGAGCCGGAGACTTCGACAGGGCATTCGAGGCGGTGGAGGCGGTGCGCGAATCGCTAATGCGTTGGGGTTTCACCGATCGCCTGATCCAGCTTACGCAAGATTGCATACGCACCAGCACTGGAATTGCACAAGCAACGGCCATGCGGTACCTGGCCATTTTGTATCACGAGATGGGCGACCTGAAGACGGCACTCGAGATACACCTGGAGGTACTGGAGATCTACCGCGCCGCTCTAGCAGTAGATCGTTATGCGGGTCAACTGCACGAGATCGGTGCAATTTATCACTCGCGCGGGGACTTTCAGAAAGCGCGCGGCTATTACGAAGAGAGCGCGGCATCTTACCAAACCCGCGCATCGCTCAGCGACACCGATCGTCTCAATTGGGTAACGACAATCTACCAGCTTGCCACGTTGGACATGGACGAATTCCAGCTTAATCTGGACGAGACAAAGCTAGAGAGCTCCGAAAGCAGAATGAAGGATGCCCTGCGGCGCTACAAGGATCTGAACAACCTTCGCGGGCAGGCCGTATGTCTGCGGGAACTGGGCCAGATCAGCCACATCAAAGGCGATCTCACGGAAGCCGAGAAACAAGTACGTGTGAGCCTGGCCCTCAACGAGCAAATTGGAAACCGGCAGGGCGCCGGACATTGCAATTCACTTTTCGGCAAGATCCTGTTCCAACAAAACAAGTATGCAAAGGCGGTGCCTGCGTTCGAGGCGGCGATCGAGATCTTCGACTCACTCGGATTTCGAAGCCCGAAAGCGGACGCCATCTATTACCTGGGGCGAATCCACTGGGAAGAAGGCAATCACGTAGCAGCGGTCGAAAAGTGTTTAATAGCGCTTTCGTTCCTTGCTCAAGCCGATGCCCATCAGCAAAGAAGCTTGCATATTTTTCTGTACGATGCTTTAAATGCACTGGGGAAAGAGAAGTTTGACGCAATTATGGCGGACTTCGGCCGACAGCTCGTGGTGGACGAACTCGAAGACGGTGTACGGTTGAACGTTATGGTGATCTGAGAGGCGGTATGGGCTTATGACAACGCAAAAATTCAAATGCCCCATCTGCGGGTATCGATTTCTGGCGGATCCCGAGGGAATGTATGCGTCCGGGCAGGTGTCTGTTACGCGGAAGGCCGATAGACAGTTGCACGCAGCGGTTGCGCGGACCATTGACTTGAATTGTCCTAACTGCAAGAACGACTTTGAAGTCAAGATCGGAGCATAATGGACGACCTGCAGACAAGCGTCGAGAAACAGAAGGGACTGCCGGACGATCAGCTTCCCGTGTTGGCAGATCCGAGCCTCAAATTCTGGAAAGACAACGCCAAGGTTCTGCTCACCGAATCGGTCAAATCGCTGGAAGAGACTGCCAAACAGATCATCGGGGTGGCGGGAATCCTGGAAGGGCTTTACTTCCACGCGATAGCGTACACCAACATCCGGGGCCATGCACCAGGCTGGCAGGTGGCGATTTACGTGGCGCCCCTGCTCGCTTGGCTCATCAGCTTATGGACAGCGTTGATGGTCTTCTTTCCGCAAACCTACCCCAGCAACATCAACTCAGCACGCGAGAGCCGAGCCATGTTCGAGATCCTCGTCGCACATAAGCGGCGGATGCTCAAACAGGCGGGGAACTGGCTAGCGTTAGGCATCGTCGGTTTATCCGTAGTCTTGGGCATGTACCTAGCCGGTTGACCCAGCAGGGAATGCCGTTAGCGGCTTGACCCATTCCGGGGACACGACCGGCAGAGCTCTTAGGCCGGTGTCAAGGCTTTGCGTTGGCTCCGCCAGATTTATCGCGATGAATGCGTTCGATGTGCCGCATCTAACCTCGTTTGCGGTAAGCGCGGTTCATTTGGATTGGGTGAAGTGCGAACTGCAGACTGCAAGTGACCTCAAATCTGGCGGCGCTGAACTGATGGAATTTATTCGTAAGCTTGACGTAAGTCTCGTCGACATGGGACACACGCATCACAACGAAATTGCTAACGGTGGTCGTACGGTTTACTCTGCCACCCGCTCCATTGGACAAACTGAGAAATGGCCAATTGGCTATTCTGTAATCAACATGGACTGTGACGTTGTGAGTTGGCGATTCGTTGAGCCAGGCAAGTTGCCCGCGGTGGAGCGCGCGGAACGCGATCAGGATAACTCGTTGGGGGCGTGGCCGGAGCATAGGCTGCTCGGCATCCAACCAGGACCGAACAAGAACGGAAACAAGTGGTGATGGTTCCGATGGAGATCGCGCACGTCGTTCTTCCTTTAATTGTCGCCGTCAGCATTTCACTGATGCTGATCCGTCCTCGCGGAATTCGTGAAGTTTGGTGGATATCGGGCGGGGCGCTCCTGTTGATCGGCCTTCGTTTGGTGCCGGTCAAATTGGCTGGGCAAGCCGTTATCAAGGGCAGTGATGTCTACTTGTTCCTGATTGGCATGATGCTCCTGAGTGAACTGGCGCGGGAGCAAGGCGTATTCGATTGGGTAGCCTCGGTCGCGATTCGAGGAGCGAGGGGCAGTTGCTCGCGGCTTTTCCTACTGGTCTACGGGGTGGGAACTCTTGTGACCATTTTCATGTCGAACGACGCCACTGCTGTCGTGCTGACGCCGGCGATCTTGACGGCAGTGCGAAAGGCAAAGGTCGCGCCTCTTCCATATCTTTTTGTCTGCGCGATGATCGCGAACGCCGCCAGCTTCGTGTTGCCGATTTCGAATCCGGCGAACCTGGTGGTCTTTCGTACTGGAATGCCACCGCTGGGGATGTGGCTGGCTGCTTTCGGAGTGCCATCGGTGCTTTCCATCGTGGTCACTTTTCTCGTCATGCGCCTTGTGTTTCGCCACGAACTCTGCAAGAGCATCGATTGCGAGGTGGAGAACACGAAGCTGACCGGGAATGGCAAACTTGTTCTCGGCGGCCTCGCCCTGATGATTGCCGTTCTCCTGGCAGCTTCCGCGATGAAGAAAGACCTGGGGCTGCCAACATGCCTCGCGGCGCTGGTGATAACAGTTGTGGTCTCAATCAAGGCGCGAACAAATCCAGTGAGCTTGGCTCGCGAAATCAGCTGGGCAACACTGCTGCTGGTTGCAGGATTGTTTGTTATGGTCGATGCCGTCGAGAGCCAGGGTGCGTTGAGCCTGACACAGCAATGGCTCGTCTGGGCGTCAAGTCTCGGCCAGAATGTGGGCGCAATGCTGGTTGGATTCGCCGTTGCGATAGCAAACAACCTGGTGAACAATTTGCCTTTGGGTCTGATAGCGGGTGGCACAATCCAAGCTGCTCATACAAAGGGTCTGATGGCCAATGTAGTTCTGATCGGCGTAGATCTCGGACCAAATCTCTCTGTCACTGGATCGCTTGCTACGATTCTCTGGCTGCTGGCACTTCGCAAGGATGCAGGTGACGGGACAAGCGGAGAAAAGCTGGATGTGAGCTTCTGGAAGTTTCTGAAGGTCGGTGCCGTTGCGATGCCATTGGCGCTCATCGCTGCACTCGGCGGAGCGATCCTTATGAGAATGCTGATCGGACAACGCTGAATTCTATGGATGCGAATGGAGCAAGTACACGGCACGTCAAAGCCGCTCGGCAATGTCGATTCATTTTGCCTCGCCGACATTGCCGAGGACCGCTTGGGGCCAGCCATTCTTCCATGCAATCGTAGAGATCTGCAGGGCGGGCTTGCCGGTAACCGCGTCGTACGCGTGGAAGACGATCAGGTCGCCTTCAGGCCGTTGCAATATCGACTCTCCGCCAGGCCCGATCTAACGGCCATTTGCAGCCACGAGTTCACTGCCGCCGCCCTTGAGCATTTCCCGTCCTACGGGATCGACATAAGGCCCGGTCACGCGGCGCGAACGTCCGACCATCGTGCGATAACTACTGTGAACTCCGCGGCAGCAGAGATCGAATGAGACAAAGAGGTAGTAAAACCATTGATGCCCGACGATGAACGGCGCTTCAATCGCCTGCCAGTCCGCGGGAAATCCGGGCTTTGCGGGCGCGGAATGATTGGGAGGCAGTTTGCCGGCTAGCGAATATAGCTTTGAATCGTTCGCTGCCAATTTCCCTGTTGCCGGGTCGATGCGGCGCATCTTGATTCCCGACCAGAAGCTGCCAAAGCTCAGCCATGGCTGGCGTTTTTCGTCGAGCACGATATTCGGATCGATCGCGTTGAAATCATCAGAAGCAGCCGACTGTACCCCGGCGCCTTCATCCTGCCAGCGGTACCTGGGGCTGACAGAGTTTAGCGTTTCATTGGTTGCCAGTGCGATACCTGGCAGGTTACGACCAAAGAGAGAGTACGCGTAGTAGAGGTGATACTTTCCATTGAAGAAGGATATATCGGGCGCCCAAAGATCCCTGGTGCCGGGACTCATTTTGTGAAAAGCTTCAGGAAAGGAATCGAACACGCTACCGCAGAGCTTCCATTCGGTCAGATTGTGGGAACAGCGAATAGGCAACTGGCCTCCGCCTGGCGCAGCGCCCGTCGCGAAGACATAGTATTGGTCGCCATCCTTGGCAATCGACGGATCGTGTGTGGCACCTACGCGCGCGCCTTCAACTCGCCCCACAATCGGCCGACACGTTTTATCAACTCGCACTCAGTACCGCTGCCAGGGCCCCGATTGCGCCGCTCGAGGACTGGGCTGTGAGAAAAGTAGTGTTGATGCAAGCGAACAGGACGAACAACAGCCAGCGGAAGAGGCTTTGTGTGGCACTGACCGTTCGGGTCTCCAAAAGGTTTAAAAATGATTCCCTGGGCAGATCAAATATGTCTATCGGGGGGGGGAACGCTTTCCTAAGCGCAACTTATGATAGCGCCTGTTCTCCTCCGTTTTTTTCTTACGCCACTGACTGTGGCCGATGGGCTCGGTCGTGAAGGATGTTGGGCCATCGCTGTTAATTTGGCGAGATGTGTCAGAATTCTTCGTTTGCTTCGACAGCAGGCAATATGTCGTCTTCTCGGGCGACCCAGACATACAGTGTCGGCAGCAGGAAGATACCAATGACCAGGTTGGCGAGAAGACCGCCGACGATCACGATGGCGAACGGTCGTTGTGAATCTGAGCCGATGGCGTGCGAAAGCGCGGCGGGCAGCAGCCCCAGGGTAGCCACCAGCATAGTCATCATGATGGGCCGCAAGCGTAGCACTGCGCCCTCGACGGCAGCCTCGATAAAGTGATCTTCATTTGACTCCTCCATACCTTTGCGACGAGCTCGTAATTGATTGATGAATTCAATCATGATGACGCCGGCCTGCACTGAAACTCCAAAGAGCGCCAGAAAACCCACCGCGGAAGAAACAGAAAAATTAGTGTGCGTGACAAATAGGGCGAGGGGACCACCGATGGACGCCATAATGACGCTGACCAGGATCAGTATTGCCCACTTAGCGGAATGAAACATGGTGTAGAGAATGAGAAAGATGGCAAGCACGGCGATGGGAACAATCACCGCCATTCGCTTGTCGGCTCGTTTTTGACTCTCGTATTCTCCGGCCCACTCGAGGTGGTACCCGATCGGCAATTTCACATTGTGTTCGACTCGGGAGATAGCCTCTTCAACGGTTGAACCGAGATCCCTGCCCCTGGCAGAAAACTTGATAGCAATGTAACGCTGCCCTGATTCGCGATTGATCTGTTCAGCACCGTCATCAGTCGATGCCTGGGTAAGCTGCGCCAACGAAACACGCTCGCCGGAGGGCGCCAGCATGCGGATGTTTTCAATGGATTCGCGGGTATCGCGAAACTGCTGTTGATAGCGCAGGGTTACGTCAAAGCGGGCTTCACCTTGTTGCACCTGGGTGATCGCATTGGCACCAACGGCGGTCTGCACTGCATCCTGGATATCGGTGACGTTGATGCCCCAGCGCCGAGCTGCTTTCCGATCGACCCGCAGGTTGAGATTGGGCTGGCCGACGATGCGGAATATGCCAAGATCGCCTACTCCCGGAACGGTGGCCATCTGCGCCTGAATGTTTTCGGCGGTATGTTCGAGCGTACGGAGGTCGTCGCCATAGAGCTTTACGGCGAGCTCGCCCTTTACGCCGGAGACGGCTTCTTCCATGTTGTCGGAGATGGGCTGCGAGTAGTTCCAGATCACGCCGGGAAACTTCTCTAATTCCTTATCGATCGCGGCGATCAAGCTCTCTTTATTGCGGTGAAAGACGGGGCGCCACTCTTCTTTTCGCTTGAGATCAACAAAGTATTCCGTATTGAAGAAGCCAGCGCTGTCTGTGCCGTCGTCGGGGCGGCCGGTCTGGCTGATAACCTGGGTGACCTCAGGAAACGATGCCAACACGACGCGGGCATTGTTGGTGAAGTCAATGCTAGGGGTGGGACCTTCGCTGGGGGGCAGAGTTCCTCGAACCCAGATTGAGCCCTCATCGAGGTGGGGCAGAAACTCCGAGCCGATGGGTCCGCCTATCGTGAGATAGATCGCCACGGCGAACAGGAAGGCGGCTATGCCCACGGTGGTGTAACGATGCAAAATGGCCGCGCGGACGGCCACGCGATAGTGGCGGATCAACCATTCCATGATGGGATTGTGCCACTCTTTGGCTCCTTTGCTGAACAGCAAGCCAGCCATGACGGGGGCAATGATGATGGCGAAAACCAGGGCGCCGAGCAGGGCAAACGTCACTGTCCAGGCCATGGGTTTGAACAGCCGACCCTCAACTGCCTGGAGGGTGAAGATGGGCAGATACGAAGTAATGATGATACCGCGAGCAAAGAACACGGGGCGCAGTACCTCGTGCGCCGCTTCACGAATCTTTTGAGTCGGGGTCCGCGTGTCGTCCTTTTGTCCGAGATGGCGGACCATGTTTTCGATCATTACCACGGAGCCGTCGACCAGCATGCCAAAGTCAAGAGCGCCGAGCGAGAGCAGATTGGCGGGGATGTGACTAAGGTCGAGGCAGATCGAGGCGAACATGAGAGCGAACGGGATGGTAAGGGTAACAATAATTGCGCCACGCACGTTGCCTAAAAACAGGAAGAGAATGATGGCGACCAGGATCATTCCCTCAGTCAGGTTGTGTTCCACCGTCTCCACGGTATAGTTCACCAATTTTGATCGATCAAGGAACGGCACCACCTTTACGCCCTTGGGCAGAATGCCGTTATTGAGCTTGTCCACTTCCTCGTGAATCTGGGTCAGGACTGGATCAGAGTCAGCTCCCTTTTGCAGGAGCACGATGCCCTCGACGGTATCGGGGTTGTCGACGATCATTCCGTCGGCGCGGTGGGTCGCTCTTCCTATCTGTCCGAGGCGGATCTTGGCCCCTTGGGAGACGGTGGCGATGTCGGCGATCGAGATAGCCGCACCATTCTGCGTCTTTACGACGGTGTCTTCGATGTCTTGTACGCTGGTGTAGAGGCCCAGAGATTGCACGTTGATCTGCTGTGCGCCTTGCTCGATGAAGCTGCCACCGCCGTTGCTGTTGTTATTGGCGATCTGCTGCTCTACCTGCCCGATGCTGAGGCCGTAGGCAACCAGCTTATCGGGATCGAGTTTAATCTGATATTCCTTGGTCGGGCCACCGAAGCTGGATACGTCTACAACGCCCTTAACGCCTTTGAATGATTTCTCAAGAAGCCAGTCTTCGAGGGACTTCTTTTCCATTACGTCGTAGGAGGGGTTGGTGCTCTCGAGGGTGTACCAGTAGATCTGTCCGACAGGGCTCCAGTCGGTTCCCATCTGGGGCGTCAGGTTCGCGGGTAGACTTACCTGCCCGAGGCGTTCCACCACATGAGCCCGATTGGCGTCACTCGTTGAGTCATCATCGAAGATGAGCATGAGGCTGGAGAGCCCGGCAAGGGTCGTGGAACGCAGATGGGTGAGATGAGGAATGCCCGCCATCTGAATCTCCACGGGGACGGTAACCTGGCGTTCGATCTCTTCAGCGGAGCGACCGGGCCATTGGGTAATGATCTGGACGTAGTTGTTTGCAACATCGGGATAGGCCTCGATGGGGAGAGCCCGGAAGGAGAGGATGCCCCAGATCGAAAGCACGACGACTCCGCCGAGTACCAGCCACCGGCTCTTCAGCGCGAAATCAACAAGGGCACGGATCAATGAAGGTGTTCCCTGGCAGAGGGCAGGAGTATTGCTACCGTGCCATTTGCTCGAATCCAGAGGAGCTTGTGTTTCCTTTTGGGTTCAGAGGTTTTCACGCTTGATTTTACCCGATGCTGGCCGCTGATCTGTCAGGCAGGCTGAAGATCCGGATGGATATTCGCCAATGGCTAGGTTTCATTGAGCCGCCGAACCCTCAGTTCCGGCGAACGTAAGCGTCTAATTGCCCAGAGCGGTGTTAATCGGGGAGGGGATTCCAGAGACTGCTATCGACGTCTCGTCCGGCTCGACGTTCAGAGTATGGGGAAGGACCGCATACCGGGGCCGCTGGACCGCGGGAGTCGGTGATCCTCACCTTGCCCGAGAAACCTTTCATTCATTGTTCGTCAACAAGGAAGGCGGCCAAGATTTCGCGTTGGACGGTCTATGAGTTGCGAGTAACCGTCAGTTTGAAGCTTGGACATGTGGCGACTGTGATGGCAAAGCTGCTGCTGACCTGGCTTGGCGCTGCGTGGTGCAGTTCGGAGGGTTAGCCCGCTTCAGCGAAAACGAGAAGCGACTGCCAAGACCTAACTCACTCTCGACACTTAGCTCAGTGCCGTGTCTCTCAGCGATCCACTTAGCAAGGGCGAGACCAAGCCCCGACCCGTTATTAGAAATTCCATTTTTTGCCGTGCCCCGGAAGAAACGCTCGAAGATACGACTTCTGTATTCATGAGGGATTCCGATTCCTGTATCCTTGACTTCGATTGAGACGCGCTCTCCCTCGATGTTCGGGAGCAACGTGACCGTACCTCCAGAAGGAGTGTATTTGATGGCGTTCTCGAGGAGTATCGACAACAGTCTCTGGATGCCGCATGCATCTCCGAGAACGTAGAGACCTGCGCTTGGCATTTCGACGCTGAATTTGAGTAGCGCGTGATTCGCGGCGTTTGTCCAGGTCTGGTCGGCATCGTGCAAGAGAGAATCCAAGCAGATGGGGGCGAACGATAAGGTGTCGGCACCTCCATCAGTGCGCGCCAGCGATAGCAGATTTTCGACCAAGCTCGTCATCTGAACGGCCTCTTGATGCAGACGCCCGAGCACTTGGCGATACTCGTCAACATTGCGATCGCGATAGAGCGCCACCTCGATCTCAGTGCGCAAGAGCGCAATGGGCGTACGCAATTCATGCGAAGCATTGCCGGTGAAGGAGCGTACGCTGGCAAAGGCCTTGTCGATTCTCTCAAGCATCTGATTCAAGGTCCGCGAAAGGTTCGAGATTTCATCTTTGGCATTGGAAACGGGGAGACGGATATCGAGATTGCGATCATTGATCCTTCGCGCCTCGGCGGTCAAGGCAGCAACCGGCGCCAGCGCCTTGCGACTCATGGCGTGTCCACCTGCGGCCGCGAGTAAGATCACGATCGGCGCCAGCAATAGGAGCTTGGTGCGAAAGCTGGCGAATAAGACCATCGATCGATTGCGCGCCACGCCTGTCTGCACCGAGTAGAGCTTTTCCCGTACAGCGATCGGATAGGCAAGAACCCGCACATAGTGTATCCCTTGGCGAAACTCATTTATCTGACCGATACGCGGCAGCATCTTTGGAGGCGGCAGATCAGGATTCTGCGCCATCATGCGTTTTGAACGAAAGAGCCAGTTACCTTGTTCGTCGCGAATCTGGAGATACTTTCCATCGTCTTTGAACTCATAGACAGATGCCAGAGCGCTCGTGAGACTCTGCATGCTCTGACCAGGTGGTTCGTGACTCAGGACCAATTGCACGTCTTCTGCGCGCTCCTGCAGATCGTGATATTCGATCTCATCGATGCTGTGCTGCAGCATCCACAGGCTGACGACGCACAACATGGCGGCAGCCGACGCAAACATTGCAAAGTACCAAAGTGTGAGTCGAATGCGGATGGGTAAAGTTTTCATCGCGAGACTACCGTCGTCACGGCCTCATGGAAAACGTATCCAGTTCCGCGAACGGTGCCGATCAGCTTTTTCGGAAATGGAGTATCGATTTTGGATCGCAGAGAGTTGACCAACACATCGAGTGCGCTTGTTCCAACGGCGCGTTCAGAACCCCAGATCGACTCCATCAGCGTTTTCCTAGGCACGCATTCACTGGCTCGGCGCAACAGGCAGGTCAATAACACAAACTCCTGACGTGTGACATCGATGGGGACAAGGTTTCGCGTCACCGATCTTCGTATAAGGTCTACCACGACGTCACCCACTTCGAGCGTACCGTCGATCTCGTGGTGGTGATGACGCGTAATCGATTGCAGACGCGCAACGAGTTCAGCAAAGGAGAAAGGCTTCGAGAGGTAGTCGTCGGCGCCGAGATCGAGGCCACGAATAATGTCGTCCTCCGCGTCACGAGCAGTCAACATGAGTACCGGGATTGCTCGCCGATTGGTTCGAAGCGCCCGCATCACTTCAAATCCATCCATTTGCGGCAAGCCAATGTCCAATACAATCACATCGAATTCGTGTGCGGCAGCGATCGCAAGGCCGGTTTCTCCCTCAGTTGCTGTCACCACGGTGAATTCACGCTCGTAGAGCCCCCTTCGCAAGAGCTCAACCATCCGCGTTTCGTCTTCGATGATAAGTATTCGCATCGGTTCGGCACTCTCAGCGTAAGCGCAAGCCGTATCTACAACAACGGCCGGAATCTAAATTAATCTCCCATTCACAGTTCGGTGAAAATCCGATTCCTACCTTAGGAAATATTCATGTCATTGTGAATGCTGCTTTAAGAAAGCCTCCTAAGCTCCACGCAGGTCGGATTAGTTGACCCCACCCTGTTTGACTTGCCGGCGTAGCGCCGTATGAGGAGTGCCATGCGAAAACTCTCTATCGTCTCAATTACTTTCCTTCTTTTTGTAGCTTCGATCTCGGGGATTTGCCAATCCGGCAAGGGCATCATCAGTGGTGTCGCCAAGGACGCGGCGGGGTCAGTTTTGCAGGGTGCGAAGGTCGACACTCGGCCCCTTCTCAGGCCAGTCACCACCGACGGACAAGGCGAATTCACTGTCACGGAAGTGGAGCCGGGATCCTACGAAGTTACGATCTCCTACGTTGGCTTCTCCACATTCAAGGGCAATGTCTCGGTGGTTGCGGGACAGGACGCTCGCATTGACGCAGTGCTTACCGTTGCGACCGCCAACGATCAGGTCATGGTGACCGCCGATCGTCCGTTCGGCGAGGCTGAAGCAATCAATCGCACCCTGGCGGCAGATAACATCCTGCAGGTCTTACCCTCCGAAGTTATCACTTCTCTGCCCAATGCCAATATCGCCGACGCATTGGGGCGCATGCCCTCGGTATCCATCGAGCGGGACGAAGGGGAAGGAAAGTACGTGCAAATTCGCGGCACTGAACCGCGTTTGAGTAACACGATGATTGATGGCGTAACCATTCCGTCACCTGAGTCCGGTGTTCGACAAATCAAGCTTGATACCATTGCGTCCGACTTGGTGGACTCCGTCGAGATCAACAAAACTCTGCAGGCCAACATTGATGCGGATGGCATTGGCGGCTCGGTGAACCTGGTGACCAAGACCGCATCGGACAGCCCGACGATCGCACTATACGGAGTGGGCGGCCACACACCTGTCATTGGAGGCCGCGAAGTCTATCAAATGGGCGGCACCGTTGGCCGGCGCTTTCTCGCGAACAAAAAAATGGGCGCCATGCTCGGCGGCACCTATGATTACAACGGCCGCGGCATCAATGACATTGAACCTGTGCCAACGCCCGGGGACGGATCTCCCCATTACAGCAGTATGGACTTCCGCGACTACATCTATAACCGGACTCGCTGGGGAGCCACTGGCAGTGTGGACTACAAGTTGCCGGAAGGTTCAAGCATCTCTCTGCGAGGACTGTTTTCCAATTTCCGCAACTGGGGCAATAAGTGGGTATTCACCATGAACGATGGCGCTGCTCCTAATTACAGCCAGGACTGGCGCCGGCCCAACATGGCAATTGGAAGCCTCGCTTTGCAGGGCAGACATATCATCAATTCGAACACGGTCCTGTGGGGAGCCTCTGTATCCCGGTCTCGTTCCCTGAGCGGCAGTGGCGGCGCCAATTATCAATGGGTCGCGGACCCCAATGTCCAATGCCAGAATATCCCGGGCGTGAGCGATAAGAGGCCTGGCTGGGCGGGTTGCGTCGGAACCGTTGTAGCAGGCTCAGATAATGGCTTTGACCGCGACAACTATGGTTTTAATGAGTTCGATTATCCGACCTTCGGTCAAAGCGTCCAGCTCAATCTGCAGGCCTCTGGCTCGTATGCCAAGTTCTATCACTTCGGCCGGCGTTTCGGTACCGTGGAGTTCGGCGCAAAAATTCGAAATGCACACAAGTTTGACAACACCTACAATTCTTCTTGGTTTGCGCCGCAAGACAGCAGCGGAAACTACATCGCCATACCGGTTGCGCAACATCCCGAATGGTACGGAACCTTTACCGATTCCGACTACTATGACGGAACATATGGCAAGTACCCGGCCATTACCGATTGGAGCAAACTGAAGCATTGGGTGGAGAGCAACGAGAGTCAGCTCGTATTCGCAGGCGGGCCTGGAGAAAACTCGAACAATTATGATCTGATCGAGCGTATTCCCGCAGGCTACGTCATGAATACCATTGAACTCGCGAGCCGGGTTCGACTGGTCGCCGGACTTCGCATTGAAGCGACGCACGTGAATACAACCAGCTTCGACGAAACCACCAATACACTTTCCTACAAGGCAGGCGGGGACTACACCAATGTTCTGCCGAGCGCCTCGTTGCGCTTTGCACTGGATAAGGATTCTGACCTGCGGCTGGTATACGGCCGCGGCGTTTCGCGCCCGGATCCGCAGGATATTTCTGCCGCTGTCAGTCAGCCTACGCTCAACCAGACTCCAGTCACTATCAGCATTGGGAATCCAAATCTGAAGGCCGAACTCGCCAACAATTACGACCTTCTCTACGAACGTAGTTTCAGCCATACGGGGCTGCTGCAGGCGGGTTATTTCTACAAGGACCTCACCCAACCGATTGCGTACGAGCAGTTCTATTCGACTAATTCGTTCCCTCATGTCCCGACCGGTACAAATGTGCTGGTGACAGAGCCAGTCAATGCGGGCAGCGCTTACGTGCAGGGTTTCGAGATTGGCTTTCAGCAGCGGCTCTCGTATCTGCCCAGTGTCATTGGCGGATTAGGCATCTCCGCAAATTACAGCCATACGAGTTCAACGGCTCGTGACCTACCCGGTCGCTCCGATCAGCCCGCCCTGCTGCGTGACGCGCCCAACACATGGAATATTAGCCCTACCTACGACACAAAGCATTTCTCACTTCGCATTGGCATGACGTACGACGATGCCATGATTTACGCCTACCAGTGGCAGGACGGCGCAGACTCAGTCGGCGTGAAAGGACCGTCCGGGGATAACTATCTCTACGCCCACTATCAATTCGATACTCAGGCAAGTTATTCACTACCTGGGGGCTTTCAGGTCTATGCCTACGGCCTCAACCTGAACAACGAAGTCTTCGGATTCTTTAACGGCAGCCCGCAATATGTCGTCCAGCGAGAGTATTACCATCCGACTTACGCCGGCGGAATTCGCTGGACTTCTCGCCACGAGTAATTACTCAGCAAGACCACAAAACAAGATTCACGACTATCGCGGCAACACTTAACCCGGAACGTTGCTGCAACTCGTGTGCACCTTCAGATTCCAGAGAGAGGCATCCAATCATGTCCCCAGAGAAGCCATCGCACAACATCGCACAAACCACTATTCACAAAGCTGTCCGCACCCTCGGCATCCTTTGGCTCTTTGCGTTCAGCATTCGGTTCCTCACGGCCGCTGAACAGCCACTACTGGCCTTGCAACTCGCGAGGACCATCAATCTTCCAGATGTGCAGGGGAAATTCGACCACCTGGCCATCGATCTCGCGGGCAGCCGCCTGTTTGTAACTTCCGGGGGCAAACATTCGGTTGAAGTCGTCGATCTCAAGGATGACACAGTCGTGCAAATCATCGCCGGCCTCGGAAAGCCTCACGGTCTTGCGTGGGTTTCTGCTACCAGCAGCCTTTATGTGTCCGATGGTGCCCTCGCCGAACTCCGGTTATATAAGGGACAGCCGCTCGCGCTAGCCGGGACTATCAAGCTGTCAGACGATGCCGACGATATGGCGTATGATCCCACAACGCGCCGTCTTTTTGTAGGACACGGCGGCAAAGATGCGGCCAATCCAGCGCAAATAGCAGTGATCGATACGGACCGCTTTGCCCTCGTTGAGAATCTTCCAGCGTCAACTCATCCCGAGGGGATCGAGATCGATCTTCAGTCCCATCGCGTCTTTGCGAACATTGCCGATTCGAATGAGGTGACGGTAATCGACCAAGTTAAAAAGTCCGCTCCAACCATCTGGAAGCTAACCATCGCAACAGGGAATGTCCCGCTTGCGTTTGATGGTCAACATCAGTTGATCTATGTGGCTTGCCGTAAACCTGGCATGTTGATTGCCATGGATGCGACGACTGGCAAAGAGGTCGCGAGTGCGCAAACATCGGCAGGAGCGGACGATCTCTTCTACGACGCCGCATTGAGCCGAGTCTATGTCATCACGGGTGCTGGTGAAGTGGATACGTACCAAGTCGACGCGGCGAGGAAGTTACGCCCGCTGGAGATTTTGTACACCGCGGCAGGCGCGAAGACAGGTTTGTTTGTTCCGTCGCAGAACCTTCTCTATGTCGGAGTCCCCGGAACAACTATAAAGGCTTCAGAGATTCGCGTGTATTCGACGATCAAAACAGAAAGGGGCCAATGACCTGCTTGTCTCTGTTGAGAGGTTTCCGGTTTGCATTCAATCTTGCCCTGGCTGCTTCTACCGGTCTTGCCGCGCAAACGATCAAAGGCGCGCAAGTTGTCGAAGATAGAGGCAGTCATGCCGAATTGAAATTCGTCGTAATGATCAGTCGCCATGGCGTTCGTTCGCCGACGGGCAAGACGGATCAGTTGAGTCGCTATGCCCGGCAACCGTGGCCCGCGTGGAGCGTTCCTCCGGGCTACCTCACCGAACATGGTGCTCGCCTGATGACCCTATTGGGCGCATATGACCGCGAAAAGCTGGCTGCTCAAGGTCTGCTTACAACGAAAGGTTGCGAGGGCGCGGCCAAAATCAGCATCGTCACCGATTCCGACCAGCGCACGCGCGAGACGGGCAAAGCGCTCGCTTCAGGACTGGCTCCGGGCTGCGCGCTCGAAGTCCAGTCACTTGCAGAGGGAACACCGGACCCGTTGTTCCGTTCGCTTGAAACAGGCCTCGGACATCCAGATAAGGGGCTGGCCGTTGCAGCTTTATCCGGCCGCATCGGCGGCAACGTGCAAGCCCTGTCGGAAGCATATCGTCCTCAACTTGAGTCTCTGGAAGAGGTGCTTCGCGGGTGCAACACGGCGGACTGCGCAAATGAGACGGGTCACCCTCCTCAGTCAATCTTTGAAATTCCCTCGTCCCTCGCGGCTGGGAAAGGCGACCACCTCGTCGAACTGCATTCGCCCCTGGGTACCGCAGCGACCATGGCAGAGAATCTGCTTTTGGAATATACCGAAGGCATGGAAGCTTCCAACGTTGGCTGGGGCCGCGTGGACCTCCGCAAGCTGCGTGAGTTGCTGCAACTCCATACCGCGAGCGAAGAGCTTTCTGGACGAACTGGATACATCGCGCGCGTGCAGTCGTCCAATCTCCTTTTTCATGTACTTGAATCGATGCTCCAGGCAACGAAGGGCTCAACGGTACCCGGCGCTCTCACAAAGCCTGATGACCGCTTGCTCATCCTAGTGGGCCATGATACCAACCTCGCAAACATCAGCGGAGCATTGCACCTATCGTGGCTCATTGACGGCCGGATGAATGACACCCCACCCGGAGGGGCGGTCGTCTTCGAATTGTGGAAGAAAGGCGATCCGGCATCGTATTTCGTGCGTTCGTATTACACAGCACAGACACTAGACCAGATGAGGAACGCTGTTCCTTTAAGCCTCACTAGTCCTCCGGAAAGCGTGCCGATATTTATTCCGGGATGCGGACAAGCAGACGGCACCTGCGCATGGTCCGCTTTTCAACAGGTGATGGAAGCTGCGACTGATTCAGCGTACGTCAAGTAATGGCTTGAGGCATTCACAGACTGAGATCCACGTTTCCTGGAATCGTCTGACACGCATCGAGTAGAGTCGTGAGCGATAGCGGCAGCGATCCGATCAGAATCGTCTACCCGTGATAGTCGCAGTTCACTCGCCAGTGCGTCTCAGATAAAACTCGTCAATTGTTCCGAAACGGACTCCTCGTTCCAATTCCGTACTTCGCCCCTCCCCCGTGCTCAAAAGTGCATCGGCCCCCCTCCAGCATTCGTCAAAACATCCGAAACTAAGCATGAACAATCGCCCATTTTACTGGTGTAAAGAGTTAGTGGGCCCGCCATGTCCATTTGCCGAGATTCACGCTCAAGAGACAACTGGCGACGATAGTTGTTGCCGATTTATCCGAAATAACGAGGAGAACAACCCCAATGGCCTTTGTCATCGCTTCTGTTTGCGAGCCTGTGGACTACGTTGCCAGGCTCAGAGCTCACTCGCCCAGTTTCAGTACCCGGCTCCGGCGCGTTGGGTGGATGACGCCTTTGTTGAGCGCCGTGATTCTTCTCTTGTTCGGAGCACGGGCTGGGGCGACCGCACCGCCTGCGGTCCAGTATCTCGGCATTCCATCCCAGGTGTTTACGAGCGGAATCAGCTTTCCCATCGGCATGGCCGAGGACGCGAGCGGCAACGTCTACATCGCCGAATACAGTGGTAATGCAGTTTACAAGGAGACACTCCAGGCGAATGGCACTTATGTTCGCTCTACGGTGGCACATGGCTTCTCAGCCGGGCCGGTTGGCCTGGCCATCGATAGCGCGGGCAACGTGTATGTCGGCATCGATGACAATTCGGCAAATTCCGGATTGCTCAAGGAAACACTGCAAGGCGACGGCAGTTATGTCCAGTCTTACATTGGACCTGTACTCGGCGACGTCTATGGGATCGTTATCGATAGCAACGGCAACATTATCGCGACCAACAATAACGAAGCCGAGAATGTCTACAAGTTCATCCGTTCGGGAAACACGTATACCCCCTCGGTGATTTTCACTTCCCCTGGCGGAATTCTTGCCGGCATGGCGATGGACGCCACCGGCAACCTTTTCGTCGCCAAGGAGTATACAAACACCATCTACAAACTGGCTCCGGTCGGAACTCCGACGACCACCACGACGTACACGTCGACTTCCTTTACCGTGGGAACGGGAACCTCGGCCTTTGATTTGGGGCTGGATTCAAATGGCGATTTGTTTATCGCCGACAACGGCGGCAAGATTCGCCTCGAAGTTCCCAACGGAAGCGGCAGCTACACAGAGACGATTCTGGCCAGTGGTTTAAGTTCGTCCTACGGACTCACGGTCGGACCGACGGGCACCATCTACTTTGGCGTCTCCGGCGCGGTGGACGAATTCTCGCCTGCCGCGGTCAACATGGGTTCGCCCAACCTGAATGTTGTGACCTCCGCGTTTACGCTCAACTATACGATTCAGCCGGGGACGGTGATCGGTGCCATCAATGTTGTTTCGCAGGGCGTGGTGAATACCCAGAGCGGCTTGCCGGAGTTCGTCAACGCCGGCGGCGGAACGTGCGCCGTCCAAACTTATAGCGCGCTGACGGTTTGCTCGGTGAAGGTGACATTCACGCCTCAGTTCACCGGCTTGCAGACCGGCGCGGTCGAGATTCTGGACACCGGCGGCAATGTACTCAACAACGTGTTTTTATATGGCATCGGCAAAGCGCCGATCGCGGGCTTTTCCGCCGGAACCGCAGGACTGTTGAGCATTACCGGTCTGGGTTCCACACCATTGAGCGGCGCGCGCCACCCGGTCATGGACGTAGCCGGCAACCTATATATCGCCGACTCGGGAAACAATCGCATTGTCAAGGTTGCGCCGGGCGGAGCGGCAGTGGTGGTAAGCACCCCCGACGTCACCCTGGATAACCCGACGGCGGTAGCTATCGACGGAGCGGGCAACCTATACATTGCCGACAGCGGCAACGGCCGGGTGGTTGAATTGAGCGCCCAAGGCGTGGCCAGCGTATTGGATACGAATTCGCTAGCGCTCGCCGCCAACTACGGTATAGCCGTAGATGGCCAAGGGAATGTATACACCAGTGACGCGAGCAATAACCGCGTCCTCGAATTTCCCAACCTTGGATCAGCCCATGTACTCAGTACCACGAGTGTCACATTGGGTTCGGTGTACGGCGTGGCGGCTGATGGCAGCGGCAACATCTACATCGCCGACGAATCGAACGCGCGGATCGTCAAGGTCTCGAACGGAACAGGAACGGTTCTGAGCACGGGAGCGCTTTCTCCGGCTCTCGCCGACCCGACCGATGTCGCAGTCGACCTTCCCGGCAACGTGTACATCACAGACACCGGAAACAACCGCATTGTCGAGGTCTCTTCCGGATCGACCAGCGCGTTTGCGCTTGGCACCGGCAGCTATACCCTCAACGACCCGATCTGTGCAACTGTCGGCAACGTGGAGGACCTCTACATCTGCGATTCGGCGAACGGCCGCATCGTGACCAGCAACCAGGAATCTCCGGCTGCTCTCACGTTCACGGCCCCGAACACGACGCAGTCGATCGCATTATTGAATCTTGGCAATCTGTCGCTGACTCTTTCCGTCCCGACTACGGGACAGAACCCCAGTTTCGGCACCACCAACTTCACGCTTCCGAATGCGGGCAACGCCGGGTACTGTCCACAGCTATCCACAACAAGCGCGGTAGCCAATATTCTCTCCGGGGCCAACTGCTCGTTGAGCGTAGAATTTTCACCGCCGGAAGCAACCATAGGAGTGCTGACCGACTCACTGACGATTACCGACAACAACCTTCGCGTTACCGCATCGACGCAGGCAATCGCGCTCTCCGGAACCACCATGTTGACGCCAACGGTTACACTGACGCCCTCGCCGGCATCGCCAATTGCTTACGGTCAGGCGCAAACCTCGCTGGGAACTACGGTGAGTTATACGTCTGGTACGCCCAGCGGCACAGTGACTTTCAGCGACAACAACAATTCGCTCGGGGCATCAGTAACTCTGAATGCCGGCTCCGGATCTCTGGCGGCACAATACTATCTGCCCGGCTCGCACACTTTCGAGGCCAGCTATAGCGGCGATAGCGCTTTTGCCAGCGCCACCTCCGCCGTCGCTACTTATGTGGTGAACCAAGCCAGCGCGACGGTGAGCGGTCCCGCAAGCACAGTGCAAGTCATTCACGGAACCAGCGGTTCGATCGCAGCTACCGTAGCCGGCCAGTATAGCGGCGCAGGTATAAGTGCACCCAGTGGGTCGGTCAGCTACTCCATCGCCGACAGCGGCAGCAATATAGTCGCTTCGGGGTCTGCCGCGATGACATCGGGCGCGGCTACGGTTCCGGTAGCTAACACTATGGCATCGGGACTATACACGGTTGCGCTGAGCTACTCGGGCGACACCAACTATAACGCGGCTGCATCGACAACTGCGCTGCTTCACATTGGATCAATCACGCCCACAATCGCCTGGGCCCAACCGGCGCAGATCATTTACGCGACGACCCTCAGCGGCATTTTGAATGCATCCGCTTCTAGTAATTCAACGCCTGTTGCGGGCAGCTTCACTTATACCGCGACACTCGGTGGAGGAAGTGCTGCTGCGGTTACAACCGCAACCGCTTTGGGCGTCGGCAATTATCTGTTGACAGCTACGTTTAATCCGACCGATACCACGACCTATGCTTCGGCTTCGGCCACGGTGTCTCTGACAGTTGGCAAGGCCACACCGATATTGTCCTGGTCGACTCCCACAGCGATCGTCTACGGAGCGCAATTAGGGTCCGCACTGGATCCAACAGCGACATTCAACTCTTCTGCCGTGGCGGGCAGCTTCACTTATACCGCAACACCCGGTGGAGGAAGTGCCGCCGCGGTGTCAGCGGCAACCGTTTTGGACGCCGGCAATTATCTGCTGACCGCTACGTTTAATCCGACCGATACCACGACCTATGCTTCGGCTTCGGCCACCGTTTCATTGACAGTTGGCAAGGCCACACCGATATTGTTCTGGTCGACTCCCGCAGCGATCGTCTACGGAGCGCAATTAGGTTCCGCACTGGATGCATTCGCGACATTTGGTTCCTCTTCCGTAGCGGGCAGCTTCACCTATACCGCAACGCCAACTGGCGGCAGCGCTACGACCGTAACCGCAGCGAAGCAGTTGTCAGCAGGAAGCTACATGCTCACTGCGACCTTCGCTCCAGCTAACACCTCGGAGTATGCCAGTGGCGCGATCTGCAGCGTCTCTCTGACAGTCAATCCAGCAACCCCTTCAGTCACTTTGGCGAGCAGTGTGAATCCAGTTTTGCTCACCAATCCAACCATCCTGACTGCGGGGGTCACCGCGGGCGCGGGCGCTCCCACGGGTTCGGTCGGCTTCTTCGACGGCACGACGCTGGTTGGTTCAGTTTCTCTCTCGAACGGTGTTGCAGCATTAACGCTGTCGAGCCTTGCGGTTGGTTCCCACTCGATCTCCGCGGTCTATAGCGGCGATTCAAACTTCTCTGCCACCGGCAGTGCAAGTTTGAACGAAACCGTGATTGATTTCACGACAACGGCGGGCGGCGGTGGCAGCGGCGGTGGAAGTGGCACTGGGAGCGGCGGTGGGAGCGGAAGCAGCGTTAGCGCACCGACTCAGACGGTCGCACCCGGAAGCGCGGCTACTTATACCTTGTCGATCGCGCCTACGGCCGGCACCAAGCTTCCGGCACCAACTGTATTCACAATCTCGGGAATGCCCCCAGGGGCGTCGGCCCAAGTCTCGCCTGCGACATGGGCACCTACCGCGTCGACGGTCTGGACCTACCCTGCCAACACCGATCTGCAGAATATCGCACTCACCATTCAGTTGCCTTCGGTGACTGCACTCAATAAAGAAGTGATTACTTTTGGTCGCGGTGCTTCTCCCCTGTTGTTGGGACTTCTGCTGCTTCCTTATGCCGGCAAGATGCGCCGGACATCGAGGCGGCTGGGCGGATGGATATCGATGCTGATCGTGATTGCAGCTGGTTGTTCCTTAGTTATCGGAATCAGCGGCTGCGGATCCACGAACGGATTCTTCGCACAGCCTTCTCATACTTACACCATCACCGAAACCGTTACCTCGGGCGCGTTGTCGCACTCGGCAACCATCACTCTAACGGTCGAATAACAAGGAGACTTGAGATGCGTATTTTGACTCGCGGAATGGTGCTCCTTGCGGGCGCTTGTTTGATGACTGGCGTTGCCGCCTCGTGCCAGGCGTCAGACCGTGCGAAACCCACTACCTCGTCAACGGACGTGGCCGTCACTTTCGAGGCGGCGCGAGGGAACCTGACCACCGGCAGCAGTTTCTGGATGGAAGGCGGCAGTGTTGAGTTGCACGGCCAGTTCTGGCGCGGACTCGGCGTGGTCGCTGACGTTGCGGGACTGCACATAGCTAACATCGATCACTCCGGAGTGGGACTGGACATAGTCACAGCGACGCTTGGGCCACGGTATACGTGGGCCAAGACTCACTCGCACAGTTCGTTCTTTGGGCAGGCTTTGGGCGGAGAGGCGTTCGGGTTCAATAGCAGCTTTCCAGGAATCGTGAATGCCACCAGCCACTCCAACAGCGCGGCCATACGCCTGGGAGGCGGGATGAACTATTATTTATCGCATCGATTAAGTGTGCGCATGGTGGAAGCAAGCTGGCTGCGTACCCAAACGCCCAATGTAACTACCAACGTGCAGAATAACCTGATTCTCGAGAGCGGCATCGTGTACCGGCTTCCGTAGTGCAGTCGGCTCAAGCTTGTTTTGTTCGCGTACTTTCGCCTACAGGCTAAAACCGGAGTGACCCAGGGCGCGCCTGACTTGGCCGCATAGGCGTGCCCTGATACTTCATCGACACAACGGCGTAGGGATTCTTGCCCGTACCGTTCTCACTGGGCCCTGCAATCTATCAATTCGACAAGAGCTCAAGCTTGGTTCAGGCTCGCACTCAATGGTCTACGGTACAACGGAAACTCTACTAAGCCTACCGATCAAAACGACCAAAGACCTTCTTTACATCAATTCTCCGAATCGAGAATCAAGAACGCAGTTTACGAATGATGCCGCGAATACTCAGTCTGCTTTGCAAGTTGAGCCATGTAGAGCGGGACTCTGGGCTCGCCCAATCGAGCACTTTGGTCGCTCGCTTAGCCAATGCGTCGACTCCAGGTTTGTCCTGGATGTAGGGCATCTTTCTGCACTGGAGTATCGTCTCCGAGATAATTCGATCGGCTGCTTCCTCCTCCTGCACTCGAAATGCCCTGGAGAATTCCTCTTTGTCAAACGTTTCATGCGCGCACTCGCCAGCCGATTTGAATATCATATCCGCAGCATTAATATCTGAAACCAATAGTGCGTACGCTTGGCCAATCTTGCGAAACATTTGTGCATCCATTTGGTTCTGTAATGCTACGACGCTCGATTTCACTCCAGCATGTTTAGAGAATCTGCCCTGCAATCCGGCCAAGTAGTTTAGTGCATCTTGTGCCGTTTCTTCCTGGAGTATTTTTCCGGCTGCTATTTGGATCGCCGTTACTTGTTTCTGTAATGCTTCGCGGCAAACCATGGCTTCATCCAAAAGAACTCGAAGTGCCGGGTCTGAACATAGTTGAAGTTCGGCCGTAAGAAACTCAATTGCTGAATCGAATTCCCCCTCTTCAATCGCGCTTTGTGCTCGATCGAGCTTGGCTTTCAATGCTTCTTGGTGGAGTCGCTCCGACTCTTCTTTCTCGGCGAATTCAAGCAGCGCCATGACCTCGTCATTCGAGACTCGATCAGCAGCGCACTCTTTCAGAATCTGAATAGCCTTCGAAAAATCGGAAGTTCGAAGAGCTTCGCGTGCACGAAAAAGGAAATCGATACGCCGCTCTTCAACCGATTGTTGTTGGAGGCGTTCTACGAGTCGCCGCTCGAGCGAGAGGAGCCGTTCATTCCCCGGTAGTTGCTTCCGCGCTGAACGGACAACTTCCAAGGCCTCTCGCGTTCGAAGATCACGACACGCCAGGATGGCGTCCTCGACAAGTTGGATACTCTCGAGGTTCCTAATTCGGCGGTCCGCCAGGGCACTAAGTCTATATAACCCGGAATCCTCAGGTGAAGTAGTCAAAGACTCTTGAATCGATTTGGCTGCGTCTCTCAGTTGGTCTAGACTCGCAGCGGTTGCTAACTGCTCTTCAAGTCGGGCCGCGATTTCCTTCCTGCGCTGCCGCTCGAAGCCGGCCGTTGCGTCGTTGAATAGCAATTGAACGTCCGGATCGGTTGAATCTAGTTCCTCGGCGGCTCGCAGTACTTCAATAGCTTGTCGATAATTAGCACTACTGATATGTTGACGAGCTGCGTCGATCAGTTCCCTGGCCTGATTATTCCTCTCTACCTCTTCTGCCTGGAGTGCGAGTGTTTTGCATAGCAGAATGATCTTCGAGTCTGAATCATCGATTTTTAGAGCTTCTTGAGCGGATACAACGGCGGCCCTGAAGTCGCCACGACGGCGAGCCAATTCGGCTTGTGTCAGGAAATCTACAATCTGTTTCCGTTTAACCTTTTCAGCCTCAGCTCTTGATTTGAGCTCCAGCAGGAGGGCGTTCGCAGGGTCAACATCTAGTCCCTCGCCTAGAATCGTCAAACAGTTTTCATATTCATCTCGATGAAATGCATCTTCCGCAAGTTGCCGAAAGTGTTCAATCCTGTCTTCACGCTGACGCTGGATCAGACGGACATGGATCTCAGACAACAGAGAGCGAGCTTCCGTATTTCGACTTTGGATCTTCAGCAGCTTTTGGAGAACGGACTTAGCCTTGGACCACTCATTCGCCTCAACGAGACGCCGTGCCTCAGGAAGCAAGTCCTGGACTTGATTCTCCTTGAGATCCGCAATCACACTGGCCAATTCAGAGGCCATTTCATCCGCAGTTTGGTATCGGTCATCGGCCGATTTGGCAAGGGCTCGATCGACGACTGCGTCCAACTCCGGCGAGCAAGCAGAACAAACCGAACTTAGGCGCGGATGTGGCTCGTTGATGATCTTCTGCATCAGCACTAGATCTTCGCCTGTAAATGGAAGCTGTTGAGCGACGAGTTGATATAGGAGAACCCCAGCGGAAAATATGTCTGACCGGCTATCAATCGAATGGTCCCGCAATCTTTCCGGTGCCATGTAAGGAATTGTGCCTATGATATGTCCTATCCGCGTGAGACTAAGTTCCTGATTGTTTCGCTCCAAGCGAGCAATGCCGAAATCGAGCAACTTAGCGTGACCATCAGGCTGAACGAAGACATTAGCGGGTTTCACATCGCGGTGTATGACATTGTTCTTGTGGGCGTAGCCCAATGCGTCGCACACTTCTTCCATAATCCTGAGCCTATCCAATATCGGAATGATTTCATTAGACCGGAGGATCTTGTCGAGAGGATCGCCCTCGACGCGCTCCATCACAATATAAGGAAGCTTGTCTTCCTCCCCTAACTCATAAACGGTGACGATGTTTGGATGTTTGAGACGTGCAGTCTTGCGTCCTTCCTCGTAAAACCGGGCCAGCATGTCAGGGTCGTCTGCCACGCCTTCAGTCAGCGTTTTAATGGCAACCTCGCGGTTTAGCAGCTTATCCTTGGCCTGATAGACGACGCCCATTCCGCCGCGGCCAAGCACGCCAACCACCTCGTATTTGCCAATTCTCTTTATTTCGCCGGCAACGTCAAGCTTCAAGGAATTCACTTTCCGACCAGCCTCTCTATGAGGTCTTTGGAGTTTAGTTCGGGGACTTTGTCATTCCCTCAACCAGCGGTGGCATCGTTCGACTGGGCACCGTTATCGATTGGGGGAAAACAAGAAAATTAAACTTGTCGCGCAGGAATTTTTCGGCGTGCTGGCGGTCAGTAACCTCCTCGACGGGGGCGACATTGAGGTAACGAAGGTAAGCCTCACCGGCATCCTCAGCGAATCCGTCGGCCTCTCTTTTTTGAGCGTCGTCGTAGAGCTTGCGCGGAAGTGAGGAAACTCGCTGCTTAACCCGTTCGATCATTTCCGACCGCGCAGACTTTTCAAGTTCCTCGAGCATTTCCGCTTTATCTGGAACCGTTCCTTGAGCGCGAACATTATTGACGTCTGCCGCATTTACGTCGTTTAAAACGACAAAGTCAGGTTTCTCTTCCTTCTCGATCTGTTCGGCTTCGCCTTTTTGGCCAGTTAGCGAGTCATCTATACGGAACTGCAAAACTATATGGTTATCTACCCTGTAGGTGGTCTTCCGATAGCGATAAGGACGAACGTCGTCTGAATCGATTTCCTTCGGCAGCGAATCGAGTTGCGTGCGTAGATCATCGACCTTCTTCTGTGCTTGCTTCGTTTGCTTCACAACGTCTTGTATCTGCTTTGACTTGCCTTTCGCCTCCGCACCACTCAGGGCTGCCTCATCAGATTGCAACTCCTCCTTCGCTGCTTCGTATTCACGATTCACTTTGTTCCATTCCGGATTGGGATTGTGTTTGATGTCTACCAGGAACTTCGACTCGATCGACTCCTCTGTCGCCGGGGCAGAGATATTATGCTCGAGCACATCGCCGGCGATTAGGAACGCCGGTTCGATATCTGATCGAGTCGTCTCACCGGAACGAAACACCTTCACAGAAATATCGGACTTATCTAAACCCGCCGCGATTGAATTCTCCATCTGCTGCGCAAATCCCTCACTTTGACGTTGAGAGGTCTGGTCACGAAACTGAACGTGAATGGAGATTTGGGACAGCATATCGTGCGCCATTTGCGCTGACTTCATTTGGTCCCGCACTGCCTCAAGATTTACGGCTCTATAGGACTCGGCTTCCTTGAGGTAGGTCCAGCCGATTTCTGTTCCAGAACCAACGGGCTTATCGAGATAATGCTTCGCGCGCACTAAAAACCATCCACTCAATTCGTCCGCTAGCGTTTGCATCCTATTATTGAACTGTTGTTTCGTCGCCTCGTCTTCGGTAAGATCGTTTGCCTGTTTGAGGAAGTTATACGCACGCTCAACCTCACGCTCATCTCCAATCCCTCCGATGTTGTTGTAGAGTTTAGCGAGAGACGACGCTTTTTGAGACGCTGCTGTAACATATGCAGGTTCAAGCTTCACCATATCTTCCTCGACTAACCGCTGTTGATTCTTGGAGAGGCTGGCAAGAACTTCATACGCCTGGATCGTCTCATGCTGAGACATGTAATCATTGCTCTTTGCGAGGGCCGACTGAGCCGCCGCCTTATCGCGTGCGGCTGCGTACTGTTCTTGCGCGGACTTCAGTCCCACTTGAACTTCCGGAGCATTCTTAGCCTTGATCGCGCTTTGATAAGCGACGATCGATGTCTGCCAGTCCCGTGCCTGGTCGGCCTGCTGTGCCTGCTTGTAGAAGGCTCCATAAGCAGAATCGATTATCTTGGCTACTCGTGCGTCCTCATCGGCAAACTGACGATAGGGTTGAAGTGTTTCCATTGCTTGCGCCCACTGCTGCCCGTCTTCAGAAAAGGCTGCGGAGCGTAACGCTGATTCATAGGTATTTCGTGCTTGGATAACCAGGCTTTGAAGTTTTTTTCCGTCGGGATAACTTAAGTCGACTGAAGTTATCCCCTCGGCAATCTTTTGAGCATTCTCGAGATGAATGTAACCGGGAAGCGCATCCGCGAGGGCCTTCGTATACGCATCCAGTTCTAACTGCCCTTTGGCAGTCAGTGTCTTAATGCTGCCCTGAACTGATGAAGCCAACTTAAGGGACGGCTCTTGTTGTGGTTCAAGCGATAACGCCGCGTCAGCACAACCTTTGGCCTCTTTCAGGGCCGAATATGAAGGAGCTGGCGTGTTGGCGGTTTTCTCATATGCGGACAATGATGTTGCCCCTTCCGCTATGTACAAAGTTGTTAACTCCTGCTTCGCGTCGCTGGAGTGGGCGCTAGAAAGGTAACCCGAAAGATAATTTTTCCAGGATGATATGGTACCGATGCGTTGCGCCAAAAGGAATTCAGCGAATTCGATGCTGGGAGAAGAGATAAAGACTAACTTCGCTCCTTTAGCTATGTCCTGCGGAGCCCGAGCACTACCGGCCCCCAAAGGTGTACCGGTTACCTCTGCCATATCGGCCATTGCCGATATCGAAGCCGATGAGGAATGTGCGACTTTCAAATTGTCCGGGACCACGCAAGAGGCTTGTCCGCCAGCCGCACTGTAACGAAGGATCCCGTCCTTGCTTCGCTCAAGAACGCCGCCAACCGAGATAGAAACCTTTGAGAGTTTGCCGTACTCAGATTTATCAATTAGGTCGGTCTTTGGCCCACAGTTCCTAAGTTCGGCCTTGCCATTGATCATGAAATCATCAAATTGGATATACGCGGGGCCCGATGAAGTGTCATACAATTCGATCGCCGTAAGAGAAGGTCCTTTTGCAGCGAAAGCCGGAGTCTGACTGACGGCAATCAAGGACGCCAATTCGACACTCCAAACGAGCCTTTTGCTAAACGACCTTCGGGGCTTCTCTCCGGAAATGAACATCACTGCAACTCCATGTAATTGTGGAAACTTTGCGAATTTCGAGTATCTTCTGGATTGTTAGCAAAACGATGGGGGAATGTCGTTTTTTCTACCTGTTTTGCAGATAGGGTGCTTTCGCAGGCGCACGGGGAAACCTCAAGTCGTCGCCGTTCTGATAAACTAGCACCTCTTTAAGTGCTGCGCAACATAGTTGCGTTTCATCCTTCGAACACAAATTGCCTTTAGGACTAGGACGGTAGAGATTACTTCCAGTGCCCGAGTTAAGTTCCATTCTCGATGAGTTCCCTGACCCCGCAAGGATTCTGGCGAAACCAGTCGTGATCGAAATCTGGTTAACTCCAGACCTTGAAGCGGATAGCCCTCCCGGCACGAGCCAAAGTGCTCGCTCGATTGAATTGTCTTTAATATCTGACCTGCTGAAGGCGAGCGGGGGGAATCCGACGACTTCGACTACCGGACAGCTCACTACGGGTTTCCCAGGGGCAACATCCGCATTCACTTGCGCTCGGGCTATCCTATGGGCCTTGGAGGGACTGGCGAAAACCTTCGGAGAAAGAAGAGCCTTCGCGACAATCCGGATCGATCTGAAGAGTGCGGCAGTGGAATACAAGCCCAATCCGCCGATCGCGGAGCAACGTTCCGTAGGTCGTATTTTTGTTTCTGAAGATATATGCGAGGGGTTGCGTGATTTACCGGGCGTCACGCTACGCGGAATTCCAGAGGATGGGTTTTGTGAACTTGATTGGCAACAAGAGGACCTCAACCGCGCGCTCGGCGATAGTACGGATGTCATCGTCGACCCTGTGATTCCGTCGGGCGCCAGTGGCTCTCGGAAAAAAGTGAGCAACGATATTGGCGTGCCGTTGCTCTCACGCGACGCACTTTCTTCCAGCCAGGAATCTAGCATTCAAGACACGCTGATTTACTCCCGCAAAACACCTGAAGGCGACGACGAAAAGAGCAAGAAGAAGTGGATTATCATCGGTGTCGCGGCGGTAATTCTCGTTCTGGGCATTTTGCTCGGCTTTTCTTTTTTGAGACCAAAGAAGGGTGGATCAATCGGTACACCGACGTTGGTCGAGCAACCCCCCGCTGCCCAGTCCCCGCCCACCGCCCCGGTCGAAGGCACTTTGAAACAAGATCAGAAAGCAGCACAAAGGCTTAATTCACCATCTGCTGCGAATCGATCATCCCGGGATCAAGCGGCGCAGGGGCCAATAGTGAAGCCTCCAACCCCAAAATCCTTCTCAGGATCGTGCGATCTGAGCGCCGGGCAAATTAGCGCAAGCCTTGAGCGAGCGGAGAGAAACTTGCATGAGGGCAATTTACCGGAGGCAGAGACGGCATATCTTCTAATCATTAATTGTCCTTCGGTTCGAGAAAAAGCTCAGCAAGGACTAAGAATGACTAGAGACAGGCTGAAAGAGCAGTTTGGAACGGAAACCCCTCAATAATGTTCGGCGCGGCCGCATCCGCACCCTTCACGAGTACTCCCTAATATGATTCGTCACTTGCGAAGGCCCAATCTACAACACAACCAAAATCGTGGCTTCTACGGGGACATCTAAGATGCGGCTCGGCCAAGTTCTTGATCTTTAAAGGCCGCTTGCGCGAAGATAGGTTGACCTCGGCATTCTTCCCCGCTTGCACATGATCTTTGTCGATTCCCTCGCCTTGCGGAATCGGTCCCCTTGCACCTATGACTGGTTCGCCCCGGAGGTTTCTGTGAAGCTGCTTACAAAATTCAATTTGGTCCTGTTCCTCGTCTTTGGACTTGGCATGTATCTGATTTCTCACTTCGCTTACAACTTCCTGATGAGCAACGCACGGCAGCAGGTGCTGGAACAGGCCCGATTGATGGAAGCTAGTGCCAGCGCAACGAAGAATTATACGGACGAAGAAGTCAGTCCCATTCTCGAGAAAACTCCGCAGCATAACAGTGACTTTCTTCCCCAAACCATTCCGTTCTACGCCGCGATTACGACCTTTAAACGTTTACGCACAACTTATTCTGATTACGTGCTCCGCGAAGCCGCACTCAACCCGACTAACCTGGATGATCGCGCGACCGAGTGGGAAGTCGACATGATCAACTATTTCCGCAACAATCCAAGCCAGAGTCAGCACGTCGGCGAACGCAGCACTCCGACTGGCCCTGTTCTTTACGTAGCGGCTCCGATCATTGCTGCGACGGGGTGCCTGCAGTGTCATAGCCAGACCTCACTTGCGCCAAAGGCAATGATCCGTCACTACGGCCCTGAGCACGGTTTTGGCTGGAAACCGAATGAAATTGTGGGCGCACAGATTGTTTCGGTGCCTATGTCGGTGCCCATTGCTTTAGCAAACAAGGGGCTTCAGGAGCTTCTGATCAGCCTTGGTGCTATTTTTCTACTCACCATCGTTCTTATCGATTTGGCGATGTACTTTATCGTAATTCGACCCTTGCGTGGGATTTCTACAAATGCCGACATCATCAGCAAGGGCGAAATTGATTTGCCGCCGCTCGAAATCAAAGGCAAGGATGAGCTGGCCGAAGTGACCGCATCGTTCAATCGTATGCATACAAGTTTGAAGAAAGCCTTCGACATGCTGAACGACTGAGATTGCCCTATTGCCGCCGTGAGCGCAGAAAAGCTACTCTATCGGCGTCTGAACTGATCTGCTTTGCTGCTTCGCGATAAATTGTGTCCATATCGGTAGTTTGCGCTGCCAGCTTTTTCACCACGAATTTGGCTACCGGACCGATGTAGACCGCAAGCTTACGGCTCACTTCTTCCAGTGGCAGGCCCTGCAAGCCGCTGGACGAAGCTGGCTTCTGCTGCATCGATCCCGTCGAAGGGCGAGACGCTGGAACGAACGGATCTTCCAATGGCGAAGTCATCGTCATCGCCAGATCGCGGGTACTCGGAGAGACCTGCAGGGCCTGCAGAAACTCGCCGGCGGTGGCAAAACGCTGGGCAGGATTTTTAGCGAGGGCGCGCATCACAGCATCTGAAAGAGCGCTTGGAACCAAGGGCGCCAACTGATGCGGAGGCACTGGTACGTGATTCAAGTGGCCCATCATGATCTCGTAGTTAGATGTACCCGGTATGGGCAGTTGGCCGGTCAAAAGCTCATAGAGGGTTACTCCGACAGAGTAAATATCTGAGCGTGAGTTGGCTTTGCTACCGCTAACCTGTTCCGGGGACATGTAATTCAAAGAGCCCAATAAATAGCCGGCTTTCGTTAGGTCGGATGCTTGCTCGGTGAGAGCGATACCGAAATCCAGCAGTTTGACGACTCCGCTATCAGTGATCATTATGTTCGACGGTTTAATGTCGCGATGCACGACTCCGAGCCCATGAGCGTAAGCCAACGCTTGCAGAATCTGGGCCACAAAGTCGAGAGCCTCATGCAGGGTTATGGCCTGCTTGTTTCGTCGGTCTCGCAGCGTCTGGCCATTAATCAGTTCCATAACCATGGCCAGTTGGTTTCCACAATAAAAGGCGGTATGAAGTTGAGCGATATTGACGTGGCTCAATGTAGCCAGGGTCTGCACTTCCCGGCGAAACCGCTCTACCATTTCAGGGGTGCCCGATTGATCAGGCAGGAGGATCTTCATGGCTTCACGCCGCTGCGAGATCAGATGTTGTACTTCATAGACAACACCGAGACCGCCAGCGCCCAACCTGGACACGATCTCGTAATCGCCGATCTTGTTCCCTGGTTCAAATGTCATAGTTTAAATTGAGGCTTGGCCATTTATAACTCTGACCAACCAATCTCGCACTTGATCCCTATTCTACGGGTTGTTTATCGGCTTGGCGAAATGGGCTTTGTCGGGCAAAGAGAGTGCCGGTCTGACCTGTCCAGAGTACCTGGTGAACATTGCATTATTCCTCCAAAAGTACAAACAGGTTAATTTGCGGAGATGGTATTTCGGCCGGAACATAGAAGCCAACCTGACGAGTCTGCGTTATGTGTTCCCAGCACGGGCCGGCGCGATTGATGACAAAATACTGACTCTCGACGCGAGCCTCGATCTGGTGAGGGGGCACTGAAAGGTGGACGAGTGGAAGTCCGGGAAGGGCGCGTTTGATTAGTTCAAGGACGAATCGCGCGGAGCACAATTTAGTTAACCTGGGCACGCGCGCAATTAGATCGGCCTCGCCCAATGGCGATTGAATTTCCAGAATCCAACGACCTGCGCCTAAGCATCTCTCGTCCTTAATGTCACCGCGATAAAGGAATGTTTCGGCGGCATATAGAGGGATCTTGATTGCCTTCGAAGGCATTACGATTTCTAGATGCCGGCGAATATGCTCATCGAGGGCCGCAAAGCAGCCACCCAATTCCAGATGCTGGTAGACGGGAAGAGACCTCGGATGTACATCTAGACCAAAGGTGCACAGCGCCCCGGCAAGCCGCGACATTTCCCGGAAGACTTCCTGAGGATGGGCGTGATGGGATAGCAGTAGATGACGTAATGTGGGTAGGTTTGAATTAAGCGCATGTAAAAACCAATACTGTGCAACATGACGAGCAGACATGCCTGTCTGGAACACTCCGTTTCGCTGTTGCTGCTCCTGGGCAAAAACGGTGCTCTTCTCTTCCAGTATCTCAATCAGGCGCCGCAGCATATCAACCAGAACTGGGCTAGCATTGAGGCTCAAACACGGCGGCACAAAGGTAGGATCAGACTCGAAGCGGCCTACTCCATCGCGAAGCAATCGTATCAACGGCAGTGTCACGAAGCGATCTGATATCTCCGATTCTGCAAGCAGAAGGAGATTTTTTCGGCCGACCTGTATGGGCTTCTCGTCTAACCCTGTGTTTTGATCGGGCATTTTTTGTTCATGTACGCGATAGCGGAACGTACTCCCGTCTGAATCAGCACCCGTGTTTTGGCCATCGCGCACTATCGCCGGAATTGCAAGATACATGGTTAAATGATCAGCTACCGGGGAATAAAGCACAGCAAATTCACGGGTATCTGGCGCGGCATCGGAACCAGGTAGATCGAAGCACAACCCGTCTTGGAACAGCCCTCGTGCGTGCGTCAGCGCCAGTGTCCCATTGTGCAACGCATCCTGATTGAACTGCAACCCCGCGAACCCGAACGCATCGCGCCACAGACTGCTCGTGACAAAGTCCAGTGTGTCTTCGAAATAGCGATTCTGCGCTTGGAAGTGATGCGGACCGAGATACATCCCTTCCGACCAGACTGGTTTTGTGAGAGTCTTCATGAGACGCCGCCTGCTTGCGGTAGCAGAATGATCAATTCCATTTGCGGATTCAGAATCTCCGCAGGAACATGGGCCGCGAAATTACGCATGCGCACAATGGTGTCCCATGCAGCGCCTGATTGATTGAGACTGAAATACTGGTACTTCAACTTCACGGGGATCGCGCTGGGCGGATTCGGAATGTGAGTAAGCGTGATGCCTGGAAGCGCGTTGCTGATGAGTTGATCGATCTGAGTCGCCGAACAGGCCTTTACAAGTTGCGGAACCTGACGGATGATGGCGTCCTCCTTACTATCAGCGGCAATAGCGAGATACATGCGCGTATTGGCCAGGTATTTATCCCGATCAATGGCCGTGGCGTAGATCGTACCTTTGACATTCTTGAGCGGCAACGAAACTACATTCGTTGGGACAACCGTTTCGAGCAAGATTCGCAGTTTTTCATCCAAGTCCGTGAAGACTCTGCCCAAGTCGGCATGATCGTATAGCTGCAGGTCACGCGCCCGGATCGTCGCCGAAAAGGTGGTTAGAGATGCGCCCAGCATCGTTAGTGCCGAGTACAATTCCTCAGGATGGCAGCGCTGCCCTAATAGCAAGTGATTAAGAACGGGGATATTGGAATTGACCGTGTACAAAAGCCAGAAGTTCGCTATATCTGCGGCAGTGAAGTCGGCGAGGCTTTGGTTCTTTTGTCGCCGGCTACCGGAGAGTTGTGTGCTCTTGGCAGATAGTATTTCGAGAATGCCACTCACAAGCCCACGCAAGTAGTCGTTGCTGCGGACTTCAAGCAGTGGTGGAACGAAATATGCATTGAGCCGAAATGCACCCGCAGCAGTCTTCTCGACATTTGCGATGCGTAGAGCAGAGCTTCCTTCGCGAGACTCATTAGCAGTAAGAAGCCGCAGATTTTTGCGCGCGATCTGAATAGACTTTTCACCGCTGCCCGTGTTGTCATCACGAACGTTTACAATTTCGGCGAGGTAGCGCGAGCCAGCCGCCCGACCCAACCCGGCTACATTGAGGCCCTTGTCTTTGTAGTCGGGGACAGTGAGATAGATATCTAGGTCGCGCACTTCAGGATCGAACAACTCTGCCAATGCTCTCGAAGGAGGCGGCTGGTCTGGACCTGGAATATCGAAAGGCAATCCATCTGGAAAGATCCCTGATGCGCGGGAAATAGCGAGTTGGCCTTCCGCGAGCAATTCCTGATCGAGCAATACCTCATTGAAGCCCCAGGCACAGAAGTTCAGCGCCTGCAGCCTGAAGTTCATGCTGTCTTCAAGAAACTTATCCTGAAGCTGCAGATGCTGCGGCGTCAGAAAAGTACCTTTACTCCACAGGACGTGCTGTAGTTGTTTCATGGGCAATGACCGGAACTTAACGATAACAATTCGCCGAGAGGGGAGCAACCCGAGATTTGACTATGGGATAGTTGCACGTTAATTCATCTTAGTCCCCTTAGTTCCGTCATCAGCCTCGTCAGGGTCTTTAGGATCGGCCGGATCGGCCGGACTGGTGGGACTTGATCCGCATCCGCTGCCGGCAGCCCCCCCGCTGTTGATCATCACCATCGTTCCAGAGATTGAAACGCCCTCAGGACCGATATCAATGAAGTTTCCGCCTACCTTGAGAGAAAGCTGCGTGCCAGCCTCCAGCACCATCGTCATTCCGGCCTTAAGGTGGATGACTTGCCCAGCTTCATGGGCAAAATTCTGGCCGGATTTCTCGTAAATGTTCTGCCCCGCCTGAATTGAAATAGTCTGATCAGACTTTTGATTTAGATTGCCAACGATATGGGAGTGCAACTCCCCAGTAACCTTCTCTACTTGTTTGCCTGCAATTTGCGCATTCAGATCCCCGCCGACTTTTTCTACTTGCTTGCCCGCGATCTGAATATGCAGGTCCCCTCCCACCTTCTCCATCTGGTCTTTGGTGACCATGAGACTGCGATCATTGCCGATCCACTCTCGCGAGTCGTTCTTGATGCGTGTGTCGAAATCCTTCTCACCGCGAACGAATACCTGTTCGCTGCCGGTTTTGTCTTCAAAGCGGAGTTCGTTGTAATTGTCGTCTCCGCCTCCGGTAGTGCTCCGTGTCTTGTACGTAGTCCGAGTTCCGTTTGCAGGAAGCTCGTAAGGTACGGTCTGGTCGGCGTTATAAACGCGACCTGTAATTATGGGACGATCCGGATCTCCCTCAAGAAAACTCACAAGCACTTCCTGACCGACGCGGGGGATATTGATCATTCCCCACCCCTGTCCGGCCCAATCCTGCGAAACGCGCATCCAGCAAGAACAGTCGGACTTGCGATCCCACGGAAAGAGCACCATGACGCGGCCATACTTATCGACCCAAATCTCTTCGCCGTCACCACCTGTGTCGTCATCGTCAGCCGCATCCTGGTCACTGGTCTTTCCAACCACGACCGCCGTCTGCAACCCTTGAACAAACGGTTTGGGGGACAAGCGTTCCGGGCGAAACTGACCTGAAGCCGGAATGCACAGAAACGAGTTGGAGTAACTGGCCGGGCCCCCAGTGTTGCCGCTGCTGCTATATGTACCCGACGCGGATGCTACGTGCTCGATTTCAACCAGCAGATACTCGGCATTCATCGAGGTCTGAGGATGGTCTACAAGAGCAAATTTGTAACCGCTGGTGAAAGCTCGACAGACACTTGATCCCCTCGCAGTCACATGCCCGGACTCAACCTCTTGCATTCGCAGTTTGGCAACCGCGGCCCCATCCGCGCGCGCTGTGAAGTCCCCCGGATAATCGAAAAGTTCAAATTCCGAATTGCCGCCAACTGGGAAAATCGTTGGTTCCGTGGCCAACAGGCTCGTCGATGGCGTCTTGAAGTTATAGTCGGTGAGGGCGTATTTTCCGCTGCGCAAGCTATGCTCGATGCTCCAGGAACTGATGACATCATCTTCATCGGCACCTCCTGGTTGCAGGCTGAACCCTGCCTTGTTTTGTCCTGGACACTCCTCATAGGAACTAAAGGAGTCGATGATTATCATCGTGTGTTTCCCTGACTCGTGCTCGAAATAATAGAAGATGCCGTACTGTTCCATTAACCTCGAAATGAAATTGAAATCAGTCTCACGATACTGCACGCAGTACTCAAGTGGAGAATAGGACCCCGCCAAGGATATCTTGTGGTCCGTATATCCGCGGTCTTCGAAGATCTGTTCGATGATTTCTTTAACCGTCTTGTTATGGAAGATTCTGCAGTCTGCAAACCGCGTGAGAAGCCATGTCCACGGCACAATCTCCATTTGGTACCGCAGAAACGCCGCATCCGCTCCAACCACAGCGAACTGGTTCACAATGCCATTGAAGTATCGTGCCGTGGCGTCGGACTGCATGACAGAAATCGTCACGTTTTTACCGATAATGTCAGCGAATGCTATAGGTTCTTCTTCACTGAGGAGATCGAGTCGAAACCTGAACAGACGCGAAATCGCCTCAGTGCCGTTAAACGCAGCCAATAAAAGCTTGTCATCCCCTAGCGGCGTTGAAAGCGAAATGAGACGATTTTCTTGTGTGTACGGCATCTTTCTTCCTCAATCATCGATTAGTTGGAAGTCGCGGCGGTCCAAACTTGTTTCCGATCATGCGTAAGAAAATCTTCCCTCTTCATCGGTAGTAACACTAATGGAACTCATTTTCTCGCCCTCCGCCATGCCGCCAAGAATCTTGCGGGATATGTCAGGCAGTAGCGAGTTAGTCAGGATATTGTCAACATTTCTGGCGCCACTTTCCACCTCAGTGCAGCGACTGGCGACAGCTTCGAGGAAGGCATCGTCATAGGCGAGTTTGATCTTATGGTTTTCGAGTAAACGTCTCTGGATCTTGCCCAGCTTCAAACGAATAATCTGCTTTAATGCCTCGTCGCGTACCGGATAATAGGGGATCAGTACCATTCGGCCTAGAAACGCTGGCTTGAATATCTTGTTCAGATCGGGCTTGATTGCCTCAATCAGCGCACGGGGGCTAGGCGCTGTTTCAGGATCGGCGACCAGTTTCATTAACTGGTCGGTGCAAGCATTCGTGGTGAGAATAATGATGTTGTTTTTGAAGTCGATCTGGCGGCCTTCACCATCTTCCATGTTGCCCTTATCGAAAACCTGGAAGAAGAGCTCTAGCACGTCGGGATGTGCCTTCTCAACCTCATCGAGCAAGACCACAGAATATGGCCGACGGCGCACCGCTTCCGTCAGCACTCCACCTTCGCCGTATCCTACGTATCCTGGCGGTGAACCCTTCAGCGTTGAGACGGTGTGGGACTCCTGAAACTCCGACATGTTAATAGTGATGAGGTTGTGCTCCCCACCATACAGTAAGTCGGAAAGAGCAAGCGCAGTTTCGGTTTTACCTACACCGCTGGGACCGACCAGCATGAAGACACCGACCGGTTTGTTGGGGTCGTCGAGTGATGCGCGCGAAGTTTGCACCCGCTGGGCGATGATCTCCATCGCATGCGGTTGGCCGATAACACGCTTGGCCAAGTGCTCTTGAAGAGAAAGAACTGTTGTAATCTCATCCTTGAGCATCTTGCCAGCTGGAATGCCAGTCCATGCGGAGAGAACTTCGCCCACGATCTGAGCGTCGACACAGACGCGTATCAAGCCCGATTCCCCTTGTAGCGCGGAAAGCTCGGCCTCCAGTGTCTGCAACTGCTCTTTGGTCGCAGAAGGCATCGATACTGTCTTTTGCGGGTGAGCATCCGGGGAAGCAGCGTGCCACGAGGAATCGGCGGACAACCCCTGTGCTGATGAGGTTGCATAAGTCTCTTGTGAGGAGGACGGAGCAACTACGGTGGCCGCTGCTGGAACCGCGGTAGCTTTTCCATTTTGCGCGGCCTCAAGCTTAGTGCGCAGCTCGCGAATCTTACCGACCAGGTCGCGTTCCTCGTCCCAGCGATCTTGTAACGTCTTGAGTTTCTCTTCGGCAATACTCCTTTGCGCGGAAATCTCGGTTAGCCTTTCCTGATGATCCGCACCGACAATTTCTTCACGCTCAAGAATGCGCTTCTGCACTTCGAGAGCATCGATCTGGCGAATAAGGTCTTCGACCGCAGGCGGAGTTGCACTCTGACCTAACGCCAGCCGGGCGCACGCCGTATCTAGAATGCTCACCGCCTTGTCAGGCAATTGCCGGCCGGCAAGGAATCGATGCGTGAGGCGAACACTGGCGTAGACAGCTTCGTCAAGAATGCGGACGTTGTGATGCTTCTCGAGCGAAGCAACGAGGCCGCGCATCATGACCATGCATTGCTGCTCGCTGGGCTCTTCAACCTTCACCACTTGGAAGCGACGAGCCAGTGCTGCATCCTTCTCAAAGTACTTCTTGTATTCAGACCACGTGGTGGCCGCGATGGTGCGCAGTTCTCCACGAGCCAAAGCGGGCTTGAGCAGGTTGGCCGCGTCATTCTGGCCAGCCTGGCCGCCCGCGCCAATCATGGTGTGCGCCTCGTCAATGAAAAGAATGATCGGAGTTGGAGAACCTTTTACCTCCTCGATGAGACCTTTGAGACGATTCTCGAATTCACCTTTGACTCCTGCGCCAGCCTGCAAAAGCGCAAGATCGAGAGTGCGAACGTGGACATTCTTCAATGGTGGAGGAACATCGCCCTGAGCCACACGCAAAGCGAATCCTTCGACAACGGCTGTCTTGCCAACGCCCGCCTCACCAGTAAGAATCGGGTTATTCTGACGGCGACGTGTCAGGATGTCGATGATCTGGCGAATTTCCGGATCGCGTCCCAGCACCGGATCAATCTTGCCTTTCTTTGCGTTGCCGGTGAGATCGACCGAGTATTGATCCAGATTCGGTGTCTTGCCTCCGACAGGTTTGGCTCCGTCGCCAGATGTCGCCGTGGCCACACCTGTCGTTGTCGTCTCTGACGACAAGGCAACGATCCCGAGCAGATCTTTGCGAAGTGCATCTGCATTGATCTTCTGGAACTCGCGACTAACTTCGTTCATTAATCGCGAAAGCTCTTCATCTGAAACCAGCGCCAGTATGGTGAAGCCTGTTCTGACCTGGCCTGCATTGAAGTCGATGGAGCCGATTGTCCAGGCAACAGTCAACATTTTCAAAACAGTCGGACTGATTGCGGGAGTCCGGGCGTTGCCCGACTTGAGTTTATCGAGGCTCCGCGCCAACTCGCCGGTCAACTTTGACTTGTCAATTTCGAAGTGCTTAAGGATCGCCGCGAAGTCTCCGGAACTCGAATCGAGGAGCTTGGTGAGAAAGTGCTCGATCTCGATGTCGTAGTGCGTACGGGAGAGACAAAGGCCGGCAGCACCTTCGAGTGCGCCCCGGGTGGGATCGTTTAGTTTCCCAATCAGTGCTTTGAGATTGATTCCCATAGTTTCCCCTTACATTGCCAGAATCGTATCGTCGGGATCGACACCAAGAGGGGCCGTCTTAGCCCAGGACACCCAGCCGAGACGTGCCGGTTGAGTTCCATCCAGATCAAGTTCAATGGAGGGTACCTGGCTGCGATCAAGTACCAATTGCACATCAAAATCGAGACAATCGTTGCTGAAGAAGCGCGTAATCGCACGAAGAGCCTTATACGCGCATCCCTCGGGAAGAAACTCGTTATAACGCTCAAGTTTCATTGGACCAAGCCGGATCCGCACTCGCCCTTGGCGATCCCACACAGCATCTCCGACCACTGCTCCCAGCCCAACTTGACAGGACATCGATTCCTTCTCATTCATCGCGCACTGGGTGGGCTGATCAAGCGAATACCAAGCACCTGTAAATTGGTGAACTTCTACTGGCACTTCAAAGTAGTCGCCCAGTAGCTGCTCCAAAGCTGCCGCTGATCGAGACTGCATCGCGACCAGCGAAATATAGTGCATGAGCGCTTCATCTTCAATCTCCTGCCGATCACGAAGTCCCGAAGTTCCCAGGCCGAGTAGGTCAAGAAGGTGCTGGCTGAAGAGGTCGCGGCTGCCGCTGGCGTATGTGACAGGAAAATGAGCGCGCTCCCAACCACGGTGCAGTAGCGAGATCGCCCGGTGATTAAAGATGTCAAGGAACGCTGCAAGGCTGGTGTCCTTCGCGCGAGCGCGTTCCAGGATCATTTCGCTGTAGACGTAAGGAAGAACCCCCATGGGGCCTGTGACGCCAATAAAATTGACCGTCATTTGAGCAGGCGCATCGCCGTCCAGTTCAAGCTGTTGAATCTCGCTCGCCGGAAATCCAAGCCGCGGGTTGACGCGGAAGTGAACCGCTTCATCTTCAGGACTCGAGAAACCTCCAACTGGGCGCATATTCTCTCTAAGCCGGTGTAAGAGCGACACCGCCTGGAAGAACTCAAACGAACATGCTTCTTCGATTAACTCTGCGCCTAATAAAGATTCCATCAGATCAGCATTCTGCGTCCCGATCTTGGTTGCCATTCGTGGAGTCCCTCCTTTCTTTGCGGACTGGTGACGCTCAATTGGGTGAAGCTGTTGAGAGATGCGGACAGGCCCAGAAACCGCTCCAGAACAGAGGCAAAAAGGAAAGCTCCGCCACCAGTGAATTTGTCTTCATCAATCTCTATCTCGATGCGGATACCACGCGCAAAGCTGACGCCCTGTTCAGAGACGAGACGAGCAAAGTGTGGCTTGCTGCTGATTTGCAAGATGCTCTCAATCACGTTTTGCGAATACGCGGTGCGGCCGACATCGTAGAGCCGGAGTATTTCCTGTAGCGCGTCTTTGCCTTCGTCGACCAGTGACAAGTAATTCAGGGATAGATGCGATACGAGTCGCCATAGCGTGCTTTTGCCGAGGATGGGTCGCACGGGAGCAGTAGGTTTACGCAATGCTACGATGCGTTTCATTGCGGCAACGCCTTCCATCTCAAAGTCACTATCTTGATTGCCGAAAGGTAGGCGAGACGGCAGATCGCGATTGGTACACGTGGTGCGCACCGATAGAACCGCGGCATCAGGATTTACTGTTGCCAGAGACAAGTCTAATAAAGCAAGTGAAACATCTGTGCCGTCGTCGTTTATGCGATTTGCGGGCCGGCGCCGCGCCAGCCAGAAACAAGTGCGATCCTCTTTTCTAGATCCATGACGCAGCGAATAGAACGGCTCATATGTAGTGATCTTTTGATTGACAGAATTGATTGCGGCTACTTCATCGATCGAAAACACTTCAACTGAATAGGGGCGGCGCACATCGGGAACCAAAGGATATTCATAACGTCTCTGGTTCAATTGGATGGGCTCTGCGATCTGCGGAAAAAGATTGACGATGGGCGAACATCCTAGCCTGAAAGTTTTCTTTGAGAGTTCCAATTCGAGGCGCTGCACACGGCCGCTGCCTTCAATATCCGAAAGAAGGAAGATGACTTCGATTGCGTCTTTGAAGCCAGCCTTAGAAACCGCCTCAAGACCGCAGAGATCGAGAAAGAAGAACTTTTCAGGAAAGGCGAAATACTCCAACAACAGACGGTGACCCTCAAATGAGGAGGAAGGATAAGGCATCAATCCTTCTTCGCTATCGAATCCGACCGCCTTGAGCATTGATGCAGGTAGAGTGATGAGGGCCAACTTCGAGTTCGGTGTTAGGTCCCTTATCTGGATCTGATTGAGGCGGCTGAATAAGAGTTCATAAATGGTATTGACCAGCCCGCTCTCACCATCGAGATAGAAGCGAAGCCTATCTGGTCTGAGAGATGTGAAAGTAATATCCCGCGCGCATCGCAACTCGATACGAATGGCATAGGCGGAGTCACTGGTTTTCACGGCGGGCTTAAGGCGACTGGGGGCGCTCAACTCCGCTGCAGTAACCGTGAGCGGCCAGAGGATGGTGTCGTAACATGTGCGAAATGTACAAGGAACTCCTCCAATCGGCTTTGAATAGAGAGGCGAATTACGTTCAATCTTCATCCCGCTAGTGAGTTTTCCCTTGTCGGAATCTAACTGGAATTCGACTATCGACAGAGAAGGAATGGGGCGCACTAACTGCGGATAGACCACGCTCAGCATGGCTTCCGTAATCTCTGGAAACTCGTCGTCGATTTTGAGATGAATGCGCGCAGCGAGAAAAGCAAAAGCCTCTAATAGTCGCTCTACATGCGGGTCGTCGCACTTGGTCGGCTCCAGCACTAGTCTCGAAGCTACCTTTGGGTGCTTCTCCGCAAACTGCGCAGCGGATTTGCGCAGATAGTCTAGTTCTCTCTCGTAATAGAGGAGCAGGTCATCGCGCATCTTCGCCCCCAGAAAGACGACAGCTTCCGCTCTTCAACTCAATCACGGTGTCGAAGGTGATGGGCTCCGGAACCGGGTCCATCCGCAACATTGCTTCTATGCGCAGACGCACATCCTTCTTGATGTCGTCGTCGGTCTCGACCATTAGGAGCCGAACATTAGTCAAGCGTGGCTCAAACAAATTGATGGCTCCGAGTATCTGGCGGACGAGACGATTGCGATCCGCAGTTGTCGCCATTGTCAGAGCGGAAAGGTCGGGGAGTCCGTAGACATACGCCGACCTGTTGAGTTCCTTGAGATCCTCGTCCGGGGGGTCAACGATGCGTCTGGAATTTAGTAGCCATTCCAGATCGCGACGCACAGCGCTCTTCAGGATTCGCACGGACTGTGTGCGGCTCAGAGAATTCTCCAACTTGCTCTCGGGCTCAAGATCAATAAGCCGATCGAGAACTGAGATCGTGATCGTGGTCTCGCCAATACTTCTCGCCATGGCTTAACCCACGCTCAACGCCTGAACCGGGTCAAGGCGGCAAATACGTTCGAAGAGTTTTTGTTTATCGGAGGCGCTAGCTTGAATCTTCTTGCTGTAGCGCATGAGTTTTGTTAGATCGCCGGCAATTTGTTCTGGATCTTCCCAGGCATCGAGTTTGTGCGTTTCGATAGCCGTCGCGATATCCTCCAACAGCGGTTGAGCGATTCCGTCTTTACCAGCCGCGATCGCTAGTTCGACCATTTGCATCGTGCGACGAAAACGCCGGCGCCCCGAACGTTGTTTCGCTAATTCTGCACGCATGATCGCGAAGGCTTTCTCCTCGTTACCTGCAGCAAGTGCATCTTGTGCAAGGCTGTAAGCATCTACTGCTTGCGCAAGCCAAGTGGGCGCACCATTGCGACTAGACCTTAATTCAGCCGATGTTTCTTCCTCTTCACTCGGCGCCACGTGCGCAGTAGTGCTCAACTCCTGCAGCCATGCCTTCGTTTCAGGATTAGCAGCCGGTGTGTCGTCTAGCAAAATCGCGTCCATCAACTCAGGAAGGTCATTGAGCAGCGCTCGCAGTTCTGATTGGATCGCAGTCGCAATAGGCTGATATTCCTTACCTAAAGCAGTGCAAGCGGAAACCGAGAGTCGCTGCAAGTCGAGCCAGGCACGACTTCCAGGCAATGCTAATGCCTGTTCTCCGGCCTCGAGTAAGTCAGACCACTTCTTGGCTAAGGCCAACCTCTTGATCTGCTGCCGTAGTTCAGTTGGAGGAGCTTCAAGCAAAGCGCTATCTACAAGTCGAGATGAGGTTCGCAATTCTCCCCAGCGCAAGCCTCTCAACAAAAGGTAGGGCGCGGGGCTGAAAGGCTCACGCTTGCGCAAGTAAGCGGCCGCAACAACAATCGCCGCTACTGCCTGGCGTCGATCGGTGGGCTCGCTAGTAGACGCAAAGGTCAGACCGACTCCAGAATTGGACGCAAGTGACTCTTCATCCGCTCCGGAATCCTCGCTCGACGCCGTTACTTCAACTCGTGCTTCTTCAACCGGGTCCGGCTCCTTCTCGCGCTTCTTCTCAAGCAATCCGTGAATGGTCAACCTAACGTCAGTCAGGGCATTTCTGAGTTTACCGAATGCAGGAGCATCGTCTTCAAATTTGTCGTCACAGAATTGTTCGAGACAGGCAAGAACTTGAATGCAGCCATCCAAGTCTTTTTCAGCCTGAAGGTAAAAGCCCTTGGGAGTATCTGCAAAGGCCTTGTCGCAGATCTCGGGCGGCACCTTACCACTTTCGATCTGCGCTGTCCGGGCCTTTCGATCCTTATCCGTCTTGGCCTGATCTTCGTATCCCAAGGTTCGCGAATCCTTATACGCGAACCATGAGTAACCTGCGGTCACGATCGGTGAGGAGCGAAGAGGAACGTCGAGCATCGAGCCGATCCACGCAAGGGGACGCGCACGCAGCTCACGGTCTCCATCCTCAATGACCGGGTAGACGGTATCCCAATAATCGCCGACTAAGCGGTAAGTAAGTTCGAGTCCCTGTCGCAGCCCTGCAAAGCTCTCTGTCTGCAGCAATGCCTCACTGAGCCACGCGGCCAACTGTAGGTCCTTCGATACAGTTGCGAGAGAATCCTCTGCAAGCTTGATCACCACCGGATAATTGGCGGTCTTTCGCTCACTCTGCCATGCCCCTTGCGCCAGATCGTCATCGCGGCGTCGGGCCTCTTTGATTTTGTCGTAGATCAGGAACTTTGTGTCATATCGTAGATCGATGCCACTCGGATTGTCACCCGGAATCGGAGCAAGGATGTCTTCGCGAAGAGGCATGTCTTAAGGTTCCTGAACTGCAAATTCGTTTTCATTCTGCTGTGGGCGTCGACGCAACCTGCGTGAACTCTATTGAGCGGACTTCAAGGAAGGGAAACTCTTCGCCGTCCACCCAAAAGGTCCTTTGACCGAGCGGCAGTTCCCGGCCATCTTCATCTGCCACCCATTCGGTTAGCCTGCCAAGGCCAACCTCCTCATCGTCCTGCTTCCACGAAAAAGGATAGATGACGGGGATCAGCACTTCACCCAGATCCATGCCACGAAACGATGGGGCGGCCTGCACTTGTGCCGGTGCCCAGAGCGTATCGCGCAGCCGCTGCGGCGGTCCCATTTCGAGCGAAGCCACATGCTCGAACGGGAGCCACAAATAAGCTCCGGCCGCAAACACTTCGAGTCGGGCACCAAGCCGGGGGTCCGCATCAAGCAATTCGGTAAACGGTTTGCCGTTTAATCTACCGGCAACTGAAGGCGGTGCAATGGTGGGAAAGGCTTTTTTGTCAAAGAGCTCATGACGAGTTTTTTCCGCGTGGAGCGCCGCATAATAAACAATCGCGCCAGTCTCCTTCTCTACGCTGCCGTTGGCCAAGACTGCAAGCTGTTTTTCAGCCCGCGTAAACTCACCGGCAAAGCTGAGCAGTTCAAACAAGAAGGTGCGTTGAGTTACATCGGAAGGATGCTCACGCAAATAGGCCGTGATTACCTGAATGGCCTCCCGCACCTTGCCTGCCTTGAATAGTTCTTTGGGATTTACTGGCACCGTTTGCCTGCTTGACCGCCGGTTACCACGGCTTCAGCTTAAGAACGTCAAATCCCTTGTCAATGAAGCCCTTCAGAGCTCCTGCTTCTTCTGGGTTATAGCTGACCTTGATCTTGCTGTAGGCAAAGCTGATCGACTCCATCGGGTTTTCGCTCGAACCGGAGTGCTGGATCGAGGTGATCAAGGCATTTTCCAGGTGAATTTTGTAGTAATCCTCCTGGTTGTCGCCCATCGGCTTGTCGTAGACAATGTCCACGGTCTTGAGATAATTTCCCGTCACGCAGTCGTCAAACAAGAGCGGCGAAACCTTGTCCACAACCTTCATGATTGAAATGTCTGCTAAATTGGCGCGACCCGCGCGGGCTTCGCCGCCCGAAGATCCAACACCAATTACCGCGGTCTGGCTGGCTCCAAAGCTAAAAGAGAGAATGTCGATGGCGTCTGGCTTGCTTGTACTGGGCCCCGGACGACCATCGATAATCAAGTACGCGTTGACTGCCATTGGATCTCCTTCAATAACCGTTTACATGCTTTCAAATTGAGGCCCGCGATGTTCTGCGATCCAGAGTCCAGGGAATAAGAAAGTCGTCTTACTTTGCCGCAGCGGGTAATTCGGCAACCAATCGAAGAGATACCGTAAGTTCATCGAGCTGGAAGTGTGGCCGCAGGAAAGCTACAGCGCGATAAACTCCTGGCTTGCCCGGGACTTCGCTCACGTCAATACGCGCTTCGCGCAACGGGCGCTCGGCCTTAGTAGCTGGTGATGCAGAGTCATCCGGCGTTACATATTTGGTGATCCAGCGGTTAAGAAATCTCTCCGCCTCTTCTCGCGACATGAAGCTACCGATCTTGTCGCGCATCATAGCTTTGAGGTAGTGCGCAAAGCGAGAAACTGCCATGATGTAAGGCAGCTGTGTAGAAAGGCGCGCATTGGCATTGGCTGAATCGGTATCATAGACCTTCGGCTTCTGGCAACTCTGCACACTGAAGAAGGCTGCGTAGTCCGTGCCTTTGCAATGCACCAAAGGGACAAAGCCGAGATCCGCTAGTTCTTTTTCGCGGCGGTCAGTGATTGGCACTTCGGTTGGGCACTTCAATGCCTGATCGCCCTCTTCCGTTGAGAAGCTATGAGCCGGCAAACCCTCAACCAGACCGCCGCCCTCCACACCACGCATGGCGACACACATGCCGTACATTGCGTAAGACTGCGTCATCTTCGTGCCCAGTGCATAAGCTGCATTCATCCACAGATATTTTGAGTGGTCGGTTCCATCCACGTGCTCTTCATAGCGAAACTCATCGATAGGCTTTGTGTCGGATCCGTAAGGAAGGCGACCCAAGGTTCTGGGCAAGGTCAACGCGACATAGCGCGAATCTTCGCTCTGGCGGAACGACTTCCATTTCGCATAATCTGTGCTGTCGAAAATCTTGGCTAAATCGCGCGGTGCGTCAAGTTGCGTATAGGTTTCAAGGTTAAGTAAGTCAGAAGATGCCGCACTTACAAAGGGCGCATGCGCCTGTGCAGCGATATGTGACACGCCTTCAAGTAGCGCCATATCTTCGGGGTGTTTGCCAAACTCGTAATCGCCGATTAAGGCACCGAACGGAGCGCCCCCAAAGACGCCATACTCCTCTTCGTAGATCTTCTTGAACAGCGCACTCTGATCGAATTCTGGCGCCTTTTCGATGTCGCGCAGCAACTCCTTCTTGGTGGCGTTTAGTACGCGTATTTTGAGCCCGACACCGGTCTCGCTATTGTCCATCAAATACTTCAAGCCGCGCCATGAACCTTCCAATTTCTGAAATTGCGGATGATGGAGAATCTCATTCAACTGCAGCGAAAGCAGGTGATCGATCTGCGCGATGCGCGCGTTGATCATCATCTCGGCGTCCTTGGCAACAGTCATGGAACCGTCAAGAACCTGGGCCACGAATTCCTTGATCAAATCTTTGCCGCGCTCGCGGGCGCTCACTTCACTGCCAAATCGGCCTTGCTCGACAATTTGATCCAGAAGACTGGATTCTTGTGTCTCTATTGTCGTGGCGGAAGCTTGCTGGTTAGCTACTGCATCAGGCATTGGAACCTCCAGACTCCGGCTCGATTTCGCCCTTCAGCTTGTCGAGCTTTTCCGTATTCCCTACGGCCTCAAGAAGCAACTCCTCAAGTTTGTCGTTGCCTTGAAGCGAACCGCGGAGGTCTGCGAGACGGGTACGCAAATCCATCAGCTCCTTTAAGGGCTTCACTTGCTTGGCTACGTTGGCGGGTTCGAAATCGTCAAATTTGCGGAACTTCAAATCGACTTTCAGATTGGCGGCGTCCGGTTCATCGCTCAGCTTGTTTTCGACCGCGAAGGATAAGTGTGGCTTCATTCCCTCAAGTACAGAATCAAAGTTGTCAGGGTTGACCTCAACGAATTTACGCTCCTTCAACTTTGTGAGCGGCTGTTCGGGGTTACCGGTGAAGTCACCAAGTACGCCAACGACGAAAGGCAATTCCTTGATCTCGATGGCACCGCCCACTTCGACGTCATAGGTAATCTGCACGCGAGGTGGACGAACCCGATCTAGTTTGTGCTGCGCACTCTGTTTAGCCATAGATCATCCCTCTGACAATTTGCCATTCATGTAGGGTCAAACGCCTTGCCGAGAATCCTTCCAATCCACCGTTAGAGGCTCGAGGATGGGATAGAAGGCATACTGCCAAGGCAGCCTGTGAGTTTTGGGGACCTGGGAAACCCTGGAGAATTCGGGCTTGGAGCACTTTAGAACTTGCGACGCAGTTATCGCGTATTTCCTGCGCGTTCTTGTTGATATCACATGCCTTCTCTCGGGTCAAGATAATTACTGCACCGATAATTACTGGAGAGCTTAAGGCGGTCTTAGTAGGGGGCAGAATTTACCTTACGTCGAAAGAAATCAATCTAAGGTGAACAGCCGCAGTGGTAAGGTGGAAACCTGATGCTAAAGCCTTTGTCTCAGGAACAATCGCGAAGACTCCGGGGCTTTTTTGAGGCCGCAAACTATACCGAGCCCAATCTCCGCAAATATTTCGGAGTGGCCGAACTGCCTTCCAGGCAATTACGAAACAGTTCGCGACTTCTCGATCGGACATCTGCCGAAACAGCAATCAATGTGCTACTCCGTTGGTTCTGGTTGTGGAAGCCACAGACTCGCGAAACGGTTGGAGACCTGATCACTGGTGAGTTTATATCCCTTCTTCTTGAGTCTGGTTTGATCACTGCCGAAGAGGACACACTCGTTCCCACAGCCATGCTGCTGCCGATCGAAGATTTTTTGGTAGCTTCGGACCATCCCCAGGGAATTGAGTCGAGGCAAGCAGAATTAGTTTTGTGGCCTAACCCGACCAGTAAGTTCCTCGCACGGTTCGCGGTTCGGCGACACTCACGCGCCACTCTGGACCTCGGCACAGGGAGCGGTATTTTGAGTCTCGGTGCCGCCCGCCACAGCGACGTCGTGATTGCCACTGATCTGAACCAAAGAGCAGTTGACTTCGCTCGATTCAATGCCCGCTTGAATGGCGTGGAAAACATCGAGGTTGTCGCCGGCGATTTGTTCGCGCCAGTTTTGGGCCGCCAGTTCGACTTGATCCTCTCCAACCCACCCTTCTTTATCACTCCGCAAACCGACTACATGTTTTGTGATAACTCGATGGAACTCGATAGTCTCTGTCGCCGCCTTGTGAAAGAAGCGCCAGCCTATCTTTACGAGGGCGGCTACATGCAAATGCTTTGCGAGTGGGCGCAGGTCAAAGGACAGCCGTGGGAGGAGCGCGTGGCTGATTGGCTTGACGGTACCGGTTGCGACGCCTGGGTGATGAAAGGGCTGACCCAGGATCCCGGAGAATACGCGCAACATCGCATCCGCGAAACCTCTGCGGATACATCTCAGGATTCGGCCAACTATGAAGGTTACATGAATTACTACCGCCGACTTGGGGTAGAGGCCATTCACGACGGAGTTATAGTGATGCGGCGCCGGGCGGGCAGCAACTGGGTTCGTATCGAAGAGGTCCCGAAGACTCCTACTGGCGATCTTGGGGAAATGATTCAGTCGACCTTCTCTGCCCACGACCTGCTGCAAGAAAAAAGTGCTGACGAACAGTTGCTCGCCATTCGGCCTAAGCTTTCGCCTTATGTGCGCTTGGAACAAGTATGTAATCAGGCGCAGGGACAATGGCATGCTGAGTCTCTCACGCTGCGGATGACCAACGGCTTTCCTTTTCACATGATCGTGCAACCTTTGGTGGCTGAGTTTCTTGTAACTTGCGAAGGAAGCCAGACCGCGGAACAATTGATTCAGAATTTCGCGGTAAAGGCCGGTGCGCCCTTCGACACGGTGCGAATGGAATGTCTTGCAATGTTTCGTAAGCTGATTGAGCGTGGCTTTATTGTGGCGACCTAACCTCTAAGCCAGTTCGTGCCCGAATAATAGCGAGAACACTACTCAATCAGCGATTAAGGAGGAGAGGATGACTAAGTTGATGGGGGACCTTCATATCACGGCCAAGCCGGGGTCGGAAGGCAGCAGGCCCCACTTCGAAGTGGTCTTCAAGCCTTACGTGGGCCGACTGCATACTCTGCCGGCCAAGGCCAACAACTACGACGAGTTAGTTGCGTTGCTCATGAATCTGAAATTCAGCGAAGATGATGCCACTCGCTGGGCAGGCAAAGCGCGCGCTCAAGGAATCGTCCTGATCAATAGTTGCGAGCGCACCGATTCGCTATTGCGCGACAATGGCCTGCTTGCCTGATTGCCACAAAACGGCCCTTCACTAAGCTGTCATCGAGACTTGAGCGCGAAAACCACTACTATCAAAATCACGATCAGAAGAAAAGTGTTGACCACCAGCAGAATAGGAACCATCGCTTCCAGTTTGGTCTTGGGAGCCTGAGGCGCGGGTGCAATTGGCCGAGCCGAAGCAGGTACTGGTGGAATTGCCGGAGCGTTCACGGGCGAGATTTTAATCGCTGGTGTGGCGACTGGGGGCGTCGGCACGGCCGGCATTACCGGCTTCGGCAATGGAGCAAAGACAGGTGGGACTGCCGAGGCGGGTTGCGCTACCGTCGGAGACATCGGCTGGCCAGCCCCTCCATCATTGAAGGCCGGAATCGAAACCATTCGCGTGTACTCACCTGGAGTCGAATTCTCAACACGCGTCACCTTGGGTTTTGCTGGCGGGGGCAACTCTTCTGCGAGCCGTTCGATTAGCCTCGTGACCCCTCCCGAATTCGTCCCGGACTGTTCGGGGACACGCACCGGGGGAGCACTGTTTTGCACTGGCGCAGGTCGATAGGGCGCCGGTTCCACAGCTGGCGATCCGGGTGAAATCTTTTCCGGAGAACTCAACGAAGCCAGCAGACTCGTCACGCTCGGCGTAGCGTTCTCGTCAAATCCCGGCGGTTGGGGCGCACGGACTATTGGTTCCCTCCTCAGAGGCAAATCCCGCTCAGCCGGCGCGCAAGTTGGTGAAATCGATGGGGAGGGAGAAACAGACGGCGCCGGCCTGGGCGACTGGTTAGCAGCGGGCGCAGCGTTGAACAACCGGGTGAAACTGCCTTCCGCAGACGCCGAATCTGACACGCCGGGAGCAGAGAAACCTTTGCCGCGTGGTGGATTGGCAGAGGGCGGAGAAACTTGCTGCATCTCGTTGGCGGATTTTGCTGGTGGAAGTGGCAGCGCAGATCCAGCGGCGAAGATACGAGTAAAATCCCCGGGCCCTTGGCCGGGTGGCTGTTTCGGCCCTCCACCGCTTCCCACCGCGTGGTTTTCTTCGAGCGAGCGAGCGGGAACTTCAGGGGCAGATCTTGCCGGCCGAGCGTCCACTCGTGGTTCAAGTTTCTCGAACATTCGTGTGAATTCACCTGGCTCCGTTCCTCGCGGTCCGGTTTGGTTTTGAGCACTCGGCGGCTGCGACGGCGCTGCCAGCGGTTCGTTGGGAGTCACGCTGCTTGATGCGGGCGTGCCACTCGGTTTTGAATCGAAGGCGCGCAGAAAAAGACCCGTTGCGCTGAGCGACTCAGGCTCTTCGTGCGATTTTGGTTCATCATCGAAATCGTTTTTGGTCATTTGAGAGGGGCCATTCGCCGCCGAAGGCGTTCACTGCGAAGATTACACGCACGCCTCTCCGCCGTAAAGCTCGCAGGAGCGACGACGCATCGCTCCGGGAAGAAACTCCGATTACGAAATCTGGGCTTGCAAAGAAGAATTCGCGTTCGAAGTGTGACTCAGCGCGAAACGAATGCCAAGATCACTCCACAAATCAAGTCTGACAGAAGTTTACTCGCTCCCCTAACCGTTGCGGTATGCTCGTAGTGATTCGCGGACGCATTCTTTCCCGCTCGGCTGTTTGCCGGGCCCCACACAGTCCGCCGAAGTCCCTGGACATGCCCACAATCGCCGGAGGTTAACCATGAACGCCAACCCGCCGCGAACCTACAGCCTCGCTTCGTGTTACGAGAATGCACTTACAATAGTGCTGCGTTTGGCGAGCCTGCAACATCAGCCTGCCGCCAATTCGCAGGATTTCAGGACTAGCATCCGGGCTGCATTGAAAGCCGCAATGGAACAGGCAAAGTCGCTCGGATATTCAAGCGAAGCGAATCAATTGGCGGTTTTCGCTGCAGTCGCATTGCTTGATGAGAGCGTGCTCAAGATGCAAAACCCGGCATTCGCGGACTGGGCCCAGCGCCCTTTGCAAGAGGAAATGTTTGGCCATAACCGGGCAGGCGAAGTCTTCTTTCAGCATTTGGGCACGCTGCTGGCGCGCCCGGACTCTCAGGAAACAGCTGACTGTCTTGAAGTCTATTGTTTGTGCATGCTGCTGGGTTTCAAGGGACAATACGCGATCGATCCCGACGGCTACGGACGGTCGCGAGGCGCGGGTGATGTTCAAAACATAACGCGCCAAGCCCGAGAAAAGATCGATCGCATTCGCGGGAAAATGAGTTTTTTACCCGACGCTCCTCCTCCATCTGAAGTGAGAAAAGTCCCCCCTGTCGATCGCTGGAGTCGAGGACTGGGCGGCGCAGTGCTCATCCTATTGGTGATCGCCTTGTTGGCCTACGGCGGATTTTGGTTCCAGTTGCATACCGGAGCCTTGCAGATTAGTTAGCCTACGCGTATCTTGGGGGTCGTTTGTTTTTCTACCTGCTCGCTCTCGCATTTATTGTTGTCTCTGCCGCTTTGGCCTTCGGCATAAGCGCGCTCCTCCATCTGCAGGGAACCTTCTATTTGCTATTCGTCGTCATCCTTCTTCTACTCGGCGTGAGCGTTGCCATCTTCGTTATTGTTCTCCATGTGCGATCCAAAAAGCAGCAGTATGAGAGCGGCGATTTGCCTGACAACGCAACAACGGGCGACCTCGACCTGCTACTGAATGACGCTAAGCGGAAGCTGCGTAATTCGCAGCAAGCCGCCAGAGCGCTCGAAGCGATGCCGCTGATCTACATCATAGGAGAAGCAGGTTCGGCTAAAACTACGACTGTACTTAAATCCGGTCTCGATCTCGAACTATTGGCCGGGACCGCGCCAGGTGAAGGTTCACAGGTTCCTACCGAAGTAGTAAATCTATGGATCACACCAGGCGCCGCGCTGCTCGAGGTCGGATCACGCGTCAGGCAAAATAGCGGCCTGCTAAGTCGCCTTGTCGAACATACGCGGACCAAGGCTTTTAGTTCGGCATTCGGAAAGGGAGCTGCTCCTCGCGCATGCATCGTATGTGTTGACGCGTCGCAACTGCTCGTTGCCGACGGAGGCGTTTCCCTTTTGGCGTCGGCGCGGACCACCGGCGGCCAACTCCGCGAAATGAGTCGCCTGCTGGGCATGCCGCTGCCCGTCTATGTGATCGTAACCAAGTTAGATCGAGTAGCTCACTTTGAGGAGTATGTTCGAAATCTTTCAGATGATGAAGTGCGACAAGTTTTTGGTGCCGCGCTACCCGCGAACGACGCAACGCCTGGAACCTATGCCGATGAGGCTTCACGCACATTGGTATTGCTTCTCGACAGGCTATGCTACCAGCTTGGTGAATTCCGAATCGAGATGCTGGTCCGCGAAAACGATCCGCACAACCTGGCAGGCGTCTATGAATTCCCCCGTGAGTTGGCAAAGCTTCGGAAATACTTTAATCAGTACCTGGTAGAACTATGCAAGCCGAGCCAACTGAGTGCCAACCCTTATCTGCGCGGATTTTATTTCATAGGAATTCGCGCTCGAACCGTGGAGCGAATGGCGGCCGCACCGGTCATCGTTCTGGAGCGAGCAATCCTGCAAGATCCAGGTGCAACCCAGTACCTGAAATTGCCAATGGAAAGGCACCAATCCGAGATTCACGCGTCTACGCCCGCACAGATGGTCTCGTCGCGGGTTGCACAGTGGAATTTCTTGCCTCGACTGTTTTCTGAAACGATCGTCGGCGACAAGAGCGCGCTTTCCGCGACCAAACAAACCGCGCAAGCTCGACTATTCCGCAGAATTCTATACGGCTCGCTCAGCACCATCTTGGCCGTGTATATCGTCTTCCTCGCCGTTTCGTACATTCATAATCTAGGACTCGAGCGCCGCATTGCCAATGCCGCTAAAACGCTGCCCCTACTCGCTACGGATGCGATTTCCCTTCCCAGTCTGAGTGATTTGCGCTCCCTCGATGAACTTCGTCAGGTCATTGTCCAACTCGACGGCTACCGCAGCGACGGCCCGCCGTGGAGTTACCGGTTCGGGCTTTACCAGGGAGATGAACTCGCCACCCGTGCGCGACATATCTACTTCGATCGCTTCAGACCGATGCTTCTCAATCCCGCGCAAACTAATTTAGTCCGCTTTATGCGGTCATTGCCTGATGCGCCTGCGGCCAATAGCGATTTCTCGTCTTATATCAGTGCCTACGATCCGCTCGAAGCTTATTTGATAACTACCAGCAACCCCGACAAGAGCCAGACAAAGTTCCTTACTCCGGTCCTCCTGCAATATTGGATCGGCAACAGGCAGATCGATGCCGATCAGCAACAGTTAACACAGAAGCAGATTGACTTCTACGGCGGCGAACTATTACGGCAGCCACCTTATTCCATCCTTTCGGATTCCACTGTCGTTGAGCATGCGCGAGGCTATTTATCCAAGTTCGTAGCAGTAACTCGCATTTACCAGGGCATGTTGACTGACGCGGATAATGCGAGCCCGTCCATCGATTTCAATAAGCGATATCCGGGCTCCGCGGCTTACGTGGTAGACGGTCATATCGTACGTGGCGCCTTTACACGCGATGGTTATGCATCCATGCAGGATGCGTTGCAGCATCCTGGCAGGTACGCCCAGGGCGAGACTTGGGTGCTAGGCCAACAGGTCGGGCAATCTCTCAATGAAGCGAGTGTGAGTAAGGAACTGACTAATCAATACTCCGCCGATTATCTAAAGGAATGGCACACGTTCCTTAGCAACGCCAAAGTTGTAAGTTGCGGAAACTTACACGAAGCTCCAGGACGGCTCAACAACCTGGCTGGGCCCGCATCGCCTTTGCTGGCGTTGTTCTATACCGTCTCGCATAATACCGCCGTGGCTGATCCCCAAATCAAAGCCATGTTTCAGCCCACGCAAGCTCTCGTCGATCCCAATGCTGCCGACCGCCTTATCGGACCCGGAAATAATGGCTATGTCACGGCACTGCTTCAACTCGCCGCAGCGGTTGATTTGGTAGAAAAGAATCCGGCAGCCGCTTCTGACCCCACGGCCTTCGCTCCCGTCTTACAAGCGTCTTCAACAGCTGGTATCGCAGCACAACAAGCCGCCCAGAGCTTCAACGTCGATCAGAAAATGCATACCGAAAACACCGTACTGGCGCTTATGCAGGCTCCGGTGCAGTGCGCCGCAAAACTGGTGCCAAGTCCAGGCGCAGCAGCCAATGGAGCAGGACAAAAAATCTGCGGGGCTGTCACGCCGCTGCTCGGCAAATCTCCGTTCGCAGCTACTTCAAACGTGCCGGCCAGTCTTGCAGAAGTTGACGCGACGTTCGCGCCCGAAACCGGAGCGTTATGGTCGATCTATAACACCTCTCTGAAACCGTATCTGGTTCCGCGAGGGCCAGTCTATGTGTCGAATCCGAGTTCTCCGCAGCCCGTCAACCCTAACTTCGTTCTGTACTTTAATCGGGCAGCTCGCATTAGTAGTGATCTTTATCCGCCTGGCCAAAAATCCGCTTCGTTTTCTTTTACGCTGCGATTCATACCCGGCAACGGTGTAGCCAGCGCGACCTTGGTGGTTGATGGTCAGCGCATTCCTGCCGGTGCGACTTCTCAACAGTTCAAGTGGAGTGCAATCGACGCTCAAAAGGCTTCGCTGATTTACGACTCGAATGAGGTGCTGCCGTACCAAGGCATGTGGTCACTTTTCCAATTGGTTCACATTGCGCAGATTACCCGCACGGCAACGGGAGTAAGGCTCGACTACCGCATTGACACTGCAACCACTATCGCGGGACACACCGTGGGTGGAACCAGCGGACCAGCCAAGACTGCCAGCTTCGAGCTTTCCGGACCAGGCGCCGAAATCCTTTTGCCTGAATTCTTCCGCGGATTGCAGTGCGCATTGCCGGTCGTTAAATAGGTGCTGAGTAACTCTCCATCTGACTTTCGGGCGTCATCGGTGGCACCTCTACTGCTCGCAACAGGACACAGGTAATGTTATCTGCACCTCCTGCTGCTTTTGCGTAGTCGATTAAGCGTTGACAGATTACCGCCAGATCGCTTTCATTGCCCGCTGCCATGACGATGTCTCCCGGCTGCGCATAGCGAGTCAGTCCATCGGAAGCAAGAAGCAGGATGTCGCGCGGCTGTACGGTGGCAGCAAACAGATCTGGCTCAACCTTATCTGCCGCACCAATGGCTCGCGTAATCACCGACTGAAGGTTTGAAGCTGCGGCCATCTCAGGCGTTATAGTTCCGTTGCGAACCTGCTCATTGAGCAACGAATGATCCTCAGTGATTTGGAGGCAGGCACCGCTTCGCAATAAGTACGCGCGACTATCGCCTACATTTCCGATTACAGCACGATCGCCATCGAGGCATGCGCAGACCAGGGTGGTACCCATCGTGTGCAATTCCGGGTCTTCGGTTGCCGCCTTCCGAACGGCCCTATTAGTTTCAATGATCGCGGCGAGCAATCGATTTTCAACCGGGATCGGAGTCTCACCGTCGACTTCACGATTTCCCAGCGCAGCAAACGTCTCGATGAGAACTCGAACCGCCATGCTGCTCGCGACTTCGCCGGCAGCCGTTCCGCCCATTCCGTCACATACAACATAGATTTGCTGTTCGGCGTCGTATCCGAAGCTATCTTCGTTGTTCGTGCGTCTGAGACCGATATCCGTCATAGCCGCAAAGGTGAGGGAGAGCGTGGAAGCCTGGTTCATAAGAGAAACCTCATCCAGATACACCTGAAAGGAAAGTAGCGTTGAGTAAGATCTGAATGAAACCGGGAATGTGTCGTACGGAAAACCGGAGCGGAATTGAAATGGGGATGCGGGTAAAGACGGACCTATGGGACCTCAACCGTCTCTTCGCCCGCGTCAGTGAAAGTAATCACCCCTCCCCAGATGCATTCGAGTTGCGAAACATTATCGAGAGTGGGAAAGTTGCCAAGCAAAACAGTTTCCGCTCCAGGAGTCCATGGAGCCGGCGTGGCTGGAATGCAAGGCATCGGAGTGAGTACGCCCAATGCTGCCGCCGTTGCCGCCGCGACGGTTGGATTCGACGGCGACTGGCACATACCGAACGGCATAATGTTAGTCATTGGAATGTGGTCCATGATGTTGGCGTCCGGCACTCCATTGGTAAGAACCTTGTTCGTCGGAAGCACCACCAAAGAACTTGGCGTCATCCCGAACGTACACTGCATCATCGCTCCCATACAGACTTGAAGCGGCATAGCCTTGTTTCTCCTTTCGCCAGCTTAGAGTGTACGCCGGAAATCGCGGATAGAAAGTCAAGGTCGAACAAACTTTAGAAGCCTCTGACGCTTAGATTTTCACGCTTGCCGAAATGCCTCTAACAGCTTTACCAATTCAAAGCTCCTTTTTAACCAACAGCGCAAGACAGTTACCAAGCCTCAGGAAATTGGCTCCAGATGAGCCGTAAAGTGACGCAGGAATGGCGCCTCGTAAGTAAGCCTCATTCCCTTGATCTGGGCCCTTCGCTCCCATACATCCAGGATGATCTCCACAACATAATCGATGTGGCTCTGGGTATAGACGCGTCGTGGAATCGCCAGTCGCACCAACTCCATTTTCGCCGCTCCGGCAAACATCAAACTGCCGATCTCGACGGAGCGAATGCCTCCTTCGAGATAGAGCTCCGCGGCCAGCGCGACGCCTGGAAACTGTTCGACGGGAATGTGCGGCAGAAAAGCCTTTGCATCCAGATAAATCGCGTGACCGCCCGGTGGCTGCACAATCGGGACGCCTCTCTCGGCAATGTGGTCGCCCAGGTACGCCGTTGAAGCAATGCGGTAGCGAAGATAGTCTTCTTTTAACGCTTCCTGCAGGCCCACAGCCACTGCCTCAAGATCACGTCCGGCGAGGCCACCGTACGTCGGGTACCCCTCAGTCAAAATCAGAAGATCCATTTCATGACGCGCGAGGATATCGTCATTAGTGCAAAGGAAGCCGCCAATATTGGCCATGCCATCTTTCTTGGCCGACATGGTGCAGCCGTCGCCCAAGGAAAACATTTCCTGGGCAATCTGTTTCGGCGTCTTATCCGCGTACCCTGGTTCGCGCAGCTTGATGAAATACGCGTTCTCGGCAAAGCGGCAGGCATCGAAGTAAAGCGGGATCCTGTGCTTGTGGCACACGGCTGCTACTGCCCTCGCGTTTTCCATCGATACGGGCTGCCCGCCACCAGAATTATTCGTCACTGTCAGCATGACCAGCGGGATGCGTTCGCGCCCCACTCGGACAATCAACTCCTCCAGCGCCTCCACATCCATGTTTCCCTTGAATGGCAGACGCTTCTCCGGGAATCGACCTTCGGGAATGAGCAGATCGACCGCCTCGGCGCCGACCGACTCGACGTTGGCACGCGTCGTATCGAAATGAGTATTGTTCGGTACAACGTCGCCCTTCTTGCACATCACGTGAAACAGAATGCGCTCGGCCGCTCGCCCCTGATGCGTGGGAATGACATGGGTGTAACCGAAGATGTCTTGCACAGAACGCTTGAAGCGATCGAAGCTGCGGCTGCCTGCATAGCTCTCATCACCCTCCATTACTGCGGCCCATTGATGAGTGGACATTGCGCCGGTGCCTGAGTCCGTCAGCAAGTCAATCAGCACATCGTCGGCGGCAAGCAGAAAAAGGTTGTGGTGTGCGGCTCTCAGCAACTCTTCGCGCCGTCCGCGTGTTGTCCAGCGGATGGGTTCGACACTCTTGATTCGAAAAGGCTCGATGATGGTTCTCGTGGGCACGCGATTGGTCTCCTGGGCAGATGACGTCGTTTACAATTCCTTGTCGCTCTTCAATTCTAAAGGCGTTGTCCTAGGCACAGGCTGACTGTCACTTACCGCACGGTTTCCAACCCCATGGAGCTAAGACGAAATCCAATTGCAAGACCTTCAAGGCCAGGTATATCATCCCGTCCGTTGATGCATGATCGAACCCGCGATCAGATTCCAACGAGGTCCCCCATGAAGTTCACTTCCCGAATTGCACTATATCTGGCCACCGCAATCGCATTTCTTCTACTCTGTATCGTTCCTGCAGCCCGCGCCTTTGCCGATCCTTCCATTCCCTCCGGCTCAATCAGGATTCACTACCACCGCCCCGACGGCGTCTATAGCGGATGGACCGTCTATGCCTTCGACAACACAACCGAAAATACGGGAAGCTATGGTACCGGCCCTGTGCAGGTGACCGGCACCGATAGTTATGGAGCGTACTTCGATGTCGGTGTGACCACAAGCGCTACCGAAGTCGGCATCATCATTCATAACCCTACGGCATCGGGCGGAGATCAAAAGGACACACCCCACAACTTGTTTGTAGATCCCGCGACGCAGGGCATCGAATACTGGGCCTACTCCGGAATCGCCAAGCTGTATACTTCCGCACCCAGCTTGACCGATCCTACGGCAATCTTGCCCGGCTACGTCCGCATTCACTACCATCGCGTGGACGGGAACTATGCTGGCTGGACCATCTATGCCTTCTATGACACGACAGAATACACCGGCGACTATAACAGCGGTCTTGTGCCGCCCACCAATACTGATTCCTATGGCGTGTACTTCGACGTGGCTGTGGTCGCCAACGCGCAGAACCTCGGACTTATCATCCACAATCCGTCGGCGTCGGGAGGAGACCAGAAGGATCCGGGACCAAATGAGTTCGTCGACCCGAGCACAGAGGGCTTCGAATACTGGGGCTACACAGGCATCGGCAAGCTCTACAAAATTATGCCCAGCTTAAGCAATCCCACCGCTTTGCTGCCCGGATACGCTCGCATTCACTACTATCGCCCCGATGGGAGTTATGCCAACTGGACTGCTTACGCTTTCAACGACACCGCCGAATACACCGGAGATTACAACGACGGCCTGACCGGCGTCACGAACACCGATTCCTATGGCGTGTACTTCGACATCAGCCTTATTCTCAACGCAAAAAACCTCGGCTTCATCATCCACAACATTTCTACAGGCGCCAAAGATCCTGGTCCCAATATGTATCTTGATGTTGCCACCAATACCGAGGCGTGGGCCATTTCCGGCAATGCGACAGTGTTCACTACTACGCCGAGCCCAACGCAGATTCTCGATAGCCTGCTTAACGTCGAACAGGCTTACTGGCTCGATCGCCAGCGAGTTGCCATTCAGTCGCAGTTCGCGCAGAGCGGCGATACATATGCGCTCACATCGAGCCTGACGGGAGGCCTTTCCGTCACAACTATGGGCATCACTGGAGGAACCAGTATTCCACTCACTGTCGGTGGATCGCTCACCGCCGACGAACTGCTCCGCTATCCGCAATTGAGCGGCTATACCATTCTCGAGGTCGCGCCCAACACGCCGCTCTCCACGCTGCAGACTGCGCTCGAAGGACAACTTGCCTTCTCGGCGATTAATTCAGGCGGAACGCTGAAGTACGCGACGGGCGTGCAGTTCGCTGGGGTTCTCGATGACCTTTATTACTATCCCGGCAAACTCGGCGTCTTGTTCCATCACGGATCCGACAGTGATTGGAACGATTTTCCTGACGACGAAAACTATGCCGTGAAAATCAAGGTGTGGGCTCCCACTGCGCAGAGCGTTTCGTTGCAGATATTCGATAACGAAACCGATACTGCACCCGAAGCTATCTTCCCAATGCACAATCACAATGGAGTATGGGTAGCAGGTGGCGACGCAGGCTGGAAAGACAAGTACTACCTCTACAGCGTGAAGGTGTGGGTGCCTGCCGACAGCGCTGTCGACACCAATGTAACCAGCGATCCTTACTCGATTGACATCGCCTTGAACGGAGCCAAGAGCCGCATCACGGATCTCGACTCCGATGAAACCAAGCCTGCGGGATGGGATGAGCATACCTCGCCTCCGCTACGAAGCCTGAGCGACATGAGCATCTATGAGTTGCACATACGCGACTTCAGCGTCAACGATTACACGGTGCCCGCGGCGCATCGCGGCATGTACGAAGCCTTTGATGACGAGAATTCCAACGGCATGCGGCATCTGCGTTCATTAGCCGCGAGCGGACTGAAAGCTGTACACATTCTGCCTTCCTTCCACTTCGCCAGCGTGAACGAAGACAAATCAACATGGATCATTCCAACCGGTTTATCGCAGTACCCCCCAGCGGGCGAGCAGCAACAGGCTGCTGTTACCGCCAGTCAGACCAGCCCTGCCTATAACTGGGGCTATGACCCTGTGCACTACATGGCGCCAGAAGGAAGTTATGCGATCGATCCCGACAATCGTGTGAGCGAATACCGGACCATGGTCGATGGCTTGCACAAGGCCGGCCTGCGCGTCGTGCAGGACGTGGTGTTCAATCACACCAATGCCAGCGGCGAGGGGCCTAACTCCAATCTCGACGAAGTTGTGCCCAACTACTATCATCGCCTCGATGCAAACGGCAGCCTCGAAAACGGCTCCTGCTGTCCCGACACCGCCAGCGAACACAAGATGATGGAGAAGTTGATTATCGATACTCTGCTGCTCAATGCGCGAGAGTACAAAATCGATGGCTTTCGCTTCGACATCATGAGCTTCATGTTTACTTACAACATAAAGGACATCGAAATCGCTCTCCAGACGCTCACGCTTGAAAAGGACGGCGTCGATGGTTCGAAGATCTATCTCTACGGCGAGGGCTTCAACTTCGGAGATACAGTCAACAATCAGATCGGTCCCAATGCCTCACAAGTCAATCTCTACGGCTACGGCGTTGGCACTTTCAACGATCGCATTCGTGACGGCATTCATGGCGGCAGTCCTTTCACCGATGAACGTGTGCAGGGTTTTGCCACCGGACTTCTAACCGATCCCAGCAGTTTTACTTCCAGCATGCCCACCAGTCAACAGCAGTCACAACTACTTCAATATTCGGACTGGATCGACATCGGCCTCACCGGCAACCTGCGCGACTACACATTTACTGATAGCGCCGGCGCCACAGTGACGGGGGCGGAGGTAAGTTATAACGGCCAACCCACGGGCTATACCAAGAGTCCGATCGAGGCAGTGAACTATGCCTCGGTGCATGATAATCAGGACCTCTTTGACCAGGTACAGTTGAAGTCGAGTTACAGCGACAGCATTGCTACCCGTGCCCGCAGGCAAATCATGGGAATGAGCCTTGTCACTCTCGGAGAGGGCATTCCATTCTTCCAAGGCGGCGATGATCTGCTCCGCTCCAAAGACATGGACCAGAACAGCTACAACTCCGGCGATTGGTTCAACAAGATTGACTGGACCGGCGAAACAGCCAACTGGGGCATCGGCTTGCCCATTGCCAGCCAGAACGAATCGCAGTGGCCGCTGATGACTCCTCTACTGAGCAATCCTTCGTATACGCCGCTCCCGGCCAACATCGCCTACAGTGAAGCGGCCTTTCGCGAGTTACTCAGAATCCGCTACAGCTCTGAGTTGTTCCGCATGCCGACCTTTGACGAGGTACAACAGAACCTGACCTTCCTCAACACGGGCCCGAGCCAGACGCCGGGCCTCATCGTGATGAAACTCGACGCCAACGGCCGCAATTACGGCCCCTACAAGCACATTGTCGTGGTATTCAACGCGACGAGCGCGTCCATGAGTTTCACCGATGGGCGCCTGCAGGGATTGGCCCTGCATCTCCACCCCATCCAGCTATTTTCCGCCGACCCGATCACCAGGCAATCCACATTCAACACGAAAGAAGGATCCGTCACTGTGCCGGCTCTCACTACCGCCGTCTTCGTAAGTGAAGCTCAATAACCAACGAAGCCGTAATTCCATTTATCGTCCCGGATGCGCATTCAGGATGACGCACATCCGGAGCACCTGTAGTCATTGCCCAGGTTTCTAAAAAGTCGCACTCTAAAGAGCCGCGATCGAGGATGACTTTCGTGAAGTCGACGAGGAGTCATCAACTCGGAAATCCAGCTCATCGAGCAGTCAGAATTGTCTCGATATACGGAAAGGCTGCCAGCTTACTCCTTGTTACTGACGAGAGAGAACATGGTGCCTTGAGGATCTTCGCCCTGGATGATCCAGCCACCTCCCGGCACTTGCATCGGTCCGTTAGTGACCTTCCCGCCGCCGGATTCAACACGCTTAATAGCGGCGCCAATCGAATCGACGTTGAAATAGAAACTCCAGCATGAGACAGGAACGTGCGGTGCTTTGTTCATCATTCCGCCGTCGCCCATTTCCTTGTGCTCACCCTCATCGAAGATGCGATAGACGCCCATCGGACCCATATCCATATCGTTGACTTTGGTCCAGCCGAAGAGCTTGTTGTAGAAGTCGAATGCGCCGTCGAGATCAGTTGTGTAGAGCTCATGCCAGCCGATTGTGCCGGGAGTTGGTGGTGCTGGGCGTTGCGGCGATGGCATTTTCGGGTCGGGTGTGAAGACCACGATTGCTGCGCCTTGCGGATCAGATACGACGGCGAAGCGAAGCATCCCGGGGACGTCCGTGGCCGGTTTCCATAGCTTGCCGCCGGCTTCGATAATTTTTTCGATATGGGCATCGACATCACCGACCGCGATGTAACCAATCCAGGAAGCGTGGTCGGGCATGTGCAGCATGCCGGCGATTCCAACATTGCCCAGGTTGAATGTAGTGTAGGGAGGGCCGTCTCCCGAGGGCATCTCCTGGGTTTTCCAGCCCACAACATCCGAGTAAAACTTGCCTGTGGAGTTGGTATCGCTGGTCATGATTTCGTACCAGCTGAACTTACCTTCTGGGGTAAACATGGCTCGATTTCTCCTTGTCGGCGGACGCGTCAACGCAATCAGAGTTGCGCTCTTGGTAGCGTTCATATCAACTCGATCAAAGGCATGTCAATCGGCCAAGGTTAATTTTGATTTCTTTCTATCCAGATTTCCCCGTGCTGCGAAACTTCGTCGTTGGCCCTTACCAATAGTAGGCAGCGACGACCTGGGGCGGCCCAGAGACCGAATCGGTGACCTTCGTCCGTACTACGATCTCGAGGTTGGTTTTCTCCCAATTGGCTGGAGCCTGCCGGAGACCCTCCTCAAGATAGCGGCCGTTAGATACAAATTCTCCTGCCGCCTGCGTTCCCAAGGGGCCTACGCCGGCGACCGTGACCGCAAATTGACCAGTGCCGGAATTGACCAGGCGGCTTACGATTCCGAAATCTTCTACGGTATCCCCGTCTTCGTTGAGCTGCGTTCGAAAGACTTTTCCGTCCGGGCCTTGCTCGCGGATCATGTAGTTTTCGTGATCTTCGACGAACGCGTAGTGCAGGTTTGAGGTCAATTGCATGGTCCACTTGTTATTGAATCCACCGATGACAACGGCAGGCGAGTTGCGTAGATCCTGATAAGTGTAGTCGTTCCCGATGCGTAATTGCATCGGTTTGTCGATCCTTCCCAGGAGCACCGACAAGGCCACCGCCGCTTGCACATCCCCTGCCGCCACCCCGTAATCGGCATACATAAACAAGTCACCCCATGTCAGCTTTTCGCTTGGATCAAGCGGAAGGGGATTATTGGTGCGTTCTGCCTCAGTCTGGAACGTGCCGGGGTGGGTTTTGGAATAGCGGCGGTAGATGGACTCAACTGGGCGGTACGCGACGGGCTTGGCGAGGCAGATCAGGACCGGCTGCCGGGTAGCAAAGACAGGGCTCCAAAATTGATCGAGCGCCGATTTCGGCGTAGTTCGATGGTACTTCAGCGCCGTGATGGATACAAAGACCGCGATGACCAGGCCAAAAACGACCAGAAGCCAAGTGCGCCAACGTCGGTTGGGACCAGGAGATTGAACTTCGGCATTGGGCGGAGCTGGAACACGGATCTCGCCTGCCGGTGCGGGACCCCACTGAAATACCGGAGAATACGAGCCCACAGGAAGCTGAATGCGCAAGGGCGAATCGTCGGTAACCGACTGATAGTACTGCTCCAGACGGCGCCGGACTTCGCCAGCCTGCACGCGCACCACCGGGTCGTCACCCGTGGCATAACCGGCTGGCCGCTGGAAGACTTCGGTGCCGATGGTCCGTTCCTTGAGGTGTTCTGCCTGGCCGGCCAACCGATGGCGAACCACGTAATCCAAAAACTGCTTGCTGCGAACGGCGCTGCGGAAGAACCGGCTGGAAACTACGCGATCCAACTCGTGTAAGACGGCCTCTCGCTTGACCTCGGAATCCTCCGGCAGGAGCTGTGAAACTTCGTGCTCGTGCGGTACTTCCATTACAGACTTCATTCAATCCTCACCGACAATCGGGAAGAGACTGGGCCCGACTTCCAGAATCTCTCTCCTAATAGAGCGCGATTCATCGCTGACTTCCTTCTTCACGCCACTTCGCGCCTGGCATTGTGGCGGAAGTACAGGGCGGACCCTCCTCAAACCTACCGAAATCGTTTTCCCACCGCCGCGAAAAAATGAAATTTTGTAAGCTCCCCTGCCAAAATCCGAATGGGCAAGCTGACGGACGATGGAATTCACGGCGAAGGAAAGCGTTATTGTCGCCGAGACGCAAGTAGACCGAAACTGAGGAAAGGTTGTCAAGGTTGGATAGCAGACAAAAGGGATTAATGGACAAATTTCATCCATTATCGAAGGTCGGGGAGGGGGAGCAATTAGAGGGGATAAACCCGTCTCTAACGGTAAGCTCGAGATTCTTGGCGTGAAAATTGCTGTCTAGAATCAGTGATTTATCAAATAAAGCCGGTTGTCTTACGGTAAGACACCGTATTTTACTTGTCCCTCCCCATCTAGAGGCCTAGCTTTCCATCGATCAAAAGAACTACCGAAACCAGCGGCTCTAATGCAAGGCGGGAGCTCTCACGGTCAGAGGAGACTAGCGTGACGTTCCCGAAATTCTGCAATCATATTCGAAATAAGGGAGTTATGGCGTGGGTTGCCTGCGCAATGCTCGCAGCGACTGGAGGCCTTGCCCAGAAGACATCAACCGTTTGGACTCAGGATGGCACGACTATCGCCATCGAGCCCTATGCTCCCAACGTAATTCGGGTCACCCTCAGTGTTCTGCCGGAGAAAGCGGCTGCGGCACCGGGATATGGTTTTCTCGGCCAACCCTCTTCGGTGGGATGGGACCATCAAAAGGACTCCCGTGGAAACGTCTTTTCTTCGTCGCAAATGGTGCTCACTGTTGAGGCCAGCCATCCGCTGAAACCAACCGTCAACGACCTGCAACTCGATAAGTACTTCCAGTTCCTCTCTGCCCCCCGGGCGCATATAACCGTCAACACTCCTGAGGGCAAGACCTTGCTCGACATGCAGGGCTGGTCGATGTCGCGACCCAACGACAGCGAGGGCAACACCCAGGTCCTGAACGACAAGCGTCCTTCCGACGAACCTTTTTTCAAGGTCGGAGCCGTCTTTGCTTCACCCGAGGACGAACATTACTACGGTCTTGGGCAGAACCAGGAGGGCTTTCTCGACCTGCGCGGACACACGATCCACTGCTGGCACGACTATTTTGCGCCGGGTGGAGAAAGCGTTTGCGTGCCCTTTCTTATTTCCAGCCGCGGCTATGGGCTGGTTTGGGATAATCCCTCGCGGACGACCATCGAGCCGGGATTTAATGAACGCACCAAGTGGACGTCGGAGGTCGGGGATCGGGTCTCCTTCTTTGTCATCAGCGGGAAGAATACGGACGAGATTTACACAGGCTATCGGCTGCTGACAGGCGCCACCCCCTTGCTGCCGAAAGCGGCCTACGGCTTCACGCAGAGCAAGCAGCGTTACGACTCGCAGGAAGAGGTCCTGGCGGTCGCCAAGGGATACCGCGAGCGGCATCTGCCGGCCGATACCATCGTGGTCGACTTCCTCTACTACACCAAGATGGGCCAGATGGACATGGACCCGGTGAAGTGGCCTGATCCGGAGGGAATGAATCGCCAACTCCACGAGATGGGTTTCAAATCGCTGATCAGTATCTGGCCGCGGTTCATTCAAGGGTCGCGCTATTTCGACATGCTGGTCAAAAACGGATGGCTTGAGCATCGCGCGGATGGTACACCGACCAACAGCAAGCCGCCCGACCACGTAGGATCCGATATCGATACCACCAATCCTGATGCCGCGCGCTGGTACTGGGACGTGATCCGCGATCACTTCGTCAAGAAGGGTTTTGATGCGATCTGGCTCGACGAAACAGAGCCCGACCTGCCTCCCAACGGCAGCTATTTCAAAGTCGGACCGGGTACGCGGTATTTCAACGTCTACCCGCTCTTTCACACCGCGTCGGTCTATGACGGGTTCCGTCGCGACCTCGATCGCCGCGCCATGATCCTGGCACGCGCCTCCTATCTCGGAGCGCAGCGCAACGGGACCATCTTCTGGTCCAGTGACATCTTCTCTACCTGGGATACTTTCCGCAGGCAGATTCCCGCGGGACTTAATTTCACCGCATCCGGAATGCCCTACTGGTGCAGCGACACGGGAGGATTTCTCAACCTGCCCGCGGTTCACCATCCCTTGCATCCGCCGTTGCTTGACCCTTCAGACGCACGCGATGAAGTAGGTGGCTACGACGACTATCCCGAACTTTACGTCCGTTGGTTTCAATACGCGGTCTTCGAGCCGATCTTTCGCACCCATGGGACCCGCACCTTCAATGAGCCCTGGTCCTACGGCAAGCAGGCAGAGCCGATCCTGGCAAAGTATCTGCGGCTGCGCTACCAGTTGCTGCCCTATGTTTATTCGCTCGGGTACTCGAGTTACTTGACCGGCGCTCCTTATATGAGAGCCCTGTACATGGATTTTCCCGGCGATCCGAAGGTTGTCGACATGGGCGATGAGTACATGTTCGGCCCTGCATTCCTGGTGGCTCCGGTGACGGAACAGGGTGCAACCAGCCGGCAGGTTTATTTACCCGCGGGGAATGATTGGTTCAACTATTGGACCAACGAACGTGTGCATGGCGGCCAGACCGTTCGCGTCGATGCGCCTATCGATACCATCCCGCTTTTCGTTCGCGCGGGTTCCATTATTCCACTCGGCAGTCTTATCGAGAACACAGGGCAGTCTCAAACCATTACCACTCTCGCGGTCTATCCGGGCAGCGATGGAAACTTCACTTTGTTCAATGACGATGGCACGACTTACGCCTATGAGAAGGGAGCAGGCGCGATCACCAAGTTTCATTGGGACGACGGCAAACAGCAGTTGACCCATGACGGCGCCGCTGCGTGGACTGGGCCGGACGATTCGATCGTAAAGGTGGTCGGACATTGAGTCGGCTTGGGATTACGTCTGCTGTGTCCGCTGTCGCCTGCGGAGTTGCTGGAGCCGGCTCGAAGGTGTCATGCAGCTTTAACAAGCGAATCTCTGAAAGGGGCTCTGTCATCTTTCGAAATCGTATTGCGCTCATCATGGTTGCCGGGGGAACGATTACTGCCGGCTGCGCCCTTGCCCAGTCGCCGCTCTTACAACTCAATCGTCCGGGGCAGACCATTGCCCTGGAATCATATGCGCCTAACATCATTCGCGTGACCTTGAGCCTGAACCCGAAAGCCGCGTTGGCAGCGCCGGGATATGGATTCATCGCAACGCCCTTGGCTGCGGGATGGAAAACAGGTCAAACAACAGATGCTGACGTCTTTCAATCCGAGCGCATGGTTGTGTCAGTCGAAAAGGACCATCCGCCAATTCGGCAACCGCTCCCAACCGAAATCGATATCGCCAAGTTCTTCAACGGATCGACGCCCGGCGCGCATATTACCTTCAGCACGCCTGAGGGGAAGAAGCTTCTGGAACTGACGGGCTGGTCGCAGTCGATTGCGAATCATAAGGACGGCGATGCACAACTGGCGCATGAGCGTCGGCCGCAAGATCCGCCTTCGTGGGTTGTCGGCGCCACGTTCGCATCTCCGAATGACGAACACTACTACGGCCTCGGGCAAAATCACGAAGGCTTCCTTGATCACCGCGGGCACCCGGTCCGCTGCTGGAATGACTACCTTTCACCGGCAGCGCCGAGCACTTGCGTGCCATTCTTGATCACCAACAAAGGATATGCGCTGTTGTGGGATAACGCCTCGAAGACCACCATCGATCCGGGCTTCAACGAACAGACTCGCTGGACTTCGGAGATGGGCGATCGGGTGTCGTTCTTTGTAATCGCCGGAAGTACAGCAGACGAATTCTATGAAGGCTATCGTCTGCTCACTGGTCCTACGCACCTTCTTCCCAAGGCGGCCTACGGCTACATTCAGTGCAAGCAACGTTATGCCAGCGCAGATGAATTGATGGCAGTGGCCAAGGGATACCGCCAACGGCATTTGCCCATTGATATGTTGATCGTCGACTGGTTTTACTACACAAAGATGGGCCAGATGGATCTTGATCCGAAGTTTTGGCCCGATCCCGTTGCCATGAACAAACAATTACACGACATGGGCTACGAGACGATGATCAGTGTGTGGCCGCGCTTTGAGCCTGGCAGCCGCTATTATAAGCAACTCAAGGACAAGGGATGGCTCATCCACCTGGCTGATGGAACTCCGATTGATGGACTGCCCTACGATCGCGCAGGCTCTGACATCGATACTACCAATCCTGAAGCCTCGGAATGGTATTGGAAGACGATCCATGACAACATCCTCAGCCGCGGGTTCGATTATCTATGGGCTGATGAAACGGAGCCGGACTTGCCTCCGACCGGTGCTTATTATCACATCGGTCCCGGCTCCGAATTTTTCAACGTCTATCCATTGCTGCACACCAAGGCTCTTTACGATGGTTACCGCAAAGACGAGCCGACGCGACGCGCACTGATCCTTTCGCGTGATGCCTTCACCGGCGCGCAACGCAATGGAGCGATTTTCTGGTCATCTGATATCTATCCAACGTGGGACACGTTGAAGCGGCAGATACCGACAGGCCTCAATTTCGCGGCCTCTGGATTAACGTACTGGTCCAACGACACCGGCGGCTGGCAATACCTGCCCGCGGAACATCATCCGGATCACACGCCGCTACTTGATCCATCGGATGCACGCGCCAATGTGGGCGGCTACGACGACTACCCGGAGCTTTATACACGTTGGTTTGAGTATGCGAGCTTCCTTCCCATTTTTCGCAGCCACGGCAGCCGCGTTGCGAACGAGGTGTGGTCGTACGGGCACGAAGCAGAGCCCATACTTAGCAAATACCTTCGGTTGCGATATCAGTTGATGCCCTATATTTACTCGCTGGGCTTTCACACATGGCAGACGGGCGCTCCATTCATGCGAGCTCTGCCACTCGACTTCCCCAATGATCCGAAGGTGACGGATCTTCGCGATGAATATATGTTCGGTCCTGCATTCCTGGTTGCTCCGATCACGGAGCAGGGGGCAACCAGTCGCGCGGTGTACTTGCCGGCCGGTGCCGATTGGTACAACTACTGGACCAATGAGCGACTGCACGGCGGACAAACCGTACAGGTGGCTGCGCCCATCGATACGTTGCCGCTATTCGTGAAGGCAGGGTCCATCCTTCCACTCGGGTCTGAGGTGGAAAGCACGCATCAACAACAATCCATCGCCGGTCTGCGCATTTACCCCGGCGCCGACGCTGAATTCACTCTCTATAGCGATGACGGCAACACTTATGGCTACGAGAGAGGGGATAGCAAAATCACACGGTTGCATTGGAACGATGCCACAAACCGCTTTACTCACGATGGGGCGCCAGCATGGACCACTCCAGAGAACACTTTGGTAAACGTCGTGGGGCGTTGAGCGGATTGCACAGGATGTAAATGTTAGTTCAGAGATGGCAAAGACAGCAGTAGGCACAACTATTCAAAGGAGACACCATGAGATTTTCAACACGCATTGCGATCCTGCTCATGCTTTTGATCGGCATGGGAAGCGTATCGGCTGTCGCTCAATTCTCAAGCGGAATTGAGGGCACGGTACAGGATCAATCGGGAGCCATTCTATCCAACGCCAAGGTCACCCTGGTTGACACGAAATTGGGGGTGGCCCGCACCGTAAACAGCAATCAGTCGGGGTACTTCCGCATCGATAGCATTGCGGCATCCGTTTACTCGGTCCGCATTGAAGTCACCGGCTTCAAGACGTGGGAAGAGAAAGATCTCACACTCCAGGTGGGTGAGGTCAGAACCATTGCGCCCGCGCTTGAAGTCGGCTCAGTATCGACGGATGTCACTGTGTCTGCCGAGCAAAACACAATAAACACTGTAGCCGCAACCACGGGCGCCGTTATCTCCGAGGTGACGGTCGAACAGACTCCATTGCCCGGTCAGAACGTCTACGGGCTGTCGGCTCTGACGCCAGGCATGACAGGCAGTGCAGTCACGGCTGGAAGCACCGACAACTACACCAACGAATATGCCATCAACATTAACGCCGCTGGTTTGCGCCAGGAGCAGAACGGGTTCCAGATCGATGGCGCTTATACAAACACGCCTTCACGCGGCGGCGGCACTTCCATTTCGCCCAATCCGGAAATCGTTTCCTCAATGGATATTCGCACCAACGACTTCGATGCTTCGAAAGGACGAAATGGCGGCGCCACGGTAGATGTCTACACGAAGTCAGGCACTAACGATTTCCATGGAACCTTTGACTATTACTTCACCAATAACAATCTGACCGCTCTCAATCATTTCGAAACAGCGGTGCCGACGTTTTCGCGAGATGAATACAGCGCAACCTTTGGCGGCCCCATCATCAAAAATAAGCTCTTCATCTTCGGTGGCATCGACGTGCTTCGTTCCAGCAGCACCAGCGCTGGACAATACACAGTTGAGACCCAGGATTTTGATAGCTGGGTGCAGACCAACCTGCCCAACACAGTGGCCGCGCAGGTGCTCAAGGCCGCACCGCCGCTAGTGTTTCCGACTACCAATACCCTCACTGTCAGTCAAGTCGAAGCACAGAACCCCGGCTACTTTGCACCTCCTGCCGGGATTCCTGCAAGTCTGGACGCGGTCGGCCTGACGAACATCTCTTTCTCAGTGCCCAAGAACGGCTACCAATGGGATGTCCGCGGCGACTACTACCTCAATGAGAAGGATCGCTTCTACGTTACGTCCATTCGCACCTATGACACCTCGGCGGGTGCAACACCTCGAACTGCACTGAACATACCTCAATCCAACAGTTCCGACTTCGTGAGCATGGACTGGACACATGTCTTCTCGCCACGTCTTATTAATGAAGGCGGAGCCAATCTCATCCGTCCGTATGGCGCGGATCTACCCGTGGCAAGCAATGCGATTCCATATATCAACGTGACGGGATTGCAGGGCTTTTCCAATTGGGGACCTGGAAACTTCACTCAATCAACGCTTGGGTGGCGCGACGTTATGACGGCCACCATCAAGACGCACACCCTCAAGTTCGGTTTTGAGCAATTCAACATTCGCGAAGCCGATGCCCAGGACGGCGCATTCGATCGACCGACTTACAACTTCAACAACCTTCTCGATTTCGTGCAGGACGAAGCCACATCTGAAACAGCGACACCTGTCAATTTGAACACCCACCAGGAAGCGCCCTACCAACGGCGATATCGCGCCCTCTACACCGGCATTTACATTCAGGATGATTGGAAGGTAACGCCGAGACTCACCGTGAATGCCGGCCTTCGCTACGATACGATGGCCAACTTCTTCTCGATTTACTCTCCGACCCTGACCAACTTCAACTTTGGACAAGGTGCGACCCTGGATCTGCAGATCGCCGATGGAATCGCGGCACTCGCCAAAGGGCACCAAGTGCTCAACCACAGCCCGTGGGGCATTAATCCGCGCGTTGGCTTCGCCTGGGATGTTTTCGGGAAGGGCAGGACTTCGGTCCGCGGCGGATTCGGCATGTTCTCCGATCAGCCACCCTACATCCATAACACCGATAACACTGCCGGTAACCTGCCAAACTACTTCAAACCAAACCTGAACGTGCAGTCCGGCACAACGCCGGTCTTCCAGCTATGCGATGCTCCAACGGGATTCAAAGAAACATGTCCCGTGGTGGACACGAGCAACGTCACCCTCAACTCCAGCGGAGGCCTTGTCAACAATGGCGTTCTGCAGCGTGCGACGCTGGGCGGCATCTCTCCGAACTACGATCTCACCCAGGTCCTGGATTGGACACTCAGTGTGCAGCAAGAATTGCCCAAGAACATCGCGATGGAAATCAACTACTCCGCGTCGGCTGCACATCACTTGCCCATATTCCAGGACATTAACCGGTTCGACGGCGATTTGATTGCGAACAACGGGAGTCTGCAACGTCTCAATCCCAACTTTGCCGACATTGAATATGGCACCTCCAATGGCAATTCCCAGGGAAACTTTGGCTCTGCCCTCATTCAGCGCCGACTGAATCATGGTCTCGCGTTGCGCGGCATCTACACGTATGGCAAGACGCTCGATGTCTATAGCAATGCGCAATCACTTGATTCCGGATCGATCACTGCTACAACTAACATCATCCGGTCACAGAACTTCGCGGCACAGCGCGGCCGGGCTGACTTCGACATCCGCCAACAGTTCTCCGCTGACGGAACCTGGTCCCTGCCCGATCACTACAGCACCATGCTCGCCAGAAACGTTCTCGGCGGCTGGCAACTGGGCGGCGTCTGGATTCTGCAAAGTGGTTTGCCGTTCACCGTTTATACCAGCGCCTCATTCACGCCAGTATATGACTCCACCGGTAAGCTCATCGGCAATAGCGGCGGCGACTACAACGGCGATGGTTACGACTACGACGTACCGAATACGCCCTCATTTGGCAGTCACTTGAGCGGCAAAAAGAAGAACGACTACCTCAACGGGCTATTCACAGCCTCTGCCTTTCCTGTTCCTAACCTCGGGTCGGAAGGAAGTCTGGGCCGCAATACCTATGACCAACCCGGATACAACGACATGGACTTCACTTTCGAAAAGGCCTTCACCACTCCGTTCTTTTTTGGAGAGAGGATGAAGATCGAGGCCAAAGGCGAAGTCACCGATCTGTTCAACCGCAGCAACCTCACCGGCATGAGCTCTGATTTGTCGAGTGGTTCATTTGGTAAGGCCACCAGTCAACTTTCACCGCGCAGATTCCAGCTTCACCTGCGCGCCAGCTTCTAAAGCTGCCATCCACAAGCCAGAGAGAGGGAAGTCTGATCGATTCCCTCTCTCTTCTTGCGTGCGAATCTCGCTTCTTTGAGCGAACTTCATCCTTGGACATATCAAGTCTCACCTCTGCGTTGCTCAGAGGGAGCATTCAGTGATTCACAGGCGACCGCAACAAGGAGACTTGTATATGAGATTTCTTAGGCGCACAGCAGCTACTCTAGCTCTCGTATTTTCCTCGCTTGTAATATTTGACGGTGCGTTTGCTTTCTGCCAGAGCCACCCAATTGTTATTGAACGCGAGGGCAGCACTATAGCGGTTGAACCTTATGCGCCAAACATTGTCCGGGTTACTCTCAGCACGCTTAAAGACCAGGTCGCGGCGCCACCCGGCTACGGTATTGTGGGCAATCCGCAGTCCAGCGGCTGGAGTCACGACAAAAATACCGAGGGCGATACGATCAAATCGTCGCGCATGACCCTGTTCTTTGCCGCGCCGGCCCCTCCAGTGCGCCGCCCCGATGGTACGTTCTATCGCGGGCCACAGAAGAGCTTCAACGGTTCCCATCGTGGCGCCTACCTCAGCATTACTGCGAATGGCAAGCCCCTGCTCAATATGCAAGGTTGGGAGATGGCAGTGCTTAACGATAAGGATGGCGATCGCCAACTTGAAAACGATCGGCGTCCCGAAGATCCTCCCTTCTACCGCGTTGGAGCGACCTTCGCTTCGCCTGAAGATGAAAATTACTACGGCCTCGGCCAAAACCAGGAAGGCTTTCTGAATCACCGTGGGCACAAGGTCGAGTGTTGGGCTGACTATCAATCCGCTGGCGGTCCAAATTTCTGCGTTCCCTTTCTCGTCACTAACAAGGGCTATGCGCTGCTGTGGGACAATCCTTCCAAAACCGCCATTTTGCCAGGCTTCAATGAACAGACCAGGTGGATCTCTCAAGTTGGCCAGAGAGTCTCGTTCTTTGTGATTGCCGGTGACACCACCGATGAACTCTATGCCGGTTATCGCGATCTTACCGGCGATACTCCGATGCTGCCTAAGTGGGCGTATGGCTTGATTCAATGTAAGCAGCGTTACACCACCCAGGAGGAAATGCTCGCCGTCGCAAAAGGATATCGCGAGCGCCACCTGCCCATTGATATGCTGGTGCTCGATTGGTTCTACTATACTTCGATGGGGCAAATGGACTTCATCAAGGAGCAGTGGTCCGATCCTGCAGCGATGAATCGTCAACTCCACGCCATGAACATTGAAACCATGATCAGCGTATGGCCTCGCTTCAAACCCGGCACTCGCTTTTACGACACCATCAAGAACAATAATTGGTTTCTCCATCATCGCGACAATACGCCAGAGGATGGACTGCCATACGATACCCAAGGTTCCGACATCGACTCGACTAATCCGGATGCTGCCAGCTTCTATTGGAGCGTTGTCCGCGATAACATCGCGAGCAAAGGCTTTGACTCATTCTGGGCAGACGAAACAGAGCCCGACCTTCCGCCCAATGGAAGCTACTACAAAATCGGTCCTGGAACGCAGTATTTCAACGTTTATCCGCTCTTTCACACCGCGACTTTCTACAACGGAATTCGCAAGGATGAGCCGGAGCGTCGCGCATTGATATTGTCTCGAGATGCTTATCTTGGCGCACAACACAATGGGGCGATCTTCTGGTCCTCCGACATCTTTCCCACATGGGACGTTCTCAAGCGCCAGATTCCCACGGGCCTCGATGTCGCCGCCTCTGGCATCGCATATTGGGGAAACGATATAGGCGGCTGGCAGGGATTACCGAAAGTACACAAGCCTCTGCATCCGACATTAATCGATCCCTCTGATGCCCGCGAAGAGGTTGGCGATTATGATGACTATCCCGAACTATACGTGCGCTGGTACGAGTATGGTGTGTTTCAGCCAAACTTCAGAACCCACGGCACACGGCCGCAAAACGAAGTCTGGTCTTACGGCAAACAGGCCGAGCCTATCCTCGAGAAATACCTAAAACTCCGCTACGAACTTCTGCCCTATACGTATTCACTGGCAGACTACACGCACCGTACAGGCGCGCCCTTTATGCGCCCATTGTTTATGGATTTTCCCAACGATCCCAAGGTTGCCGATCTAGGCGATGAATATATGTTTGGTCCGGCATTTCTAGTTGCGCCGGTTACCAATCAAGGCGAAACCACCAAAGCGGTCTATCTGCCTGCGGGCAGTGGCTGGTATAACTACTGGACAAATCAGCGCTACGACGGCGGCCAGACAATTCAGGTCAGCGCACCGATCGATACATTGCCGCTGTTTGTCAGGGCCGGATCGGTTATTCCTCTTGGCGCCCCGGTCGAGAGCACTCATGACAAGCAGCCGATTGCCCATGTAAAGGTCTATCCCGGCGCCGATGGCAACTTTGATGTATACACCGACGACGGCTTGACGTACGCCTATGAAAAAGGAGCCAGCGAAACCACCCACCTGCATTGGAATGACTCCGCCCGCAAGCTCACCCAGAGCGGGGCTGATAACTGGAAAGCGAATGCGGTGCTCGAAGTTGTGGCGGCGCAGTAGAATCGCTCTTGGATATTAACTTGCTTCAGGAGGGCTTCAGGCATGTTCCGCACTGGCTACTATGCTCTGCTGTGCGGCGCTGCGCTGCTGGCTTCAACTGCGGCGATGCAGCCACAATCCGGCAACGGCCCTGCGGTCAGTGCCCCTGCCCCAGCCAATAACCCGTCGATTCAATCCATTCAGAATCTGATTCGTTCGCAGCACTATGAGGAGGCGCTGCAGGCCATAGATGGTGCACTGCAGCATGCGCCCAATGACGCGCGTCTGTTCACCCTCAAGGGAATCGTCCTTTCCATCGAGAAGCATCAGAATAACGCTCTCGCGGCTTTTGATCATGCGCTCAAACTGTCTCCCAATGAGCCCGCCGCGCTTCGCGGAAAAGCCCAACTCTTGTACTCCGCGCATGACACGCATGCGATCCCTCTGCTTGAGCGAATCGTTCGCTCCGACCCAAAGGACCAGACCGCGCACGAGATGCTGGCGGCTCTTGACCAGGGGCGCGGCGATTGCGCAACGGCGATTGATCATTTCCGTCTCAGTGAGCAAGTCATCCAAAATCATCCTGGGTCGCTTGAAAGCTATGCCTCCTGCCTTTTCGATACTTCGCAATACGAACAGGCGATTCCCATTCTCCAGCAACTTGCCGCGCTGCTACCCGATCGCACTTATCCCCGGTATGACCTTGCCGTAGTCCTCGTTCGCACCAAGAAATATGAAGCTGCATTGAAGTTGCTCGAACCGCTTCTCGAGTCCAGTGCTTCCGATCCGGAAATTCTCAGCCTCGCCTCGGACGCATATGAGCAGTCCGGCAACACTGGCAAGGCGGCCGCATTGGCTCGTCAGGCCATTGTGTTGGACCCGGAAAATGTCAGTAATTACACGGCCTTCGCGCAGCTTTGCCTCACACATGAGTCCTATGATGTGGGTATTGCGATGATGAATGCGGGGCTCGCCCGTATCCCGAACGCTCCCGCGCTACTCTTGGCGCGCGGCCTCTTCTATGCGCAACTTGCTCAAATTGACAAGGCTGAAGCTGATTTTGCGAAGGCTGAGCAGTTCGATTCAGGACAGAGTCTAAGTGCCTATGCGACGGACCTCGCGGAACTCGAGTTAAACCACGAAGATATTGCACTCAAAAAAATTCGCGCGCAGCTGAAAAGGTATCCCAATAGCTTCCTGCTTCATTACATCCTGGCACAAATTCTCGACACGCGCGGCGACGACGGAGATCACCAGGCCTCTCGCGAGGCCCTGCAGTCTGCCCTCGATGCGGTGCGCTTAAAGCCTCACATGGTAGAGGCTCACGATGTGCTATCGAGCATATACGCGCGTTCCGGCCAATACGACAAGGCAATTGAACAGTGCCATCTAGCGCTCCGCGATCAACCGGATGATCAAATCGCTATGTATCATCTGTTGATTGCTCTCCGTCATTCCGGGGGCGCTGAGCACCAGGATGAAATCGATTCATTGGTATCCGGGCTATCCGAACTCAAGAAGACCGCTCGCAAGGATGAGAATCAGCGCAAACGATTCAAGATCATAGAGCAAAAGGCCCCAACCGATACAGACAATGCGCCTTGATAGCTATCCGCACCAAGTCTGGCTGGCAATTCACCGCGATTTCTAGGGATTCTGTACTATCAGACTGTTCATATACCTCGAAGAAGGTAGCTTCGTTCGCTTGGGCGTTGTTCCCTATTGCAGGACTATATATTTCTCCCGAGCCGTCTCACGTAGACGACATCCAATCTGATCCTCAGGCTTCCCCGCTTCTGAGACTTTAGTCACTTTAATCTACTGATGGAAGCCGCCTGTATCTCCGATATTCAGGGCGAGACCCTTTGTATGCAATGGATGTCCCATGCTCGGACAATAGCGACACCTTCGATGGTGCTGAGTATCTCCAACCTATCTACACTCTCGAACTTCGGACTTGTTAAACCTCCCGAGGATTTCCAATGACGCCCCAGGACCGGCATGCACGCGACAGATGATATTGACTCATCGTCGAGTGTTCAGACTCGCAGAACGCTGCTGACCGCGTCGGTCCTAAACTTCTTAGGATCGGGACTTGGCATTTCCGCGATCGTAAAGGGAAGCATTACTGGCGGTGAGGTCGCAGTTGTCCTCGCTGGCGGCGTCTACGGACTACTGGCCCTGGTTGCGATACTTGTGATTAGAAAACTTCCAATCGAGAAGGTTGCCGCAATATCGACGAAGTTTTACACCGCCTATCTTTGTGCAGGCATTTTGGTTTCACTCTTACGCGGCGGAAATCACGAGAATCTTTCCGTGTATCTCGAGTGGTGTTTCACACTGCTCGTCTTCAATGAGCTGGTGAATGTCCAATCCGTGGGACGATTCCTCGCCAAATTCATACTGTTTGCACCGCTCGTCATCTTAGGGTGCCTTTTTTCGAGGGTTCTCGCGCTTTTTCCCCTCGGCACTGTCTACATCATTGTGGCCTTTTGTATCAGCTATCTCTGCTTTGGCCTAATGCTGGATGCCGTGACTCAATATCGCGAGGCATACATTATCGAGCGAGAGCAC
>Ga0224527_1000071_pt1 | contig 75306 bp, 66 predicted proteins | sample CBST0metaG_FD_179882 | JGI IMG/M metagenome (GOLD analysis project Ga0224527, IMG submission 179882) | Peat soil microbial communities from Stordalen Mire, Sweden - C.B.S.T0 | ecosystem: Environmental > Terrestrial > Soil > Wetlands > Peat | place: Sweden: Norrbotten County, Stordalen Mire...
CCCGACACTTTGCTCGTCCACTGCGACAATACTGACGACTACATCCGCGCCGCCCGCGCCCTCGACGGCCATCTCACCGCAACTCTACTCGGCGATGAAGACGACCTCCTCGCCCATCGCGAACTCATTCACATCCTCGAACAAAAAGCCGGCCGCCTCATCTTCAACGCCTTCCCCACCGGCGTCGAAGTCACCCACGCCATGGTTCACGGCGGCCCCTACCCCTCCACCTCCGATCCCCGCTTCACCTCCGTCGGATCACTCGCCATCTATCGTTTCGCCCGCCCCGTCTGCTTTCAAGGATTCCCTCAATCTCTCCTGCCTCGTGAACTCCAGGACGCGAACCCCCTCGCCATCTCCCGTCTTCGCGACGGCAAACCAGAATCCGCGCAGTGACGTCTTACTTAAGAGAAGGATCAAATCTCTTCGAGGTATTCCGATAGTTCACGCCAGATCTCACATCAAGTTGACGGGTGCCCCATCCATTTCCGCGTTTTTTAGGGAAGTCGGTGGGAAAGCCATGTCACCATTTTCTCGCCGAATCAATAGGTTTCTGACCGCCCGTTCTTGTACCAAAGTTGGGTGGGAAAGCGATGTCGCTATTCTCTCGCCAGATAATCGGGTTTTCGACCGCTTGTTCTGGTACCAAAGCGGGTGGGAAAGTACGAAATCACACGGTCGAAGACCTGGTCCGCAAGCTTGGTTGCTCGCCCTCACTGTCACACTTCTCTTCTGCGCCCGCGCGCACCCGCAAACCACGCTGGCCTCTCTCACCGCCAACAACACCTCCGCCTGCCCCACCAGCAGCCCCTTGCCTGCCCACTGCCAAAAACCGTTCAGCGGCCACGTCGATACGCGCCCCCAAGTAGCCACACCTCAGTTCGACCAACCCGCCAGCAATGTCTCCGATGAAGACCCACACGCATATCTCAACCATGGCGCCGACACAAAAATCTTCGCTCTTATGATGGCCGGCTTCTGCACCAACTCTGAAACTCCCTACTGCCACAACAACGTTCAAACCGGCTATACCGCCAACGATGCCGCCACAGTTGCCGCCCAGGCAGAAGATATGAAACGCCGCCACCTCGATGGCGTCATCATGAACTGGGAAGGCGCAGGCACCAGCGATGACGCCGCCGCCCTCAAGATGCAGGCATACCTCGACGCCCACCACTGCAGCGGTCCGCAGCAGTGCGACCTCATGTATTTCATCATGATTGACGGCCCTTCCACTGGATATCACGTCACTTCCACCGGCATTCCCGGCACCACGGGCACGAGTTGCAGTGGAAGAAAAGGTGGTAGCTACGAAGACTGCGTCGTCGCTCATCTTCGCAACGACATGTGCTACATGAACGGCCATCATTGGGGCAACGACGCCTATCAAAAAGTGAATGGCCACCCCATCGTCCAGGTCTTTCCGGACGACCAATCCATTCCCACCACCGGCCCCGCACCCTCCTGGACCGATGTCTGGATTCACGTCAACGAATGGAACCAGTACCTGCCTACCAATTGCGCCAAAGCCCCTTACAACGCCGACAACGGCACGCCGCTCATCATCTTTGAAAACACCGTGGGCTTTACCCACGCCGCTTCATCAGGCTCCTACTATTGGCTTAAGCCCCAAGGTACCGATCCGGCTCGCGATCAAGCATCCACCAACATCGCGGGCCCTTCCGACGCAGGCACTCTCGACCACTTTTATCAAGCAGCCTTGAAGTATCCAAATCAACTTGTCTGGGGCGGCGCATTTAAAGGCTTCGACAGCTTTCTCTCCACCTGGGGAACCAATCGCATCATGGATCAGCAATGCGGCCAAACCTGGCTGGCCTCTCTCACTGAGAGCAATAAGTTCTATACCACCACTCCGCTGCCATTTCTCCAGATCGCCACCTGGAACGACTACAACGAAGGCACCGAAATCGAATCCGGAATCGATAACTGCTACACCGTCAGCGCCCACATCGACAGCAATAATCTAGTCTGGAATCTCGACCCAACTAATTCGACTTATGCCAGCATCTCCACCGTCTCCCACATCGAAATCTACGATTCGCGCAACGGAAAAGACCTGACTCTAGCGGCAACTCTACCCGCATCCGCCACCGGCACTTACCCGCTCGACAGTCTCGCCCCCGGCAAGCATCAGCTATTCGTCCGCATGGTCGGCAAAAACAGTATCCTCAACCGCATCTCGCCCGCCGTCTCCTTTAAGCAAAAAAAGTGAATCTACAACATATAAATTCGACTGTGTCATTCTGAGCGAACGGGGCCCAAACGCTTTTCAGTTTGGGGGTGGTGAGCGAAGAATCTGCTTCTGTTCTTCAGTGCATCTCGCCCTCACAACTCCACCTACAACACCTTCGCCAGCCACTTACCCGTATGCGAATGCAGATTCGCCGCAATCTCCTCCGGCGTCCCTTCCGACACGATGAGACCGCCACCCTCGCCGCCCTCCGGCCCCATATCGATCACCCAGTCCGCGCTCTTGATCACATCCAGATTGTGCTCAATCACAATCAGCGAACCGCCCCCATCAATCAGCTTTCGAAACGCCGTCAACAGCTTCGATACATCGTCAAAGTGCAATCCCGTCGTCGGTTCATCCAGAATGTAAAGCACCCGACTCGCCTGCGAAGGCTTGGCATTCGCATTCGCCGACCTTACCTGCGCCAGATGCGCGGCCAGCTTCACCCGTTGCGCCTCACCACCCGACAGCGTCGTCGCCGACTGCCCCAGCCGCAAGTATCCCAACCCCACTTCATCGAGCACCGCCAGCTTATCCAGCAGTCGTGTCTGTCCCACAAAAAACCTTAGCGCTTCCTTCACCGTCATCTGCAGCACATCGTGAATACTCTTGCCCTTGTAATGAACTTCGAGCACCTTCGTCTGATACCGCGTCCCGTTACAGTCTTCACAAGGCAGTTCCACGTCCGCCAAAAACTGCATCTCAACGGTGACGGTCCCATCGCCTTCGCACGTATTACACCTGCCTCCCGGCACATTAAACGAAAAGTGTCCCGGCGTCAGCGATAGCTTCTTCGCCTCCGGTTGCGACGCATACAGTTCGCGAATCAAATCGAATCCCTTGATATACGTAATCGGATTCGACCGTGGCGTCCGCCCAATCGGCGTCTGGTCCACCAGCACCACGTCATTCAGCCGCTCCGTCCCCGTTAGCGACTTGAACACACCACTAGGATCGGACCCATCGCTCTGCCCCAATGCCCGCGCCACCGCGCGAAACAATACTTGATGCACCAGCGTCGACTTACCCGAGCCCGAAACACCGGTGATCGCCACCAGCATGCCCAGCGGAATCTCCACGTCTAATCCATGAAGATTATTCGCCGTCGCCCCGCGCAACACCAATCGTTCTCTACCCGGTTCCCGTCGTCGCGTCGGCACCGGTATCGTGATCTGTCCCGAAAGATACCTTCCCGTCAGCGAATTCGGATCGGCCTCAATCTCCGCCAGCACGCCCTGCGACAGCAGCTTGCCTCCAAACTCACCCGCACCCGGTCCCAGATCCAGCAGATGGTCGGCAGCCCTCAACACATCCGCATCGTGCTCCACCACGATGATCGTGTTACCCAAATCCCGCAGCTCTTCGAGTATGTGAATCAGCCGCGCCGTGTCCCGCGTGTGCAATCCAATCGACGGCTCATCGAGCACGTACAGCGCGCCAACCAACCGCGAGCCCAGCGAAGTCGCCAGTTGAATACGCTGCGCCTCTCCGCCCGACAGCGTTGAAGCCAGCCGATCCAATGTCAAATATTCGAGCCCCACCGCATCCAAAAAATTCAACCGCTGCCGCACTTCATGCAAAATCGGTCCCGCTATCTCCTCATGCATCGGCGATAACTTCAGCGATTCAAAAAACTCCTTCGCCTTCGCAATCGTCAGCGCCGTCGCCTTGCAGATATTCAGCCCGTTGATCCGCACCGATCGGGCCTCAGCACGCAGTCTCTGGCCGCGACAATCAGGGCACTCCGCATAGCCGCGATACTTGCTCAGCATCACTCGCACATGCAGCTTGTACTTCTTGCGCTCCATCTGCGCAAAAAATCCATACACGCCCTCGAAGCTTCCCTTGCCCCTCAACACAATCTCGCGCGCCTCTTCGCTCATATCTCGAAACGGCACATCCATCGGCACGCCCAACCCCGCCGCCTGCTTCTTCAGATCCGTAAACCATGTCCGATACTTGGGCCGATTCCATGGATCGATCGCGCCATCATTGAGGCTCAGCCCCTTGTCCGGTATCACCAGGTTCAAATCAAAATCGACTGTATTTCCAAATCCCTGGCATCGCGGGCAGGCACCAAAAGGATTGTTAAAACTGAACAGCCGCGGCTCCGGTTCACGTCCCGGCCTGTGGCATGTCCCACACTCAAACGCCGATGAATACCGATGCAGCGCCCGTTCCGCCGTCTCATCGCGCGGCACCTCTTCAAAGATCACTTCGCTCGATTCGCGATAAGCAATCTCCGCCGCATCCACAATTCGTGCCCGGTTCTCCGCATTCACAACAATGCGATCTACCAGCACAAACACCGGCAACGTAAAATCCAAATCCAGCAAAGACTCCGGCGTAGAAAACTCAAAAATCTTTCCCTGCTGATAAAGCCGATTAAATCCTGCGGCTCTCAAATCCACCAACCGCGCCTTCAACGCATCAGAAAACACCGACTCGGTTTCAGTCTTCGCCGCAACTTTAGCGGCCGCCTTCTTCGTCGCCCGCGCCGGCTTCGCCGCTTCTTTTTCCGAAGCCTTTTCAGCAGCACTGACCGCCGCCTCCGACCGCACCGGAAACAACGCATGAAGCCGCGTTCCCTCGCCCAGCGCGAGTATCGCCTCAGCTACTTCATCGATCGAATCCCGCTTGACCAACCCATCGCAGTAAATGCAATGCACCGTTCCACACCGCGCATAAAGTAAGCGCAGGTAGTCGTAGATCTCGGTCGCCGTTGCCACCGTCGATCGCGGATTGCGTGTAGTATTTTTCTGCTTGATCGCAATCGCCGGAGCCAGTCCTTCGATCTCGTCTACGTCCGGCTTCTCGATCCGCTCCAGAAACTGCCGTGCATACGCCGATAGCGATTCCACATAGCGCCGCTGTCCCTCGGCATAGATCGTGTCAAAGGCCAGCGAGCTCTTGCCCGACCCCGAAACTCCGCTCACCACGGTCAACTTACCGTGCGGAATCTCGCAGGAGATATTTTTCAAGTTGTGCGTCCGCGCGCCGCGGATCACGATCGCATCGTTCGATGAAGTCAACGGAACGCCCCGGGGAGAATTAGGCAGCCGCGCCATAGCCTCTCGGTGAGGTTCAGCACGCAACAACCCAATCTTCATTATAGGACGCAACTCCACGCAACCCGCGACAGGCGCACAAAGCTTCGCCGTCAGCCACGCAGTCGTGGCATGTCCAGTGTCCAGCAATCCAATGTGCCTGGTTATCCGCCGCCCGTTAAGCGACCAGCGCCGGCCTGTAGGAATACTCCGGCTCTTCAACGACTTGTGCCACCGGCTCAACCTCGCGATTCAAGACTGCCGCTAACCCCAGCAGCACTTCCGACGCGCAAGCCGGGCACTGCCGCGAACAATTGCCTATGCTGTTGCAATCCTGGCAAAGATACGCTGAGCCCAGGGGGATGTGCTGAAGCATGGGAATAGAAATACAACGGTCTGACTGGTTTTCCGTATAGGAGAGCATCATTCACCTGCCTAAGGGGGGACGTTCGGCGGAATTTCTTCGATGAGCCCGCTTGTTGAATAGATGCCTGCGCGCCAAAATCTGTTGTTTTCAGAGTTGATTTTGCAGATAATCCCGCGCCCAAACGTCGCTCAATCAAAGGCCCTGCAGAAGTGTGTTCCGCAGGGCCATTTCGTTTCAGTTGCTTAACCTAATTCTGTCTAATTCGAAAACACATTATGATCTTCGTCGTATCTTTGCTCCGTCTGGGCAGCCTTGTGAGCGGCGCGGTCGGCCACGCGGTCCAACTTCTTGTCCGCCGCATTCTCGGGGTTCTCTGGATCCACGACCGTTGGGGTTTCAGTGTCGGGCGACTTCGTAGGAACTGTCTCGATTTTGTTCGCCATGGTTTCACTCTCCAGCCCTTACGATGCGTGCCCCCCGCCGCAAAGATGCACGGACAAATTCCTCTGGAACCACCGTCTCGCTCCCTCTCACGTCTCAAACTCACATCAACCCTACGGTGACTTCCCGAGCCTCCGTAAGCCTGCTCTAAAATGAATAAATGAACAATCCTTCAGGTTCGGACTTCGGGTTATGAAGGCTGCCGCCGTCATCGCATTTCAGCCCAGAAAAACGCCCATTCAGCAGCGCTCAGCCGTCACCGTCGAGGCAATTGCCGAGGCTACGATTCAGGTTCTGCTCGCCGTCGGATTAAACCGCATGACCACTACCCGCGTAGCCCAGCGCGCCGGTGTCTCCGTCGGCACGCTCTATCAGTACTATCCCAACAAGCAATCTCTCATCTATGCCGTACTCAAAGTGCATTTGACCAAAGTCGGCCAAGCCATCGAGTCTGCCTGCCGAGCCAACCCCGGCGCATCTGTCAAGGTGCTGCTTACCGCCGTAGTCACAGCCTTCCTCGATGCAAAATTGCAGCGACCCGAAGTCTCCACCGCCCTTTACGCCGCCGCCGCCGAACAAGGTAGCGCAGAGATCGTCAAGCATGTTTCCAGGCGCGCCAAGCAAGTTTTCACCGCCGCGCTCGCAGAGGCTTCCGGCCTTCCGCCCGTTGAAATCGAGTTCGTCGCGCTCATGCTGTATTCGGCCATGGCCGGCGCCATTCGCGCAGTTCTCGAAGCCGGCGCGCCCCCTAAAATGGTCGCCCGTCTCCGCGAAGAATTACAGTCCCTCTGCCAGTCCTATGCTGCCAAAGCCATCCGCCCAACCTGAGTTTCACTCATTCGGAAGATGATTTATCACCGCGCTTCGTGCCAATCAACCTCGCACCATGCTCTAATCGCAATGTCCGCACTTCTGCACAACATCGGCGCAGATGATCACGGCGATAGACAGATGTCACGCTCACGCGTCCAGGGGGGAAGCTATGAAAATTCTTCGTTCCGTCAATCGCCGAGGATTCAACGTGGGATCTGCCGGATGGTTCTCAATCCTGAAACCCAACACTTGGTTTCCGGCTTCGCGCCTTCCCGGCACCTTCCGCTATCACGGAGGCCAGTCTGCGCAATCGCCAGCGCTCGATCATGCTGACACTCAACAATCGACAATCCCACCGCGGATCATGATACCGACCACAAAAGACCACGGTCTGATTCACCCAGCCTTGGTCGTTGTATCGGCCATGGCGATCACATCGGCATTGCTGTGGTGGATCATGCACCCTTGAAGCGCCCCGCCGTCTGACACCTACGAGTGCTTTTGCGACCAGTCGCGGGCTCGGTCAAACCGCTCGCGGTCCCGCCATACACTGCGATTCCAGCGATCGCCGATCACCGCGAATTGCTGCCGGGCAACCGTCGCGTCTCGGAATTCGTATGCGAAATAGGCAATCTCATTCTTCAGGTATCCATTGGCTCCGTACTGCGCCGTGAGCGCCTGGTATCCCCTCTGAATGCGCGCCCAATCCATCTCCTGCGCCTTCACTTCCTTGCCGCTCTTTCCGATCACCGCGGTGGCAATATGGAAATAGATAACATCGCCCTGCTCGCCGCCTACATTATCCGCAGCGGTTTTCGCGAATGCTGACGCGTCTCCCGGCTTTCCATCCCACTTGGGCAACAAGTAATTCGCCATCTGCTTGTAGAAATGAAAGTATTCGGGTTCAAACTGGATGCCCTGCTCGAAGACTTCCTTCATCTTCGCTTCGTTCCAGTTTTGCGCCAGGCCGACAATCATCATCTCGGAATACCACTGCGGGCAGCGCTCATGCAGGTTAGCCGCCGCCTGCAGCACCTGCAGCGACTCCCCAATGCGCTCTCCGAACAAACGCCAGCCCTCGGCAGTGACCGATTCCGCCTGGCCGTTGCCGCGCGCAACCCATGCCCAGCGATGCAGGCTCGTGGCCAGCGCAACCCGCGCGGTGATCGACTCCGGTCGCTGAGCGATCCAGTGCTTCAGGTGTGCCAGGTGGTCGATGCTGTCCTTGTCGGTGAGCATCGGCTTGTCGAGCGCGCTATAAAACGAAGTGAGCTTCCATCCGCCGCCCGGAAAGCGTGTCTTTTCGCTGCGGAACTGCGCAGCCATGCGGTCCAGGTCGTCGAATTTCTCCTCGACCAGGTCGGTCTCGATCAGACGCCTCCACTCGCTTCCATGCAAAGTGCTCTCATCCTCTTCAGACTCGATAGCATTGGGAACGACTGGCGCTGTCTGCGCCTTCAGCGGCTTGGAAAAAAAGACAAGAGACGGAGCGAGAGCAAGAAGGACGGCAAACTTTAGCACGTGCACGAACAAACCTCCCCAAACGAAACCATGTTAGTTCATCTTTCAGCAGCCAAACCAAAAAGGGATGAATTGCAACTGCGAGCAGCCTACAAAATGCACACACGCGGGCGGGTGGCCCACTTCTGTCTCGCCCAAAAACTGGGTGCCCCCGGTCCCTCGCACTTGGGGACCGGGGATTCCACCGGCCTCGATAGGCCAGAGCATAAATCCAGATACATCCCGAATACGCCCATGGATTGGAATTCTCAACGAACGCGTAATCTCCGCCGAGTCGTTCGCCGTCCCATTCTGTCGTTCAGCGACGCGACTCTCCCCCCCGTGATTCCCTGTCGGCGTCCGGCTGCGTCTCACCCACACCAGACCGTTAAACTGGACCTTGAGGTTCTTCGTGCCCCGTCTTCCGCTCCTTGCTCTTATTTTCGTTCTGGCCTTCATTCCCGCGGTCGTGCTCTCGCAATCCCCTGAAACCAAGGACGTTCCCCCGGCAGCGTCACCTACCACCGCCGCGCCCTCAGGCGAGCTAGCAGAAGCCGAATCCCTGATCACCAAGTCCGACTGGAAATCCGCCCAATTGAAGCTCGCTCAATGGCTGGGTTCCCATCCCTCTGACGCCCGCGCCCTCTTCGATGCCGGCTATGTGGCCGACTCCCTGAATCAACTCGACGATGCCGCCGCCTTCTACCACCGCGCCGTTGAAGCCGATCCTCAATCGTTTGAGGCACATCTGTCCCTCGGCCTGCTCCTCGCCCGCGAAAACAAGCTTGATGAGGCGCGCCCCGAGCTCGCCATCGCCACCAATCTCGATCCCGGTGAAGCCGGACCCGCCCTCAAAGCCCGCGCCTGGCGCGCTATGGCCCAGATTGACCGAACCACCAATCCGTCCGATGCCTCCAACGACCTGCTCGAAGCCTTGAAACTCACTCCCGAAACCCTCGAAGACACACTACTTGCCGCTGAACTGGCCGCTGCCGCCGGCGATTTCGACACCTCCGAAGCAGCCTATCGCCGCATCCTCGCCAAAGACCCCAAGTCTCTCGCCGCAACCACCGGCTTAGCCCATGTCCTCATAGAGCGCCAAAACTACCCCGCCGCCGAAACCATGCTCCGCTCAGCCCTGCAGCAATCCCCCGGCGACCCCGCTCTCACCGCCCAACTCGCCACCGTCCTGGTAGCTGAGGACAAGGACGAAGCCCTTCCCCTGCTTCAAAAACTCCACGAAGCCCACCCCACCGACCCCGCCATCACACGCATGCTTGCTGAGGTGTTGACCGAAGCCGGTGACGCCGCAGCCTCCGACAAGCTTTACGTTGCCCTCCTCGCCGCGCATCCCGACGACCCTGCCCTGCTCGTCGCCCACGCGCAAAACCTTACGCGCCAACTCAATTACCCCCAGGCCCTTTCCACCTTCACCCGAGCCACGGAACTCGCTCCCACCAACCCCGACGCCTGGGCCGGTTTGGCCTTTGCCGCTTCGAAAACAGGGCAGCCCGCTATCACACTGCACGCCCTTTCCATGCGGTCAAAATATCTTCCCGACGTCCCATCTACTTATTTTCTTTGGGCAACATCCTACGATATGTTGCACAAAAAACAAGAGGCGATCTCCTACTATCATCATTTCCTTGAAGCGGCTGCAGGCAAGTTTCCCGATCAGGAATGGCAAGCTCGCCAACGTCTGACCGTGCTTGAGAAAAAGTAGCAACCCATGCTGCCGAACCAAACCAGCGACAGTACAGAATTTGCCACTTGCATCTTTTCAAAACGGTCGTATAGTCTCTGCCCAGAAGAATACGAATTCCAAGTCGTTTCCCGAGTTGGTTCCCTTACGAGCTGTTGTTGCCGTATTTAACGCTACGCGCAGTGGGCCACGCTTAGGATTGAGCTTCAAAGGTCGGAACCTTAGTCGAATACCGCACCAGCGGAGGTTCGCCATGCGCTCGCAGATGATGACGGCAGTCTTGGTCCTAATCACCACCCTCTCGGTACCAGCTTGTGCGTCGTCCTTCGACGACAAGATTCCCGATCAACAAAGCATCGACGCCCTGGAAGCCCGCGCCAACGTCGCCCAACCGCGCGAACAATGCTTCCTCTACGCCCAGCTCGTTCACGAAATGATCGAGTTCAGTGCCATCCGTTACGCGGCGGGCGATCCCGAAAAGGCGACCGGCTTACTCAAGCGGGCTCAAGAGTTTACACACAAAATCCACCTCGCCATCTCTGACGACAACAAGCGCCTCAAGAACGCCCAGATCCTTATGCGCCATACTGCCTTCCGGCTCAGCGAGATGCTCCACGCCAGCAGTTTTGAGGACCGTCCCCTCGTCGAGGAGACGCTCTCGCAGTTAAATCAAGCCCAGAACGAGGCCATGCTTCAAGTCTTCCGCAAGTAACAGCTTCGCGCGCCCTGTCCAAGGCTAGCTAATCCTCTTTCGTCGCGCTTCCGTATGTGTTTCAATGGGAGCCGGCAGGTGAGCCCGTGCGAAGATGGCGCCCTATTTTCCTGGTCTTAACGGTAGGCTGGCTAACGGCCTTTGCCTCGGCTCAGAAGGAAAAACGCGAGCCTCTTACGGAAGCCCAGGTCGATCAGATCAGGGAAGCCGGGATTTACCCCACCGATCGGGTCAATCTCTACACCAAATTCCTCAATGAACACGCCGACGTCCTCAAAAGCCTCACAAATCGGGCCAAATCTGCCGCCCGCGCACACAAAATCGACGAAGAATTGCAGGATTTTTCCGCACTTCTTGATGAATTAGGCTCAAATCTCGACACGTTCGCCGATCGCAAGGCCGACATTCGAAAAACCTTAAAGCCACTTTCCGAAGAATCGCAAAAATGGCTCGCAATTCTGCGCGCCCTCCCCGGCGAACCCACCTTCGACCTCGCCCGCAAAGAGGCTATCGAAGCGGGACAGGATCTGGCCGACGAGGCGTCGAGACTGCTTACGGAACAAACTGAATACTTCAAGCTGCACAAGGATGAACAAGGACAGGAGCGAGCCGAGCCGAAGTGAGTTCTCATGTGCTACGCTCATTTTTGGTGGCCTCTGATTTCGTTCCTATCTTTGAGGTGGAATATCGGGCTTTGCGTCCTCGTGCGCCCTTGCCCTCCATCTCTGTTCGATTCCGTCGTTTTACGTCGCTGAATACCACTATCCGGCTGCGCGAAGGGCAGATTTTTGTCAGCCTTTCCGACCTCCTTGAAGGCGCGCCAGAGCCCGTAATTCGCGCCATCGCACACATTCTGCTGGCAAAACTTTACAAAAAGCCGGTCGATCCAACCCACAATCTGCGTTACAAACGATTTGCCTCGAGTGCCGCCGTCACGCGCCAGACGGAATTGATTCGCGGCTCGCGCGGCAGCAAACGCTTCTCCGGTCCCGAAGGCCGTTTCTACCATCTGGAAGAAGTGTTTGACACGCTTAATATGCGCTTTTTCGGCGGCCTGCTGGGCCGTCCCGAGCTAACGTGGAGCGAACACATGGCCAGACGTTCGCTGGGTCATTACGATGCGGCGCACAATACCATCGTGGTGAGCCGAGTTTTTGATCGCCCTTCCAGTCCTCGCTATGCCGTCGAATATTTGCTTTATCACGAAATGCTGCACCTCAAGCATCCCGTGAGAATGCGCGGGCTGCGGCGCTGCGTTCATTCGTCCGAGTTCAAGGCGGAAGAACGACAGTTTCCCCAAATTAAAGAAGCTCTTGCGTTTATTAAGCGACTTTAGTTCCGCAAACAGACGTCAAGAACCACCTGAAAATCGAGGAATACTGACAGATGCCAACGCCGAAAGATGTGCGCCGCTGTTCGTGGTCCGAAAGCGAGCCGGTTTACCGCGCCTATCACGATGAAGAATGGGGAGTGCCGGAGTATGACAGCCGCGCGCTGTGGGAAACCCTTATGCTCGAGGGATTTCAGGCCGGGCTCTCCTGGATCACGATTCTGCGCAAACGCGAGAATTTCCGAAAGGCCTTCAAGAACTTTGATCCGCACAAAGTAGCGCGCTTTAACGAGACCGATATTGAACGATTGATGCAGGATGCGGGCATTATCCGAGCGCGAGCCAAAATCGAGGCGACCATTAACGGTGCGAAGATTTACCTCGACATGCAGAAGGCTGGCGAAGATTTCTCTGATTGGGCCTGGAGCCTCTGCGGCGGAAAGCCTATACAAAACACGGGCACGCTGCCATCCAGTTCCCTGCTCTCGGAAGAAGTCTCCAAGGCGCTGAAAAAGCGCGGCTTCAAGTTTGTGGGGCCGGTGATTGTCTATGCCTGGATGCAGGCTACAGGCATGGTGAACGACCATGCCGCCGACTGCTTCCGCCGCAAGACCGTGGCAGCAATGGCAAAGGAAGAAACTCGCTCCCAGAAGGCTTAACCCTCAGCCGCGTCGGACGGGCATAGGTCCGACGCAAGCGTGCAAGGCTTTTTGGTTCCAAGTTCGTGCGAACTTAGTGCGAATCCCCGTCGTGATCCACATCGCCTGTCGAAACAGATCGTTGTGCCGTCGAGCTCAGAGTGACGGTGTCGGTTGGGATCGAAGCAGACGAGTGTTCAGCGGGTGCCGGGGTGGCTTTTTGGTGTTCGTACACCGAGGCCGATGAGGTCGACGAATTGATTGCAGACAGATTCATGGTATTACCTCCACGAGTTCTATCGGCATTCTAAGAACTTCATTCCACAGGAGATGGAATGAAGTTTTCGTCATAATCAGGAGGTTTCAAAACATTCCGGAGACTGCTTTAACCGCAGAGAAGGTCGCCATCCCTCGGACCCTGTTTAACAACGACAGTCACGGCCATCTGATAACTTAATCTTCGCTGGACAGGAGGGATTTTTCAAAATGCCATTGCCACAAGATGAACGAATCGTATCGCTGGGCAAAGACTTACTGGAGCAGTTTGATCAGATTTTTGGCCTGCATCCCGGCTTTCGGCCAGCCCACGCCAAGGGTGTGATGCTGACCGGAACCTTCACGCCTCTCGCCGGGGCGCGATCACTCACCAAGGCTCCGCATGTGATGCGCCATGCAACGCCGGTGACGGTTCGATTTTCAAATTCTACCGGGATTCCGGAACTACCGGACAACGCGCCTGAGGCCAATCCGCGGGGTCTGGCCATTCGATTCAACCTGGCAGAGCATGTGCACACGGATATCGTGAGCCACTCGACTGACGGATTTCCCACACGCGATGGCAGTGAGTTTTTAGAACTGCTAAAGGCTCTGGCCACCAGCGGACCCGACGTGCCCTCGCCGAAGCCAATTGAGGGGTTTCTGGGCTCACATCCGGCAGCGCTGGCCTTTGTGCAGACTCCTAAGCCCTTTCCTTCGAGCCTGGCGCGGGATTCCTACTTCGGTGTGACGGCATTCAAATTCACTAACGCCGACGTGGAAACACGGTTTGGGCGCTACCGGATCTTGCCCGAATTGGGCAACGACTACCTGACCGACGAGCAGGTGACCGGCATTTCGCCAAATTACCATTTTGACGAGATAGCGGGGCGCGTCGCCAAGGAACCGATCCGGTTCAAGATCGTGGTGCAAATCGCCGATCCGAGCGATACGGTTGACAATGCAACGATCCATTGGCCGGAAAGCCGGGCGCAAGTGGAGTTGGGCACGTTGGAGCTCACTAATGTTGTGCCCGACTATCTGGCCCAGCAAAAGCACATCATCTTCGACCCGATTCCGCGGGTTGAGGGGATCGAACCGTCCGCCGATCCGCTGCTGGAACTTCGCGCGGCAATTTATTTGCTGAGCGGACGTCGCCGTCGCCAAGCCTAGAAAATGCCAGCACTGACAGCGTTGCTTTCAGTGCTTGCACTGGGCTATATTGAGAACATCATGGCAACGCTGACCATCCGCAACATTGACGACAAAGTGAAGCGCAAGCTTCAAGTACGCGCTGCCCTCAAGGGGCATTCGATGGAAGCGGAGGTACGTGAATTGCTGACGACAGCGGTGAATGGCGGACCAAAGCCGGATGCAGCGATTGACCTCGGCACCGCCATTCGCCAGCGGTTCGCGGCCTTGGGTGAGATCGAGTTGGAGATTCCTGTCCGCGATTCCGGGTCGCGCCCCCTGCCGGCGTTTGACCGATGATTTTGCTCGATACGAATGTGATCTCCGAGATCCTAAGACCCCAGCCTGAAATCAGGGTTTTGAACTGGCTCAAAGCTCAGCCCAGAGAAGAATTCTGGACTTGTTCGGTAGTCATTGCCGAACTTCTTTCGGGAATCGAGGGAATGCCCACAGGCACGAAGCAAGGCATCCTTCGCGAGGCAGTTGAAGCGATGGTAACTGAGGATTTTCGCGGCCAGGTCGTCAATTTCGATCTCGATGCTGCCAGGCATTTTGGGACTATCGTGGCAACCCGACGCAGAATGGGCCGTCCGATCGGCGGAATCGATGCGCAGATTGCTGCATGTGCACGCAAGTGTGGAGCACAGCTTGCGACGCGCAATGTGCGCAATTTCGTCGATTGCGGGATTCAAGTGGTGAAGCCCTGGGAAGAGAATTAAGCCGGTCTTTCGACGGCAATGGCGGCTTCTTCCCTGGCCGGCACGCGGCGCGATGCCGCCCAAGCGACCAGGATCAGTCCCGCAAGAACGGAACCGGCGCTGGCCAGTTGAGCATTCGATAATCCCCACAGAACCTTGGGGTTGCGACGAATGAACTCGACCAGGAAGCGCGCCAGACCGCTGAGAATAAGGTATTCACCGAGAATGGCTCCAGTCGGACGAGGCTTGGACCCGCGAATCCAAAGCCAGGCGCCAATGAGCAATCCGGCACCAAGCTCGTAGAGCGGCGTGGGGTGTACGCGGACAACGGTTGGTTCGATACCGTGCGGAAAGCTCATGCCCCAGGGGAGATCGGTGGGCAGTCCGTAGCATCCATCGCCCGACAAAAAACACCCTATGCGGCCGATGGCGTAGCCGATAGCGGCGGCAGGAGCGGAAAGATCGAGCATCCGCAGAGCGCCGATGCGGGCGCGCCAACCTTGAAAAATCAAGGCGGAGATGCCGACCACGAGACCGCCAAACCACGCGAAACCCGCCGTATCCCATAGAACCGACCAGCCTTGCTCGCGAAACTCCATGGGCGAATCGAGCACATGCCACAGCTTGGCGCCGATGATTCCGGCGACAACGGTGATGGCGACGATGCCAACCGCATCGGCTGAGATGTTGGCTCGACGGAAGTTACGGTCGAGGATCAAACCGCCAACGACGGCAGCCAACCAAAGCATCAACCCGAAGGTGGGCAGGTTTACGGGACCTAAATGAATGAAAGGCAACATCTCTTTCAGTATAGACGTGCGACGAATGAAACGGATTCCGAACGCAAGTACGGGATTTTCACAAATAAAGTGTTTCCGAAGCAGCGGTGGTTCAAGCGATACTGTGGCTATGGCTACCATCACTTACCAGGGACTTGAGGTTCTGTATACCCGTCAGCAAATTGCGGAGCGGGTCGCTGAAATGGGTGCGGAAATCACCCGCGATCTGAATGGAGAAAAACTGGTCATGGTGGGCGTGCTCAAGGGCGCAGCGCCTTTTCTGGCCGATTTGGCGAGAACGGTGCAAGTGGACGCGACCTTTGATTTTGTGGCCGTCTCAAGCTACGGTAAAGGCCAGCGCACCTCCGGTGCAGTGAAGCTGATAAAGGACTTGGATGAGCCTATCGAGGGCAAGAATGTACTGATCGTGGAGGACATTCTGGACACTGGTCTGACACTGTCTTACCTACGCAAGATACTGTTGCAGCACCATCCAAAGACGCTGCGGATTGCGACGTTGCTCGATAAGCCTTCGCGCCGGATTGAGAAGATCGACGCCGACTATGTGGGATTCTCGATTCCCAATTTGTTTGTGATTGGCTACGGTATGGATTACGCTGAGCGCTACCGTAACCTGCCGGATATCTGCCTCATGACGCCTGACCATCCGGAGTGACAGGGCACGAAAGGCGGCCGTAATGATCGAAAACCAACAACTGGAAGCGCGACCGATCCTTGAGGGCGCGTACCGTGACTTTAATGCGCGGCGGTTGGACGCGGTGCTGGCTCGGATGAAGCCTGACGTGATTTGGCCGAACGGAATGGAAGGCGGATTCGTCCATGGTCATGAGGGTGTTCGCGCGTATTGGACGCGACAGTGGACGGAGGTCGATCCGCATGTCGAACCGCTCAATATAACTCTGTATGACGATGGCAGATTCGTGGTCGAGGTACATCAGGTGGTTCGCGACATGGCCGGTAATTTGCTGCTCGACACAATCGTTCACCATGCCTACCGGATCGATAATGGCCTGATCGAGCGGATGGACATCGAATAAAAAGCTGGTCAGTTGTAGGCGCGGTCGGGGCACTGGAATGCTTGGACCATGGCCTCGCGAAGGGTCTATACTCGTTACCCGGTAGTGTGCACAAAGCCGCCCTGCGAGCGGCCCCGAAGGAGCATGAGACATGGCATCGATTTCGCCTATGCAGGAAACAGAACTTGATTTTGATAATGGCAGCTTCGACGCAGCCGGATTTGCGCAACAGACATTGGCCAGTTGGCAGGCGTTGGCAGGCGTCATCGACCACACCCTGCTGAAGCCGGATGCCACGCGCGACCAGGTGGAAATCCTGTGCGATGAGGCAATTCGCTACCGGTTTGCGTGCGCCATGGTAAACCCGATCTGGGTGCCGGTAGCGGCTTCCGTGCTGGCAGGGACAGGAGTACCGGTGGGCGTAGTAATCGGTTTTCCGCTGGGAGCTTCGCTGGTTTCAACGCTGCGGCACGAGGCGGCGGCGGTGATCCGGCTGGGCGCGCGAGAAGTCGATATGGTGATTCCCGTGGGGCAGCTCAAGAGCGGAAACCATCAAGCTGTCCAACACGCGATTCATGCGGTGGCAACCGTGGCCCACCATCACGGGGCGTTACTTAAGGTGATTCTCGAGACTTGCCTGCTCAACGTGGAGGAAAAACTGCGGGGCGCCGAGATAGCCATCCAAGCGGGCGCGGATTTCCTGAAGACGTCGACCGGATTTTCAACTGGCGGAGCGACGGCCGCCGATGTGGCGTTGCTGCGCGGCGTAGCGGGCGCGAGGTCGGGCGTGAAGGCGTCTGGCGGGATTAGGACGCTGGCGGATGTGAGGACCATGCTGGAGGCTGGTGCCAATCGAATTGGAGCTTCGGCGGGCGTGGCGATTGTGCGGGAGTTGGGCGCGGAATAAAGCGCTGAGTTCTCGGCAGTTCTTGGCGATATTTACCGGGCGGAAGGCTTAGCTTATGGGTGCGTAGCCGAAGCAGTAGGCGCGGCGTTAAGAGCCGGGTCCTTTAGTGCCTTGCGGGCCTCTTTGCCGTGTTTGCCGTCTGGGTCATAGTCCAAAACCTTGAGATAGTTGGCTTTGGCGCTTGCGACGTTGCCAAGGTGGCGTTGAGCTTCGGCCAATCCCCAATAAACGTCCGGGTTTTCAGGGTCGAGAATCATGGCCGACTCAAAACGTGATTGCGCAGCCTTCCAGTTTTTATTGCCCAGGTAGTACGTGCCGACGCTGAGGTCCTCAGCGACAGTCTCTTTGTGCTCGGCAGGCTGATTGCCGGCCTTATTTCCTTTTTTGTTGGTGTCGGCGTCTGGCGGAGGGGCCAGGCGATCGAGCCCGCTAAGACTGGAACTGGAACCGTCATCGCCGCTCAAGGCAGCTGGTGGAGGCTCTTCAGGGCTGCGGACCGGATCGACGTCCTCGGCGGGCAATGCAGCAGCGGCCGACCCAGAAAAATCGGGCTCGGCGGCCGAAGAATTTGCGGGCAGGACAGGCACCGAATTGGAATCCTCAGGAAAGGCGTTGGCGTCGGGCGCCGGATTCTGCTTGCCGGAAGGTTTCTGCTGGTCTGCCGGGTTGGACTGAGTGGGCGACGCAGGTGGGTTGGACGGCGACTGAGCAAGCGTCTGCCGTGCCCCGGCAAGAGCACCCATCAGTACCCACGCTATGATGAAATTCGACTTCATTCGACCTTTGCTGCCCCTCCAATGTTACGATGCGGTGCATACGGACGTCTGTGGCGTCCTAGGAAAGCATCGCATATTCGCATGGGACTTATCATTCGTTCTTCCGCCATCCACGCCGCCGGCTGTTACACGACTACCCGCATTCCCAAGGGAAAGCGGGTGGCCGAGTATACCGGACCGCGCATCACCAAGAAACAGGCCGACACTCTTTACGAGAGCTCGCCGCTCACCTACTTATTTGGACTCGGCAACGGCAAGGTCGTCATCGACGGACATTGCATGGCGATGTTTATCAACCATAGCTGCGACCCAAATTGCGAAACGGGCGAAGTAGATGGCCGGGTTTGGATCACGGCTATCAAAAACATCGCAGCCGGCGCGGAAATCACCTATGACTATTGCCTTTATGACGGGGGCGATGACGCGGCGACTTGCAACTGCGGGGCCAAGAGCTGCCGGGGAACGATGTATTCCAAAGAGGAAGTGCGGCGCAGGAAGGCCAAAGTCACCTCTAAAAAGCCGCATGCCGCGAAGCGCGGAAAGAAGAAACGCGCCACGCGTCAAGTGGGGTAGCATGCGAAACGATGAAAGCTGGATCGGTTTGAATGACGAATCGCAACTGCCGTCGCTGACGCCGAATCAATTAGAGGCGCTGCGACGCTTTGCCTCGTTTGAAATCGGCGTCGTAGACATGCGCGAGGCGCTGATAGGCGTCTTCGATTTCAGTCTTGAGGCGAGGGCGCGAACAGCCGATGGGATTTCACTGCGAAGAGCAGCGAATACTCATTTTCGCGTACCGGAGCCGGGGATTGCGATTACGCGGCACCACATTGCCAATGCCCTGGAGTTGAAGCGAAAGGGCTTAATCGAGGAGCGGGACCTGGTGACGTGGGCAACGGTCTTAATGCTCAACGATGCGTATGTGCTCGATCCCGGCGATGAGGACCTGATTGCGGAGTGGCTGAACGATATCAGCTTGAATCTGGATGCAAGTTGAGTTTGGACCACCCGCGCAGAGTCTGCGGAGCGGGGGATTTCCACTCGAAACGCACCTGAGCCTGGAACGATACAATCCGAGAGAGGCGCAACGCGATTTTTGGGCGCGCCGACGGAGTGGGTGCAGGCATGGGTTACCAGGTTCTGGCCAGAAAATATCGTCCGCAGCGCTTTGCCGACGTGGCCGGCCAGGATCACGTGACACGGACACTGCTCAATGCGCTGAGTCAGAATCGCATTGCCCATGGGTACATTTTTTCGGGACATCGCGGCATCGGAAAAACCACGATTGCGCGCATCCTGGCGATGGCGCTCAATTGCAGCACGGAAATAGGAACGCCCGAACGGCCGACGCCCGAGCCATGCTTGGCCTGCGCCAATTGCCGCGAGATTTCGGCGGCGACGCGCTCCGAAGTCAATCCCTTTGAAGAGTCGCACAGCTTTGACGTCGAAGAGATTGACGCCGCGACCAATCGAGGAATCGACGAGGCCAGAACCCTGACGGCCAAGATTCAAGGGCGTCCACTCAAGAGCAAATATCGCATTATCATCCTCGACGAAGCGCACCAGATCACGGATGCGGCTTGGAATTCACTGCTCAAGACTCTCGAGGAACCGCCGGATTGGGCCGTTTTCATGTTTGCGACGACTCAACCCGAAGATATTCCGCAAACGATCCGTTCGCGGTGTCAGCATTTCAGCTTTCACGCGGTCAAGTTTGAAGACATCCTGGCGCAGTTGAAGATGATCGCGGGGCGGGAACAGGTTGATGCGGAAGACGCCGCCTTGGCGCTGCTTGCAGAGGCCGGCGACGGGTCGATGCGGGATGCGCTGTCGATCATGGACCAGGCGATTGCCTCGGCTCCGAGCGTAGACGGCAAGTGCGTGTTGTCGGCGGCGCAGATTCGCGAGTTGATGGGGTCCGTACCGAACGCGGTATTCGAAAAGCTGCTTGAGGCCGTGGCCGCAGGACAGAGCGCGGAGTTGATGGAGCAGTTGAATGTGCTGCTAAATGCCGGGCACAGTCCGTCGTCGCTGGCTCGGCAAATGGTGCGCTACCTGCGCAATACGCTGATGGCCAAGCTGGGCGGCGAGCAGACGGAATTGCTGCAGATTTCAGGTGATGAGCGCGGGCGTGTGGCCCGGACAGCACTGCTCTTCAGCGAGGAAGAGATTACCCGCAACCTGCAGATTGTGCTGCGGACATTTGACGATTTGAATTACCGGCAGGAACAACGGTTTCACCTGGAACTGGGTCTGCTGAAGCTCGTTCATGCGCAGAGATTGCTCCCGCTGGAGGAACTGCTCAGTGGAGTGACGGGCGGCGGCGGGCGAAACGCATCCCCGGCACCCGCAAGAACTCCGACGGCGACGCGGACACCTCCCAGGGCGACATCGGCCGGGGCACCATCGGCACCCGTGCGGCCGGCTTCGAGTGCTGGGCCGGCTCCGGCTGGGTCAAAGCCGACGCCGCCGTCGATTTCTCCGTTCGGTGAATCGGATGGGGGATGGGGAACGGGGCCAAGCGTAAAACAGAGCTCCGCATCCGCGCCGGTGGCGGAGATGGAACGCCCGAGTACGGTGACGGCTGCGGCTGCGGAGGTTGAGCGGCCTTCCGTTGCGCCGCTTCCGGAAGCAAAGGCCGTGATAGCGGCAGAGGCGATCCAAGTTGCCACGGTTACCTCTCCATTCGCGCCATTGTCGAGCGAGCCGGTTGCGGGGTATGCAGAAGTGGTGACAGAAGGCGCCCTGGCCAAAGCTCCGGTGGTGGATCGAGCCGATGGGACTGCGCTTAATTCAGATACGCTGCGGCAGTCGGTGGTATCGGCTCTGGCCAATGCCGGGCATGCCTCGGCGTCGCAGGTGCTAGGTACCGGCGTGTGGGCGCTCGATGTATCGAGCTTGCGCATTGAAGTGGCCGGCATGGGCAAGAAGATGCTCAGCCTGACAGTGAACACAGCAGCCGAGAAGATTATTCGCCAGGAGTTGCAGAGGGTGGGCGGACCGGCGCGTTTCATGGTGGTTCCCGGCGATGGGCCGGTGTCGACAACCACCACGATGGCGGCGCCCCTGGCCGGAAGTGTGCAGGAGGCTGCTATGGCCAATCCGCTGGTGCAGCGGGCCAAGGAAATTTTCAATGCCGAGGTACGGAGCGTTGTCGATCTGCGCACAAAGTAACGCCAAAGAAACTGGAGGAGGCAGTCTGTGATTAATCCGCTGAAAATCTCTGAGATGATGTCGCAGGCCTCGCACCTGCAGGAAGAAATGCAGCGCAAGCTCGAGCATGTCGTCGTTGAAGGAACCAGCGGCGGCGGGGCAGTGACGGCGACGATGAACGGCAAAAAACAACTGCTGAAGATTCGCATCGAGCCGGCTGCAGTGGTGAGTTTGAGCGGCGCGCAACCGGATGTGGAGATGCTCGAGGACCTGGTGGTCGCGGCCGTAAACGAAGCCGGACGCAAGGCCGAAGAAGCGCTGCAATCGAGCGTGCAGGGAATGTTGGGCGGGCTTAAGATCCCGGGGCTTAGTTAGAAGGAGGCGCGCACGGTGCCACGTTATGCCGAGCCCATGGCGCGGCTCATTGAAGAACTGAAGAAGCTGCCCGGAGTGGGCACCAAGAGCGCCCAGCGGTACGCGTTCCATATTCTGCGATCGAGCGACGAGGATGCGGCTGCACTGGCCGACGCGGTGCAAGGGCTGAAGACCAGCCTGAGACTCTGTTCGATCTGCAACAACGTTACGGATGTCGACCCTTGCGCATACTGTTCGAATCCAGTGCGCAATCAGCGACTGGTGTGCGTAGTCGAGGAGCCGACCAGCATCGATGCCATCGAGCGCACGCGCGGATACATGGGTGTTTATCACGTGCTGCATGGCACGCTGTCGCCGCTGCATGGCGTCGGGCCCGAGCAGTTGCGCGTCAAAACACTGTTGGCACGAGCTGAGCGCGGCGAGTTGGATGAAGTAATTCTGGCGACCAGCCCGACCCTGGAGGGCGAAGCGACAGCTAGTTGGATTGCCGGGACGTTGCGTACTTCAAAGGTGCGACTCACGCGCATCGCGACGGGTGTGCCGGCAGGCAGCGACATCGAATACGCCGATGAAGTGACGATGGCGCGATCGCTTGAAGGCCGACGGGATTTATAGGGTCTGCGGCTGTCAGGCGATGCTTCGTAGCCTGGCAAGAAGATCGCGGGGATGCAGGGGTTTGGTAAGGATTTCGAACTCCCTGCCGTCGATCTGCGCCTTCTCAATGAGCTCCGCCGTGGCGCCCTGACCGGACAACAGAAATACGCGCACATCGGGAAGGATGGCGCGAATCTGGATGGCCGCATCGACGCCGTTCAACTCCGCCATGATGACATCGGAAATGAGCATATCGGGCCGGAAATCGGACGCGAGTTCGAGAGCATTTTTACAGGTATAAACGGCGCGCGCCTCAAATCCGCCTTGATTCAGGATCATGGCCAGCGTATCGGCAATGATCTTTTCATCATCAGCAATGAGGACTTTAAGTTTTGGAGTGGGCTGTTCCATAAAGTTGAAAGGGTTCGAAACGATTCGCGTCAATCGACACTGAAATGATGGTCAAAAACTGGCGGCGAAAGTGGGGAAACTCTCGCGCGCCGAACCATGTTGATGGTGACTGCTGATCTGAATGCCGGGCGGAAGGTCTAACTAACTCCTCGCAGCTTGCTGAGTAGGTCTTGCGGGTGCACGGGCTTGGCAAGGATCTCGAAATCGTATCCCTGGGCATGGGCTTTCTCAAGCAGATCGGCGGTGGCAGCCTGGCCTGAGAACAAGAGGATCTTGATCGAGGGCAACAAGGCACGGATGCGAATCGCAGCGTCAATGCCGTTAAGGTCGGCCATGATGACGTCTGAGATGAGCATGTCGGGCTGAAATTCGGGAGCGAGTTCGAGAGCTTTTTCGCCGGAATAGACGGCGCGCGCCTGGAAGCCGCTTTGGTTCAGAATCATCGCCAATGTGTCGGCGATGACCCGCTCATCGTCGGCTACGAGGACCTTGGGTTTCGCTGTAGATTCGGGCATACTCTCCTGGGTGCCTTACGGCAATCTGCGGCTGCATCATACAGGGGAAATTGCAGCCTGCGCTAGTCTTAAGGCAAATTAACTTGCCTGCTTACATACTTTCCTAGATGATACGCTGTGCGTGGACGATTAACGGCGAGCTTTCATTGCCGCCAGCTTAAAATGAACACAGCCGGCTACAAGCAGTCCATAGGCCCCGCAGCAGAATCTGATTTTATCTGATTGCAACCCTGCAATCATAGACTCGTAATGAAAACCTCTTGCAGGTAACAGAGCCAGCCCTACCGGAGAACCTTGCATGCACGCAGCAGGCATTGAGAACGAGACGCAAAATCCGGCCGGCGAAGCGATTATTCGCGCCGAAAAAATCGAGAAATATTACGCTCAGCCAAGCGAGAACCGCATCCAGGTCATTTCGGCAACCGATCTGAAGATCGTTCCGGGGGAGATCCTGGCGCTACTCGGTCCCTCAGGCTCAGGAAAGTCTACCATGCTGCGCATGTTGACCGGTCTTTCGCGGCCTTCGGCTGGCCAGGTGTATTGGCACGAGAAACCGATCGCGGAAACGGAAATCAATGTGTCGATCGTATTCCAGAGCTTTGCGCTTTTCCCGTGGTTGACGGTGCTTGAGAATGTAGAGGCACCGCTGCAGGCGCGGGGCGTGGCGCCGGAAGAACGGCGCGAGCGCAGCATGAGGATGCTGGACACGGTGGGATTGGACGGGTTTCAGGCCGCCTATCCCAAGGAGCTTTCGGGCGGCATGCGGCAGCGGGTAGGCTTTGCCCGGGCGCTGGTAGTAGAGCCGGAAGTCTTGTTTATGGACGAACCGTTTTCGGCGCTCGACGTACTGACGGCGGAGAACCTGCGCAGCGAACTGCTGGAGCTTTGGGCCAAGAAGACAATGCCGACCAAGGCTGTCTTCATCGTGACGCACAACATTGAGGAGGCGGTGCTGCTGGCCGATCGGATTATCGTCCTGGGGCGGAATCCGGGGCACATCCGGACGGACTTCAAGGTGCAACTGGCGCAGCCGCGAGATCGCAAATCCGAGACGTTCACGCAACTGGTGGACTACATCTACAAGGTGCTGACCCGGCCCGATGTGGCGCCTACCGAGGCACCGGACCAGACCGGGGTCAAGAAAATTCGCGATCAGCGGCAGATGCATTACCAGATGCTGCCCCACGCTCGGCCGGGAGGCATCGCCGGGTTGCTGGAGCTCCTGTTGGACAAGGGCGGGCGGGACGATATTTACCGGCTCGCGGACGATCTGGCGTTTGAGATCGACGACCTGCTGCCGATCGTGGACGCCGCGCAATTGCTGGGGTTCCTGAAGATCGAAGAAGGCGACGCGGCGATTACGGAAAGCGGAACGGAGTTTGCGAACTCCGAGATTTTGCGGCAAAAAGAGCTGTTCCGCGACGCGGCGGTCGCCAATGTGCTGCTGCTGCGGCAGATCACGCGGGCACTCGAAACCAAGAGCGACCACACCGTGCCGGAGGAGTTCTTCCTCGATATGCTCGACGAGCAGTTTAGCGACGACGAGAGCTTGCGGCAGATGGAAACAGCGGTTACGTGGGGTCGGTACGCGGAGTTGTTTGATTTTGACGCGTCGCGACGGCGGTTCGTGATGCCAGATGCAGAAGAAGAAGAGGTGGCGGCAGACGAGGGCGTCGAGTGAAGATCCAGCACCCGTTTGCACGCTCGCTCGTCACCGTTCGCACCTGGCCCGTGGTCATCGACATGGGCGTGGGGCTATGCGGACTTGCACTTTTCTTCGGCGTCATTCACATAGCTTCCTACTGGATGGGCACGCCGGTGCCGGTGGTGCCGATTTCCCATTCGGTGCGAGCGCTACCGCTCTATGCGTTTTATTCTATGGTGCGCATTGGGCTCGCCTACCTGCTGAGCCTGGTATTCGCGATCAGCTACGGATACATTGCCGCATACAATCCGCGCATTGAATCGTGGATGGTGGCGGTGCTCGATATTCTGCAGTCGATCCCGGTGTTGAGCTTCTTGCCTCCCGTAGTGCTGGCGATGGTGGCACTGGTGCCGGGGCATCAACTGGGCATCGAAATGGGCGTGATCCTGCTGATTTTTACAGGGCAGGTTTGGAACTTGGCGTTCAGTTTTTACTCTTCCTTGAAGAGCATTCCGCGGGAGATGCTGGAGGCTTCTCGAATCTATCGCTACTCGGCGTGGCAACGATTCTGGCAGCTTGAAATGCCGTATGCCGCGATTGGGCTGGTGTGGAATTCGATTGTGTCGGTGGCGGGCGGATGGTTCGCACTGATGCTTTGCGAAATGTTCACCATGGGGGATCGGAGCTTTCAGTTGCCTGGCCTGGGAAGCTACATCCAATCTGCGACAGACTCGGGAGACATAAAGGCGCTGCTGAGTGGAATCGCGGTGGTGATTCTGATCGTGGTGGCTACCGATCAATTGGTGTGGCGCCCGCTGATCGCGTGGAGCGACAAGTTCAAGTTCGAACAGGTAGAGTCGGCGGATCGTGTGACTTCGCCAATTCTAGCTATTTTGCAGCGTTCTCCGCTACTTAATTCCCTGCCCGGGCGCATATGGAACTGGTGCGAGGAACCGCTCTATCGGCACTTGGCGAAATCAAAGGAATGCAAGGTCGTGCAATCGCTCGATCAGGACGACGATAGCCGAAAAGGGTCGACAGGCTACTGGATACTGGCTACGGCGGTCGTACTAGTGGCAGCCTGGGCAGTAGTGCAGGCGGTGCTGATGCTGCGCGGCGTTACGCTGAGCGATCTACGCATGCTTCTTGAAGGCGCAGGGGCGACCTTTCTCCGCGTGAATGCTGCGTTGCTGATTTCAGCGCTATGGACGATTCCGGTGGGAGTAGCGATCGGTCTGAATCCACGACTGGCGCGGATAGTGCAGCCGATTGCGCAAGTGGCAGCATCGGTACCGGCGTCGGCGTTTTATCCCGTGCTGCTGATTGGCTTGATCCGGATTGGCGGTGGCCTCGGCGTGGGCTCGATTGCGCTAATGCTGCTCGGCACGCAGTGGTACATCCTTTTCAACGTGATTGCCGGGGCCATGTCGATTCCTTCGGACCTCCGCGAGGTTGCGTCCTTGTATCGATTCACGCGTTGGCAGCGCTGGACGCGGCTGATACTGCCGGGAATTTTCCCTTTTCTCATCACCGGCATGGTAACCGCATCGGGCGGCGCATGGAACGCGTCGGTCATGGCCGAGTACTCTCATGTAAAAGGGAGAACGCTTGAAACGATCGGGCTAGGCGCGCAGATCAGCTCCGCTACCGATCATGGAAGGTTCCCTATTATTCTTTTGGCCACGGTCCTCATCTCGCTCATGGTTGTGACCATGAACAGGCTGGTATGGCGACGCCTTTACCGATTAGCGGAGACCCGGTATAGACTTGATGGCTAGTCGATGGGGCATTAGGGGGAACGCGCGCAATGATCTGTATAGGTTTGGTGGGGTTTGGCATGTCAGGACGGGTGTTTCATGGCCCGCTGATTTCGTCGGTCGAGGGACTGGAACTGGCTGCGGTAGTGGAGCGGCATACGAGCCAGGCTGCGGAGCGATATCCCGGTATCACTACCTATCGCAATCTGGAAGATTTGCTCGGTGACAAGTCCATCGACGCGGTGGTTGTGGCCACGCCGAGCGGAACGCACTTTGATGTGGCGCGGCAAGTGCTCGAGGCCGGCAAGAATCTGGTGGTAGACAAGCCGATGTGCGTTACGTCTGCCGAGATTGCTACGTTGATGGCGATGGCAAAGGCGAAAGGCGTGCTGCTGGTGGCATTTCACAATCGCCGCTGGGATAGCGAGTTTCAGACGATCCGGAAATTGTTGCAGGAGGGGCCGCTGGGACGACTTGTGTATGTCGAATCGCGTCTCGATCGGTGGCGGCCGGGAGCGACGAGGACTGCGTGGAAAGATTATCCCAACCAGGGCGGCGGCGTGCTGCTCGATCTTGGCACGCACATCGCAGATCAGATATTGTTCCTGTTCGGCAAACCGCTGGGAGTAAGCGCAGAGGTGGTGCGGGAGCGCGAAGGGCAGGGCGCGGATGATTCCTTCACGGTGCGGCTACGCTATCCGAATTTGTGGGTGACGCTGGGAGCCAATAACCTTTCCTCACCGTCGGGGCCGCGATTCTTGTTGCGCGGAACCAAGGGAAATTTCTGGAAATGGGGAATCGACACGCAGGAAGCGGCGCTGAACAAGATCACGCGCATTAACGATCCGTCGTGGGGACGGGAGCGGTCTGCCGACTGGGGCGTGCTGTATGTGGATGTGAATGGGGGCATGGTGAGCCGTCCCATCACTTCAATCCCCGGCGATTACCGCCTGTTTTATTCCGGCTTGCGCGATGCCCTGCTGGGGAAAAACACGGCGCCGGTGACGGCTCTCGATGCATGGCGTGTGGCGCGGGTGCTGGAGTGGGCCAGCCAAAGCTCAGAACAGCGGCGCGAGATCGAGTGTGATTGGAGCGACGAGCCACAGTAGCGCTCGTTGATTTCCGCACGCAGGCCAGGCCGAATCCGAAGTAGAGCACTTCGATTACCGCGAAGCGCGCGATTCGTTCTCAACGAGCGGTATCCAGAAGCGGAAGGTCGTGCCTTCGCCTGGGGTGCTGGAGACGTCGATGCCGCCGCCATGCGCGGCGAGAATGGCGCGGGCAATAGGCAAACCCATGCCGGTTCCTTTACCGATGACGGCGCCCTTTTTGCCGCGATAAAACTTCTCAAAAATGAGTGGGAGATCGCTGGAATCGATGCCGGGGCCATTGTCTTCCACGCTAAATTCCAGGCGACCCTCGGTGCGGCGGCCACGCAGTGTGATGCGACTGCCGGGCGGCGAATAGCGCGCGGCGTTTTCAAGCAGGTGACGAAAGACGCGACCGAGCAGATGAGGGTCGAACCATGCAGGAGTGTCGGGAGGTTCAACGGCGATGACGACACGGTGCGCAGCCAGCACGGAGCGGGATTGCTCGACCGCCTGATCGAACAGGGTGCGCATGTTTTGGGGCACGGCCTGGACTTTGACAACGTTAGCGTCGATCTCCGCCATTTCGACGGCTTCACCAATGAGCTTGTCGAGGCGAGAACTTTCTTCGTCTATGAGTGCGGCGAGATCCAGGCGCACGGCATCATCGAGGCCCTGACCGTCGATCAGCGTAGTGGCGGCGGCACGGATGGCGGTGAGGGGCGTGCGCAATTCGTGCGTAAGCGAGTCGATTAGCGCGGTGCGCAGACGATCGCCTTCGCGAGCCGCCTCAATGCGCGTGTAAGTCTCGATAGCCTGGGCTCGCGTGAGGGCAATGGCCACTTGCGCGCTCACGGCTGCGGCGGCTTCGCGCGTGAGACGATCGGGCTTCCACGCCAGCGCGCCGATGATTTTCAGTCCAAGCATCAGCGCCAGCGACGAATAACCCTCGAGGCTGGGATACACAGAAACATGCGTATCTGTAAGGGAACGAAGACCGGCTTGCACATTGGCCGACGGCTCACCGACGGTCGCGTAGAACTGGTCCTGATCGCGTACGTAAAGAATGACTGAGTCAAGGCCGAAACTGCGCTCGACGAGACGCGGCAAATCGTTGATCAGGCGCGCCGCGTCTTCCTGCAGCATCATTTCCTGGCTGAGCGTATAGAGCTGCTCCACATCTTCGCGGCGCTGTTCGGCATTGCGGGCCTGGCGGCGCGCAAGCTCGGCCAAGCGGCCCACGATTACCGAACTAATCGCGAAGGAGAGCATCTCGACCCACTGATGAACGCCGGCGAGACGGAGGGTGTGAATCGGGGTAAGAAAGAAGTAATCGAAAGACAGCGCACAGAGAAGCGCGACGTAGAGGGATAGGCCAATCCCTGCACGGGAAGCGAACCAGACCACTGCCGCGAGGAAGGCAAGACCGGCCGCGGCTTCATTTAAGCGCAACAGGACAAGCAGCGTCGTGATGATGACGACCACCAGCGTGGCGCCGCTCACGCGCAGAGCCAGTTGCAGGTTTGTGGGTGAGTTCGATGTTTGCATCTGTCCTGAAATCAGTTGTGATCTCATCGAGCATGATAGCGGGTGAGCCTCATGATGTAATCTTCCGGAGGGAAGAAGAACAAGATGCCCGGCAGAATTCTAGTCATTGACGACGAGCCGCAGATAACGCGCGCGCTGAGGGCTGCGCTCATGGCGCAGGCATTTGATGTGCGCACGGCCAACGATCCCGAAGAGGGATTGCAGGTTTTCAAAGAGTGGACCCCCGACCTGGTGATCACCGATCTGATGATGCCGGGGATGAGCGGAGTCGAGCTTTGCCGCGCCATTCGCACCATTGCGCCAACGCCGGTGCTAGTGCTATCGGTGCGCGATCATGAGCGGTCGAAGGTGGAAGCGCTGGACGCAGGCGCGGACGATTATGTGACCAAGCCGTTCAGTATTCAAGAGCTGATGGCGAGAGTGCGGGCGCATTTACGAAGAGCTCCGGAGCGGGCCACTTCAGCGATAGAAACTGGTGACTTTGTGGTGGATGCGACGGCGCACACGATTACCGTGCAGGGCAAGCCGATTCACTTGACGCCCAAGGAATTTGACCTCCTGCTGCATTTAGCGCGTAATGCCGGCAAGGTAATGACGCATCGAGCGCTGCTCACGGCGGTGTGGGGTGGTCAGTCCGCGCACCAGCCTGAATATTTGCGCGTATTTGTGGGCCAATTGCGCAAAAAGCTCGAAAACGAGACGGGACGACAGTACATCCAGACCGAGCCCTGGGTGGGATATCGCTTCGTTCCCGAGGGCTGGGCGGGCAACGAAGAGTAGATCTTCACTTCCTCAGGCGAAAATCTTTCGACATTGCGGAAAATGGCGCCTGTTGTCGAGCGACGCCGCCAAAATATGCGGAATATGTCTGCAATTGCGTCGATTATCGGGAAGAAGTTCGTGGTTTCCGACCAATCCTTACGTATTACTTAGGAATTCTTTCCGATACTTGAAGGTGGTTCTGGCGCATGATCTCTTTTAAGGGAAAGCGGGACGTCTGATGCAAGATGTGACGATGTTGTTTTTCACAGCAGTTTTCTTCGGCTTGGCGATGCTCTACGTCAAGGCGTGCCAGAAGTTGAGGTAAGACATGGATCTGATTACGCTGGTTGCATTGCTGCTGTCGATTCTGCTGCTCGGTTATCTGGCCGCTTCACTGCTGTTCCCGGAGAAATTTTAAAAATGTCGGCCAATGGCTGGTTGCAGTTTGGTATTTTCTGTCTTGTTTTGCTCGCTACAGTGCGTCCGATTGGTATCTATCTTGCGCGGGTGCTCGAAGGCGAAAGAACATGGCTCGATCCGGTTCTTCGCCCCATCGAGAAGCTGATTTACAAGTTGGCGGGCGTGAATGCGATCGAGGAGATGCACTGGAGCGAGTACGCGTTCGCAGTGCTCGGCTTCTCGGCGGTCAGCCTGCTGGTGACTTACGCGATCGAGCGGCTACAGGCACTCATTCCGATGTGGAATCCGCAAGGACTGGCTGCAGTAGGCCCCGACTTGGCATGGAATACGGCCGCCAGCTTTACCACCAATACCAACTGGCAGTCGTACACGCCCGAGACCACGATGAGCTATCTGACCCAGATGGCTGGCCTGGCGACGCACAACTTCTTTTCAGCAGCGGTGGGCATCGTGGTGGCCGTGGCGTTGATTCGCGGCATCAAGCGAACCGGGTCGAAAACGATCGGAAATTTTTGGGTCGATGCGACGCGCACACTGCTGTATGTGCTGCTGCCGGCTTCATTGATCTATGCGCTGCTGCTGGTGGCGCAGGGGGTCCCGCAGAATCTGCAGGCGTATACGACGGCGCATCCGCTCGAACAGCCAAACCAGACGCAGACAATTGCGCAGGGACCGGTGGCTTCGCAGGAAGCGATCAAGATGCTGGGCACCAATGGCGGTGGATTCTTCAACGCCAACAGCGCCCATCCTTTCGAGAATCCGACACCGTTCTCAAATTTTCTAGAGATGCTTTCGATCTTCATTATTCCCGCAGGGCTGACTTATACGCTGGGTCGCATGACCGGTTCGCCAGGACATGGATGGGCGGTGCTGGGAGCCATGTTTGTGCTGTTCGCGGCCGGATTCGCCACAGTGTATTGGGCAGAGTCGCAACCGCATCCGCTGATCCACGGAGCCGTGCAAACGGCCACCGCCGCTGCGCCCGGCGGAAACATGGAAGGCAAGGAAGTACGGTTCGGAATATCTCAATCTTCGTTGTTCGCGACCATCACCACCGATGCAAGCTGCGGCGCAGTGAATAGCATGCACGACAGCTTTACTCCGCTGGGCGGCATGGTGGTGCTGACCAACATCATGCTCGGCGAAGTAATCTTCGGCGGCGTAGGGTCGGGGCTGTACGGGATGTTGATCTTCGTCGTGTTGGCAGTGTTCATCGCCGGGCTAATGGTGGGACGAACGCCTGAATACCTGGGCAAGAAGATTGAAGCCTATGACGTAAAGATGTCGATGCTGTATGTGCTGATCTTTCCGTTGATCATCCTGACCCTGACGGCGATTTTTGTCATGTCGCCGACCATTGGTTTGTCGGCGCTGAGTAACACGGGACCGCATGGACTCACCGAGATTCTCTATGCGTTCACGTCGGCAACGGGCAATAACGGATCGGCATTCGCGGGACTGAGTGCGAATACCTGGTGGTACAACGTGGTGCTGGGCGGGACCATGCTGGGAGGACGATTCCTGATGCTGATTCCTGTTGTGGCGCTAGCCGGAAACCTGGCGCGCAAGAAGAGCATTCCGCCGTCGCCGGGCACATTCCCTGTAAATACAGGCTTGTTTGCAGTGCTGCTGATCGGCGTCGTGCTAATCCTGGGCGCGTTGACCTTCTTCCCGGTGTTGAGCCTGGGACCAATTTTGGAACACTTGCTTTTGAGAGCCGGACAGGTTTTCTAAAGGTACTGCGAGAGACGGATTGAAATGGCAAAGAACAAGAGTCTTTGGAATTCGGAGATCATCAGGCAGGCGGCGGTAGATTGCCTTCGCAAGCTTGACCCTCGCTGGATGATCAAGAACCCGGTGATGTTCGTAGTCGAAGTAGGCAGCGTGCTGACGACGGTGCTGCTGATCGATAACACGATCCATCATCGCGCTGGTTTCGGGTTCAATTTGCAGATCACGCTGTGGCTGTGGTTCACGGTATTGTTCGCGAACTTCGCCGAAGCGATGGCCGAAGGGCGCGGCAAAGCGCAGGCCGATACTCTGCGCAAGGCGAAAGGTGAGACTGTCGCCCAACGCTATAAAGCTGATGGCGGATTTGAGGAAGTCGCCAGCGGGCTGCTGCGTTCAGAAGATGTAATTTATGTTGTTGCGGGCAGCTATATCGCCGGTGATGGAGAGGTCATCGAGGGGGTCGCTTCAGTGGACGAGTCGGCCATCACAGGCGAGTCTGCGCCGGTCATTCGCGAGGCGGGCGGGGATCGCTCGGCGGTGACTGGCGGGACTAGAGTGTTGTCAGACTGGATCAAGGTTCGCATCACATCAAATCCCGGCGAAACATTTCTCGATCGCATGATTGCGCTGGTTGAGGGCGCGACCCGCCAGAAAACTCCTAACGAGATTGCGCTAAGCATTCTACTGTCAGGATTGACGATCGTATTCCTGCTTGCGGTAGTTACATTGCAGCCATTTGCTGTGTATTCGAAGGCGCCGCAGACAGTGTTTGTGCTGGTATCGCTGTTGGTTTGCTTGATTCCAACGACGATCGGTGGGCTGCTTTCGGCCATAGGCATTGCCGGCATGGATCGACTGGTGCAGTACAACGTGCTGGCAATGAGCGGTCGAGCGGTAGAAGCCGCCGGCGACGTGAATACTCTGCTGCTCGATAAGACGGGCACGATTACGCTGGGCAATCGCCAGGCCACTGAGTTTATTCCCGCGCCCGATGTGAGCCATGAGCGGTTGGCAGATGCCGCACAGCTATCTTCATTGTCGGACGAGACACCGGAAGGCCGCAGCATCGTTGTGCTGGCCAAGACAAAGTACAACCTGCGAGGACGCGACTTGGGTGGCATTCATGCGGACTTTGTTCCCTTCACCGCGCAGACCAGGATGAGTGGCGTGAACTTACCCGGCGTGCGTATTCGCAAGGGTTCGGTGGATGCGATTGCCAGGTTTCTTGAGGAGCAAGGGGCATCGCTTCCCAAGAAGGTGCGTGAAAGCGTGGAAGAAATTGCGCGCGCCGGCGGTACACCCCTGGTAGTAGCAGAGAACTCTTCGGCATTAGGTGTGATCTATCTCAAAGACATTGTGAAGGGCGGGTTGAAGGAGCGCCTGGCGCGCCTGCGCGCGATGGGAATTCGCACCATTATGATTACGGGCGACAATCCTCTCACCGCGGCGGTGATCGCACGCGAGGCTGGCGTCGACGACTTTTTGGCCGAAGCCAAGCCGAAAGACAAGATGGACCTGATCAAGCGCGAGCAGGCCAAAGGAAAATTAGTCGCCATGACCGGCGATGGCACCAACGATGCGCCGGCGCTGGCGCAGGCCGATGTGGGCGTCGCCATGAACTCCGGGACACAAGCAGCGAAAGAAGCCGGTAACATGGTCGATTTGGATTCGAATCCGACCAAGCTGATTGAGATTGTCGAGATTGGCAAGCAGTTACTCATGACGCGGGGCGCGCTGACCACCTTCTCAATTTCAAACGATGTGGCGAAGTATTTTGCTATCATTCCGGCCATGTTTGCCGGTGCGTTCCCGGTGTTGAATGCGCTCAACATCATGTATCTTCACTCTCCGCAGTCGGCGATTCTTTCTGCGGTGGTGTTCAATGCGATCATCATTGTGGCTTTGATTCCGCTGGCGCTCAAGGGCGTGAAGTATGAGCCAAAGCCGGCAGAGGCGCTGCTGCGACGTAACCTGCTGGTGTATGGAGTGGGCGGTGTGATCGTCCCGTTCATTGGAATCAAGGCAATCGATCTGCTGCTCGTGGCGCTGCACCTGGCGTAAAGGAGACTCACTGTGAATTCCGTATCTACTCAGCCGATCACTACTGAAACAAGTACCACATCGATGGCTCATTCAGTTTGGGGCACTTCCATTCGATTTACTCTTGTGGCGACGGTCTTGTTCGGTCTAGGCTACCCTCTCTTGGTCACCGTGATCGCAGGCGCGTTGTTCCCGCACAAGGCAGCAGGCAGCTTGATCTTAAGAGATGGCCAGGTGCTCGGCTCGGAGCTACTGGCACAGAGCTTTGTTTCCGATAAATATTTTCATCCACGGCCTTCGGCAGCGGGAAACGGCTACGATGCGACGGCGTCGGGAGGATCGAACCTCGCACAGTCGAACGCGAAGCTGGTGCAGCGCCTGCAGGGCGACATCGATAAGCTAAGCGCGACAAATGGGGGTAAGCCGGTGCCGATCGACTTAGTCACCACGTCGGGGTCGGGCCTGGATCCCGATATCACACCCGATGCCGCTTACTATCAGGTTGGCCGTGTCGTCAAGGCGCGGGGAGTGAGTGACGAAGCCGTTCGCAAACTGATTGCCAGCCATGTGACAGGGCGTCAATTGGGCCTGCTTGGTGAACCTCGCGTGAATGTGCTCGCTTTGAATCTTGATCTCGACAAGATTGGCAAATGAATCGTTGAGGGGCTTGCGGTGCCGGTGTGCCGGCGGCCGAATTATGCCAGCCCAAACATTTTTCACTTTGCGGTTCTCAACGCGTGCAGGTCTGCAACAATAATTGGGTCATGCGCGCATCGCTTTTTATTACCTGCTACAACGACACACTTTTTCCCGAAACCGGACGCGCGGTTGTGCGACTGCTGGAACGACTGGGAGTTGAGGTCGAGTTCCGGCCGGCACAAACCTGCTGTGGGCAGATGCACGCCAACACCGGATTTCGCGGCGAAGCGTTTTCGCAAGCCAAGCGGTTTGTTCAACTCTACCAGGACGCCGAGTCGGTGGTGATTCCCTCATCATCGTGCGTGGCTATGATGCGCGATCAGTACCCCGGACTATTCGAGGAGTTGGGGAATGAGCAGTTGCGAAAACAGTTTGCCGCGCTGCTGCCTCGAGTACATGAACTAAGTGAATTCCTTGTCGACTGCCTGGAGGCGGAAGATGTGGGAGCGTACTTTCCCCACCGCGTGACTTATCATGCAAGTTGCCACGGACTGCGCGCTCTGCGCCTTGGAGACCGGCCCTTTCGATTGCTGGCCAAAGTGCGTGGCCTGGAATTAGCACCGCTCGAAAACCTCGATCGCTGTTGTGGATTCGGCGGGACGTTCTCGATTAAGAACGCCGAAGTTTCTTCGGCCATGCTTTCCACAAAACTGCAAGATGTGATGTCTACGCGCGCGGAATTTTGCACGGCCCTCGACAACAGTTGCCTGATGCATTTGGGGGGCGCGATGCATCGGGAGTTTGCCAGCATGAGAACCATTCACATGGCGCAGATTTTGGCGAGCACCGAAAGTTCACCGGCGGAGGGAATTCTATGAGCGAGCCCGCGACCACGAATCACCCAATCATGGACCCGCGCTTTGCTCCGACATTTCCGAACGCGGCTCTGGTGGAACTGCGCAATCCTCAACTGCGCAAAAACGTGGCGCACGCGACCGACGTGATTCAGAGCAAGCGGAACAGACTCGTAGCTGAAAAGACCGACTGGCTGAGGCTTCGCTCGTCGGCATCGGCGATTCGCGCGCATGTGCTCGAACATTTAGGAACTTACTTGGAGCAGTTTGAAGCACGGTGTACGGCGGCCGGTGGAACGGTGCACTGGGCTGCGGACGCGGCGGAAGCTCGCTCTATTATTCTCGAAATTCTGCGCGAGGAGCAGGCCAAACAAGTTATCAAGATCAAGACGATGACGTCGGCGGAGATCCAGTTGAATCCCGCGCTTGAGGCTGCGGGCGTTGAAGTGTTTGAAACAGATCTGGCAGAGATTATCCTGCAACTCGGGGACGATGAACCGTCGCACATCGTGGTGCCGGCGCTGCACCTGAATCGAAGCCAGGTTCGCGAGGTATTCGCGCGTCGCATGGGCCGTAGCGATTTGACGGATGATCCGCAAGCCCTGACCGAGGCGGCTCGCACTTATCTACGACCGAAGTTTCTCAATGTTCCGGTGGCGATCAGCGGCGCGAACTTTTTGATTGCGGAGACAGGCGGAGTGGCAGTCGTGGAGTCGGAGGGCAACGGGCGCATGTGCCTGACGCTGCCGCGCACGATGATTACGCTGGCAGGGATCGAAAAAGTGCTGCCGCGTTTTCAGGATCTTGAGGTTATGCTGCAGGTGCTGGCGCGCTCGGCTACAGGCGAGCGAATGAATCCCTATACGTCGCTATGGACGGGTGTGACTCCGGGCGATGGGCCGCAGAATTTTCATGTCGTGCTTTTAGACAACGGCCGGTCGTCAATCTTAGGACGGAATACAGAACGCCAGACGCTGAAGTGCATTCGCTGTGGGGCATGCATGAATACATGTCCGGTGTATCGACAGACGGGCGGGCACGCTTATGGGTCGGTGTATCCGGGACCGATTGGTGCGATCCTGACTCCGCAGTTGATGCACATGAAACACGCGCAGTCGTTGCCGTATGCTTCATCCCTGTGCGGTGCTTGCTATGAAGTTTGTCCGGTCAAGATCAACATCCCCGAAGTGCTGATCGAGTTGCGGGCACAGGTTGTCGACCAGGAAAGAAAGGAGACCGCGAGAGTCTACGATCCGATGTACCTCGGCATGCGCATCGCCAATGGAATTTTTGCAAGTGCGCGCCGCTTTCGTGCAGCGCAGCGATTGGGGCGGATGGCTCTTGCTCCGTTCACAGGCAAGGATGGATGGATCCACAGCTTACCTGCTCTAGGCGCACGCTGGACCATGACGCGCGACCTGCGCGGACTGCCGAAGCAGAGTTTTCGCGAGTGGTGGGATGCACGCGAACGGGAGGCAAAATGAGCGCACATCTATCATCGCGGCAGTCTATTCTGGATCGAATTCGTGTTGCAGTCCGCAGTAATGATCAGCAACTCACGAGCGACTATGCCCAGATCGAGCGACAATATGTTCGCATCGGGAAAATGGAAGACCAGGCGCGAATTGCACTACTGATTGAAAGACTGCGAGAATACGACGCCGAAGTTGTGGAAACAAGCATTGAGGGCTTGCCTGCGATCATCGAGGCGCAGCTTAGTTCGAGCGGCGGACGTACGTTCGCCGCTCCTGATGGGCTACCTGCAGAGTGGCTTTCGGGAGAATTCGTTTGGAAACTGGACTCACAAACCAGTGATGTGGATCTCGAGGGGGCCGATGGAGTAATGACGGCAGCATTCTGCGGCATCGCCGATTCGGGGACCATCGTGCTGCACCATTCTGCTACCGAGGGACGGCGGGCGCTGACGTTGCTGCCGGATTGGCACCTCTGCGTTTTGCGGTCGAGCCAAGTCGTCGAGACTTTGCCGGAATACTTTGATCGATGCCCATTGGCGCCAACATTGGCAACCTTTGTTTCTGGTCCCTCAGCCACGGCGGACATTGAGATGACGCGTATCAAGGGCGTGCATGGTCCGCGCTTTCTGCATGTGATTCTTGTCCGCGACCACGATGCCGTGACTGGACTTTGAAGGCCATCGAATGGAGACGGACAAAGGGGCTTGAGTTAGTTCCATTCGCGGAAGGTGGTGCCTCACAAGCAACAAATCGGGAACGAGAGAAAGCGAAAAAACTACAAACCGCGGAAACCGTCGCCGCCGTCGATGAGTATTGGAGAGACCACCTAACGGAGCGAAGCGGCGACCATGCTAAGTTCACACAACATTACTCCGCTTAACATCACCGGCAATACCACGCCGCAGCAGCAACAGCAGCTTCAGCAATTTCTTGGTGAAGCAGTTGCGGACGCATCAGCCGTGGTCATTGGCAAACTAGATCGGCATACGGCGCAGATTGTGCTCGATAAGCGCGATAAAATCAAAGCCGAGTTCACCGAATCGGTGGTGGAGATGGTCGAGCGCCATACGATCAGCGACCGATACAAGGACGAAGAAGCAGAGTCGGATCGCGAGTATCCGTCCACTTACCAAGTACGCCCGGTTGAAGCACAAGTAACAGTACTGCGAAAGCACTTTCCCAACCTAAGCGGCTGCATGGAAAAGCTCGGCCGAAGACCTCTTCCGGGGGGAGCAGAAGCATGGTTCGCAATTCCGCGGTGGCAAGCACTGGCACCCAGCTATAACGAAGCTTTGGAGATGGTGCTGAATGTAGTAGGGAAACAGCGAAAGTTATCGAACCGCGTTATGGATAAGTTGGGACCCGACTTCCTGCGTCAATCTGAACGGTCGTTATGCGCACGCGAGATATTGCTCCAACAGCAATCAGGGAACGATGTAACCGTAGTCGCGGCACAGGCCGGCATGCTTCATCGTGGCTGCTCTGCGCGGCGGGCACGCGTCGTGATGCGGGGCAATGAGTTTGGCCTGGGCGCGTTTTCGTTCGCCTGCATGCTATTGACGCATCCGGAGAGATTATCGTCGCTCGACGCTTTGATGGTTGATTGTTGCGGCGACGAGTACTCGCTGAGGGGCGATCGCGTCTTCGATCGGGTTCCGCTCTTCGACTATGATCTGGGCGGTCTTCAGTTCAGCATCTTCTATGAAGACCGGTCTCGCAGTATGTGGGGATCGCCCTCATGCTTCTTGTTCCAGATGACGTAATCGAGTGAATTGTTTTGGGCGCCAATGAACGTCGGAATCGACTCGTTACTTTAGCTAACCGCCTGGACAGTTCCCTTCCCGACCAGATCCTCCACGCGTTCGATCCATCCGCGATCCGCTGCCACGCTCATTTCTTCCGGCTCAAGAATCACCGCGTAATCACCCTTCTTTTCGAGATGCAACATGACCTTGCCGGGGCCAGGTGCGGCGTCTGCGGCGCTTCTTAACGTCGAGAAGAGTTCTTCGGTGGCGCGATCGAGGTTGATACGGATTCGCACGCCCGTGGGGAGCTTGATCTGTACATCATCGAGAGCCTGAATCGAGCTGATGGAGATCTTGGGCGCGGAGTCTTCTTCGCCCATCAGAGTACCGCGGAGTAACACCGCAGCTTCAATCTTGAGCGAGTCGCATAGTCGTTCATATTCGCGTGCAAAGCAAATCAAGTCGATCTTGCCAGTAGCATCTTCGAGCGATGCCTGCGCATAAAGTTTCTGGTCGCGCTTGCTCTTCTGAACGCGAAGGCCGTTAATAATTCCGGCAACCTGGATTTCGTCTGCAGGATCGGCCTGTCCCCATCGGCGCTCCGGCGGTTTGCGCTCTAACGCCTCGGCTACATTAATGACGCCGGATAGATTGCGCAGCTTCTCGGCGTACTTATCGAGTGGATGTCCCGAGACGAAGAAGCCGAGGACTTCTTTCTCGTTGGCCAATCGCTCGGCCTCTTCCCAATCGGGAGCGCTGGGCAAATCGTCTCCGCCGCGTTCAGATTTGGGCGAGTCGTCGAATAATCCAAAAAGTCCCGTTTGTCCCTGTTCTGCATCCCGCTGCGCCTTTTGGGCACGGTCCATCGCTTTATCGACCGCGTTATAAAGTTGGCCGCGCTTGCCTAACGAATCGAGTGCGCCTGCCTTGATAAGGGACTGAATCACGCGGGAATTCATGACGCGCAGATCGACCTTCTCGCAAAATTCCCACAGGTTTCTAAAGCGACCGCCTAGTTCCTGACGAGCTTTGATGATGGATTCAATGGCGTTTCCGCCAACATTTTTTACTGCGGCAAGACCAAAGCGAATAGCTTCATTATTCGGCGTAAATTGCGCTCCCGACACCTGAACGTCAGGCGGCTCAACACTGATGCCCATCTCCTTGCATTCGCTGATGTACTTGACGATGTTTTCAGGCTTCGACGTTTCCGATGTGAGGAGGCCGGACATGAACTCGACGGGATAGTGAGTCTTGAGATAGGCGGTCTGATACGAAACAAGTCCGTAGGCCGCGGAGTGGGATTTGTTAAAGCCGTAGCCAGCGAACTTCTCCATCTGGTCGAAGATTTCACCGGCGATGCCTTTGGGGTGGCCCAGGGCGGCAGCACCGCTCATGAAACGATCGCGCTGCTTGGCCATCTCCTCGGGCTTCTTTTTGCCCATGGCGCGGCGCAGCAGGTCGGCTTCACCGAGCGAATAACTGGCGAGCACGTTGGCAATCTGCATGACCTGTTCCTGGTAGACGATGACGCCCAGCGTCTCTTTCAGGATGCCCTCAAGCTCCGGCAACATGTACTCGACCTTGCGACGGCCCCACTTGCGCTCGATGAAGTCGTCGGTCATGCCGCCCTGGATCGGGCCGGGGCGAAAAAGCGCGGTGAGGGCAGTGAGGTCCTCGAGTTTATCCGGCTTGTAGCGGCGAAGCATGTCGCGCATACCGTTCGACTCGAACTGAAAGACGCCTGATGTGAGGGCCGACTGGAACACCTTCTGGTACGTCTCTTCGTCATCGAACGGAATCTTGTCGATGTCGACCTCAACGCCGCGGTTCAGCCGGATCAGCTTGAGGCATTCCGCGATGACCGTGAGAGTAGTGAGCCCAAGAAAGTCCATCTTGAGCAGGCCCATCTTCTCGACGGCCTTCATGTCGTAGGCGGTAACGATTTCATCGTTCTTGGTTTTGGCGACGGGCACCAATTCAGTAAGCGGCCGAGGCGCAATGACGACGGCGGAGGCGTGGACACCGGAACCGCGAACCAGGCCTTCGAGCTTTTTGGCGGTATCGATGAGTTCGCGAATCTGGGACTCGCTGTTGTAGATCTTGGCGAGGTCGGGAACTTCTTCGAGTGCCTTGTCGATGGTCATGCCGACGGTGGCCGGGATGAGCTTGGCGATGCGATCGACATCACCGTAAGGCATGTCAAGAGCGCGACCGCAATCCTTGATCGCGGCCTTGGCCGCCATGGTATTGAAGGTGATGATCTGCGCGACCTGTTCGCGTCCATATTTCCGAGTCACGTACTCGATGACTTCGCCGCGACGATTCATGCAAAAGTCGACGTCGATATCAGGCATCGACACTCGCTCCGGATTGAGGAAGCGCTCGAAGAGGAGGACATTCTGCATGGGATCAATGTTAGTGATCTCCATACAATAGGCGACCAAAGAACCGGCGCCCGAACCGCGACCGGGACCTACTGGAATGTCATGATCGCGCGCGTACTTGATGAAATCCCACACGATGAGGAAGTATCCGGCATAAGTCATCTGACGGATGATTCCGATTTCGTAGTTCAAGCGCGCTTCATACTCTGCGACCGTCTTGCGGAGCTGGCCGCGTTCCTGCAGAGTGCGAATGGCAGTATCGAGTCGCTTCTGAAAGCCTTTGCGACAGATTTCTTCGAAGTAGCTGTCGATGGTATGGCCTTCAGGAACGTCGAATTCAGGAAATGGATTTTCGACCGGATGCAGTTTGAAATGGCAGCGCTCGGCTATCTCCATGGTCCGCGCGAGCACGCCGGGCGAGTCAGGGAAAAGGCGCTGCATTTCGTCGCCGCTTTTGACAAAGAACTGATCGGAGTCAAATTTGAAGCGGTTGACGTCGTGCACCTTGGAGCCGGTCTGAACGCAGAGCATGACATCGTGAGCGTGTGAATCTTCCCCGCAGAGGTAGTGCGAATCGTTGGTGGCGATCAACGGAATGTCGAGCTCTTTTTCCAGGCGAAAGAGGTCGTTCTGGATTTTGCGCTCGGCTTCGAGTCCCTGATCCTGAATCTCGAGGTAGAAGTTGCCGCGGCCAAAGATATCTTGATACTGGAGTGCGACGGCCTTGGCTTTGTCATAGTTGCCCGCAGAAAGCTCTTCGCATAACTCGCCGCTCAGGCAGCCGGATGAGGCAATGAGTCCTTGCGAATGTTCGGCCAGGTAGCGCTTGCTCACGCGGGGCTTGCGGTAAAACCCGTGCAAAGACGCCTCGGAGGTGATGCGGATAAGGTTGCGATAGCCTTCTTCATTTTCGGCAAGAACGAGCAGGTGGTTGTAATCGTCGCCCTGCGCGGGGGCCCGATGGTCCTCATTTTTGCAGACGTAGAGTTCGCAGCCGAGGATCGGTTTGATGCCCTTTTCTTTGGCGGCGTTGAAGAAGTGGACAGCTCCATAAATGTTGCCGTGATCAGTCATCGCGACCGACTTTTGGCCGAGGGCGGCTACGCGGTCAACGAGCTTTTTAATGTCACAGGCGCCGTCGAGAAGGGAATATTCCGTATGCAGATGGAGGTGGGTGAATTCGGCCATGGCTATTACTGATTTTACCGTTTCGGGCTGGCGACCGAGAGGCGCAAAGAGAGGTTGAAAACCTGTCCGATTGAGGAAAAGATGGCTGGCGGGTGCAGGACGAAATGGGTGAATGAAGAGCGTTTTCGCAGGATTGGGGGAACAATTGAGTAGCACTAGTTAAAGAATTCTTGATTACTTTTTGAATGCATGAATCTTTTCTGTCATTGCAAACTGGTCTCATTTCAGTCATTGTTGATGCTAATAAAGCTTATGAGAGCAGGGGTCCTGCGGGCATGAAAGCCACCCTAAAGCGGTTGAGCATTACTATCCTTATTTGTTTTGGCATCGTCTCGGCCTACGCTCAAATTCCAAATCCACAGGCTGATGGAATGCAGCAACCTTCACTTTTCTCGCCATCGTCCCCGGTTTCGGTTTCTTCTCCAGACAATGTGCAGCCCCCCACGGTTTCGTCTGCAGTGAGGCAACTCCTTGATTTTAAAGAATCTGACATAAAGTTCCCACTTCCTCGGCTGTTAGAGCTTTTGCGGGACCGCAAACATGAAGGGTGGGTGCTGGCAGCGTATCCCGACCCAAAAACCAGCCAGCCGTTGATCGGCGCGGGGGTCAGTCTGGATTTGCCTGCAAGGGAGCACGTGCAGCATGACCCGCTCAATCCTCGCCAGTTTATTGAGCCGTCTTCGGCTGAGATCTGGCAGGCCGCGGGGCTCGATCCGGACCGATTGCGGCGTATTCTGGATGAATATAACGAGCATCTGGCAGATTGGCAGACGAAACGATTCCGGAAGGCGATCGGGGTTTTGCCGGCCCAAATCACCGATGAAGAAGCGAATTCCCTGTTGCGAGTGGCGGCGATCCAGGCGATCGTCAATGCCAAGGCTTATTGCCGGAATTTCGATCAATTGTCCGCTTCGCAACAGATGGCGATGGGGCAGTTGGTTTATCAAATGGGCATCAATCTTGAGGAATTCAGCCAGTTTTTGCATCTAGTCAATCGAGATTCGGTCGGTGCATCTGACTTCAGCTCCGCTCAACGGTCCGACGGCGAATATTGGCGGAATGTGCAACTCAGCCTGGTACAAAGCCAGTGGGCAAGGTTGTACAGGGTTCGCGCGGCGTCGGTAATCGCCATGCTCAATCCGCGTTATGAAGATAATCCCTCGGGCGCGGAACGGAGCATTAAGGGAATTCTGCACCCTGCGATCGTTCGGGGCCACAGAGCACGGACCGGGGCTTCCCTGCATTTTGCTTCTTACACGCGGCATCGCGGGTCGGCGGCACATCGTCGGTCAGCTCGGCTGCGGAGCCGCTAAGGCGCACTTCACTTTCGATAGTCTTGCCCATAAGATCGGCTGTCCGCAGACTTCCAGCGGTCAGCCGACGAGCACACTGCAGTTGGTCGGCCTCTTCTCTCTTGCCTCATGGACTCCGCGGTATACACTCTTTCCAAGCCTATGCGGACTCGTGCCTTGCTCGCTCTCTTGCTTGCCGCCTTGCCAACCATGCTGTGCGGCCAGACTTCACCGAATCCAGCCCATGCCAAACCCTCCCCAAAAATGATTGCCAAATTGTCTCCTGAAGCCGTACACCGCTCCGCTATTGTGATCGACACACATGCCGATACTACCCAGCGCTTTGTCGATGAGAATTTTGACCTAGGCGACCCACTCAAGGGAGGCAATCTCAACCTTGACTCAATTCATAAGGGCAACCTGGGTGCGGAGTTTTTCTCCATCTGGGTTGAGCCTACCCTCTATAAAGGGCAGTATGCCCGGCGAACACTGGTATTGATCGACGCCGTGAGGCAGCAGGTGGCCAAGCATCCTGACCAGATAATGTTCGTCGCCTCGCCCGAGGGCATCGAATCGGCTCATCGAGAGCATAAGTTTGCCGCGTTGATGGGGATTGAAGGTGGCCACTCGATTGAGAATTCGCTGGCGTTGCTGCGGCAATACTACGCGCTGGGTGTGCGCTACATGACGTTGACCTGGTCGAACTCGACGGACTGGGCGGATAGTTCTGGTGACTATACCGACACGTCGATTCCGCATACGAAAGAAGGTCTGAGCGAGTTTGGCAAAGACGTAGTCTACGAGATGAATCGACTGGGAATGATGGTCGACATCTCGCATGTCGCGGACAAGACGTTTTTTCGCACGCTCGTCATCACACGAGCTCCGGTAATTGCTTCGCACTCGTCGGCACGGGCCTTGTGCGATGCGCCGCGCAACATGACGGACGACATGTTGAGGGCCGTCGCAAACTCCGGAGGTCCGAACTCCAAGGGCGGCGTGGTGCAGGTAAACTTTTACTCGGCGTTTCTTTCGCAGGCTTATCGCGACGCGCAGAAAGCCCAGAAACCCGAAGTCGACAAGGCTGTGCAGGCGTTGAAGGACAAGGCAAAAGCCGAGGGCAAGGAAGTTACCTACGAGGAGATTTCGAAGGTCCAACGGGAGTACGCCGATCGCATTCCTCGACCGCCATTATCTGTGCTGATCGACCACATCGACCACATCGCCAAGGTCGCAGGAGTAGATCACGTGGGCCTCGGATCGGACTTCGACGGTGTCGATGGCCAGTTGCCCGCAGGAATGGACTCGACCGCAGACCTGCCGAAAATAACGGCAGCGTTGATGGAACGCGGCTATTCAGCCGAGGACTGCCGCAAGATTCTAGGCGGGAACTTGCTGCGTGTGTTTCGCGAAGTCGAGCAGGTGGCGAAACAGTTACAGACTGAAGATCGGCCGCGCATCACCAATAAACAGCCCTTCGATAAGTAACGGAGTTCGTCGTGAGAATTGCCGTCATTGCGCTCGCTATTTGCGCTCTGCCTGCTGTTTCTTCTTCGCAGCAGAAGGTCGAGGCGATTCGCCTGCATCCGCAGAATCCGCATTATTTTTTGTATCTGGGCAAGACTACGGCGTTGGTCACGAGTGGCGAACACTATGGTTCAGTAATCAACGCAGACTTTGACTTTCATAGGTACCTGGCGACGCTCGAAAAGGATGGGCTGAACTATACACGCCTGTTTCCTGGAAGCTATGTCGAAGTACCCGGCAAGTCGTTCGGCATTCAACGCAACACGATCGCGCCCAGCCCCGGGCGGTTGATTCTGCCGTGGCAGCGCAGCGCCGTGGCTGGATACGCAGGCGGCGGCAACAAGTTCAATCTTGACCGATGGAACCCTGATTACTTCGCAAGGCTGCACGACTTTTTGGCCGAGGCACAGCGGCGCGGTGTGATCGTCGAGTTGTCACTGTTTTCTTCGCAGTATCAGCAGGCGATGTGGGAGCTAAGCCCGTTTCATGCGGCTAACAACGTCAATCATACGGATGCGATCGACTGGAAGAACATCAATACTCTCTCCAACGGCAACTTACTTACGATTCAGGAGCGCTATGTGCGCAAGCTGGTGCGTGAGGCAAACGGGTTTCCCAATATGATTTTTGAGATTGAGAACGAGCCGTGGTCCGATCGCGGAGTGCTGACGGATGTGGTGAACCCGTACCTGTTTCCACCCGCGCGAAATCAGTATCCCAACTCGATCGAGTTGCCGGACGGAGCGTCGATGGCGTGGCAGGGGCGGGTGGCGCAATGGATCACCAGCGAAGAGGTAGCTCTGCCGAACCATCATCTGATCGCACAGAACTATTCCAATTTTGGGTTACCGGTGCGCGAACTGATTTCCGGTGTGAGCATCGTGAACTTTCACTACGCCTATCCGGAAGCGGTCACGCTGAACTATGGACTGGACAAAGCAATCGCGTATGACGAGACCGGATTTCTAGGCAGCAGGGATGATGCCTATCGGCGGCAGGCGTGGAATTTCATGCTCGCGGGCGGCAGTAGTTTCGATGGGCTCGATTATTCCTTCTCTGTTGGACATGAAGACGGCACAGATATCGAGCCGAATGGGCCGGGCGGCGGGAGCATCGCGTTCCGGAAGCAACTCGGCATTTTGAAGTCATTCCTCGACACTTTGCCATTGGCGGAACTTGCGCCCGATGAGCAGGTGATCGTTCACGCAACAGGTGTAGCAACTCATACTTTGTCGAGCGCGAAGGGCGTCTATGCGGTGTATCTTGATGGCGATGGCCCGAGCCGGATTACGCTGCGATTGCCTCCTGGTACTTATCGGGGGGCGTGGGTAAACACGGTCACCGGAGCGCAGACCTTGATTACTGAATTCAGATCGGACGGAGCAGCTCTAGTGCTGGATTCTCCCGATTTTAGAGCGGGCATCGCGCTGCGCCTCGCAATGGTCATATACTGATTCTTCACGCCCTTCGTGCACTAAGACAATTATCAAAATCTCTGGAGACTATCGGATGCGAATCTCTGCCCGTTTATCTATTGCAGTCTTTGCGACTGCGTTGTTCCTCACTCCTACAGTTGTTTGTGCCGATGATGATAACAAGCCCGCCGCGAAGACGGACAAAGCGGCCGAGAAGCCCACAGCCTCTGAGGTTACAACGCAAGGAACCATTGCGGTGGCGGGCCAGCACATTGCGTACACTGCGATTGCCGGGACCATCACCGTCGGTGCTACTGACATACAGGATGCTCAGCTTGGTTCGGATGGAAAGCCCGAAGCCGGCAGCCAGCTTGCCCTTTCAGAACCTAAGGAACCGAAGGACGCGTCGCCGGTTGCGCGCATGTTCTATGTGGCTTACTTCAAAAAAGACGCGAAGGCGGAGGATCGACCTATCACGTTTTTCTATAACGGCGGGCCCGGCAGTTCGACGGTTTGGCTGCACATGGGATCGTTAGGACCAAAGCACGTGGTTACCGCTGGCGATCAGCACTTGCCCGCAGCTCCATACAAGATGGTGGACAATGAATATTCGCTGCTCGACGTGAGCGATGTGGTGTTCATCGACATGCCGGGGACGGGCTTTGGCCGGCTCATTGGCAAGGACCCTGAAAAAGCGTTCTGGGGCATCGACGAGGATGCGAATGCCTTCGCGCGGTTCATTGCGCGCTTCATTACCAAGTACAACCGATGGAATTCGCCTAAGTACATCTTTGGCGAGAGCTACGGCACCACTCGTTCCGCGGTGCTGGCGAACATTCTTGAAGGCAACAAGAGCATCGACCTGAATGGCGTGATACTACTCTCGCAGATATTCAACTTCACGACTGACATCGATGAGCCAAATGCCAATCCCGGTGTCGATCAGCCTTATATGCTGGCGTTGCCGACCTATGCAGCGACGGCGTGGTATCACAAGAAGGTGCCTCAACAACCGGCTGCTCTTGAACCCTTTCTGAAAGAGGTCGAAGAGTTTGCGATGGGGCCCTATGCGCACGCACTGGCTTTGGGCACGGACCTGAGCGCAGCGGAAAAAGAATCGGTCGCGGAGAAGATGCATGAGTATATTGGCCTGCCTGTCGCCTATCTTCTCAAAGCAAACCTGCGCGTGAACGGCGGGCAGTTTACGAAAACGCTACTCGACGACCAGGACCTGACCACAGGGCGGCTCGATACCCGCTTTTCCGGGCCGACCTTGAATCCGTTGAGCGAGGGTGCGGAGTACGATCCACAAAGCTCGGCTATCTCGTCGGCATACGTTTCTCTCTTCAACGACTATGTGCGCAAAGACCTTAAATACGGGGAAGGTCAAACTTATTTGCCCGAAGCGCAATTTGGTCCTTCGCAATGGGACCTGATGCACAAGAACAACCCAACCAGTTTGAACGTTACGAACGATCTGGCTGACGCGATGAAGGCGAATCCGCGACTCAAAGTGATGGTCAACGGCGGATATTATGATTTGGCTACGCCGTTCTTTGCTGCTGAATATGAAGAGAAGCACCTGCCAATTCCGCAATCGATGGCTAAGAACATTGAGTACGACTGGTATGAGTCGGGACACATGGTTTATGTGCGCGATGAGAGCCTGAAACAGTTACACGACCGGGTTGCTGCATTCATTACGCGAACTCAATCAGAAGGAAAGTAGAGCAGGTTGGACTGGAGTGAGGCGGCATTTCGGATGCCGCCCACGCAACAAACGGGAGAAAACATGAGACGCATGGGAGTGGCACTCTTTGTTCTGCTGTCGGTGATTTCGGCGGCGGCACAATCGTTCACAGTCAGCTTTCCGCAGCAGATGAGCCCACAACCACTCGATGGACGTTTGTTGTTATTGTTATCGACAGACCCAAGCGATGAGCCGCGTAACCAGATTGACGACACACCGCGATCGCAGATGGTATTTGGCGTAACGGTCGATGGATGGCGCCCCGGTCAGTCGATCACGGTCAATGACAGCGCGTGGGGATATCCCATTCGCAGTCTCAAGGACGTTCCTCCAGGCGAGTATATTGTGCAGGCTGTGTTGAATAAGTATGAGTCGTTCCATCGCGCAGACGGCAAGACGGTCAAGCTGCACATGGACCAAGGCGAGGGTCAGCACTGGAATGCATCGCCCGGCAATCTCTATTCGAAGCCTCAGAAGATTACGCTGAAGGTAGGCGGCCGGATTGATGTTGCGCTTAGTGAAGTGATTCCGCCGATCGCCGTGCCCGCGGACACGAAGTACATTCGCCACATTCGAATTCAGAGCGATGTACTTACAAAATTCTGGGGACGACCGATGTTTGTAAGTGCTATTGTGCTGGTGCCCGAGGGATTTGACGAACATCCAGATGCGCGTTTTCCTCTCATCATCTTTCACGATCACTTTGTTTCAGACTTCAGCGACTTTCGTACGACTCCTCCTGATCGAAACTTGAAGCCGGACTATAGCGAACGGTTTCATCTTGCCGGATACAATCGCATCCAGCAACAGGAAGCCTACAAGTTTTACCAGCAATGGACGTCGCCGAAGTTTCCGCGCGTGCTTATCGTCAAAATTCAACATGCGAATCCGTTCTATGACGATTCGTATGCGGTGAATTCCGCCAACGTAGGACCGTATGGAGACGCCATCGAGAACGAACTGATACCGGCGATTGAAAAGCAATTTCATGGGCTCGGTCAGGGATGGGCGCGGTTCGTTTATGGCGGCTCAACGGGCGGATGGGAAGCGCTGGCAGTGCAGGAATTTTATCCCGATCATTACAACGGTGCGTTTGCCGCCTGCCCCGATCCAATTGATTTTCATGAGTTCACTAACATTGATTTGTACAAGGACAAGAATGCGTTTTATCTCGAAGGTGCGCATAAACGAGTGCCGCAACCGGCGATGCGCGACTATCTTGGGCACACGCTGATTACAACCGAAGAGAACAACCAATACGAGCTGGCGCTGGGCGATCATGGCCGCAGTGGCGAACAATTCGACATCTGGCAAGCGGTATATGGACCGGTCGGAGAGGACGGATATCCGCAGCCAATCTTTGATAAGAAGACGGGCGAAATCGATCACAAGGTAGCTGAATACTGGCGTGAACACTATGACCTTGAGGCCAAACTGGAGCGCGAATGGCCTAAACTGGGACCGGAGTTGGAAGGCAAGATCCACATCTATGTTGGATCGGATGATACTTATTTTTTGAATGACGCCGTGTATAAGATGCAGGACTTTTTGGACTCGACGAAGAATCCTGCCTATGGCGGCGAAGTGACGTATGGACCGCGGGCAGAACACTGCTGGAATGGCGATCCGACGCTACCGAATGCGTACTCTAGGCTGCATTACAACACGCAGTATCTGCCGAAGATCCTGGATCGCATCGAGAAGACCGCTCCCAAGGGAGCCGATCTTACAAGCTGGCGATACTAAGCGACTGGTTGTGATTCAGGCGGCACGATTAAAGACACTTCATTGGCCCGATCAAGCGCCGCCTGGATGTTGGGCACGATATTTTCGCGGCCGACTTGATCGAGGAATCGCGCTTGCTGCAGCAGCTTCGAAGGTTGCGGCATGGCGCCACATAGGATCAAGGTGCGGCCGGATCCGAACAGGCGCTTCGAAAACGTCTCGATGGCATATATGCCAGTCGCATCAATGGCCGTCATGTTACGCAGTCGCAGGATCACGACCGGCATGAATGCCTCAAGATTGACAGTGGCCTCGATCAGTTTCTCCGTCGTACCAAAGAGAAATGGTCCATGAATGCGGAGCAGTGTAACGTAGGGAGGAATAATTCTGCCCTGCAGCACATGGGGCAACCCATCGCGAATGTACTCTTCAGTGACAGGAGCGACGGTGGTCGTTTCAGCAACGCGATAGATATAGAGCAGCGCGGCAAGAGTCAGTCCCACCCCCACCGCAACAGTGAGATCGGCAAAGACTGTTAGAGCGAACGTGATGAGCCAAACAGAGATGGCAGTCAAATCCAACTGAAAGATCGCGCCAATTTCATGCCACTCGCCCATGTTATAAGCCACAACAAATAAGACCGCCGCCAGGCAGGCAAGAGGAATGTAGCTGGCCAGGGGGGCGGCAATAAGTAAGATCGCGAGCAAAGTAAGCGCATGAACAATTCCGGAGACAGGTGACCGCGCGCCGGAGCGAATGTTGGTCGCGGTCCGAGCGATGGCCCCCGTAGCGGGGATGCCACCGAAGAGCGGAGAGACCATGTTGGCTATGCCCTGGGCTACGAGTTCGACGTTGGAGTTGTGACGGTCTCCGGTCATGCCATCAGCCACGACCGCAGATAGCATGCTTTCGAGGGCGGCAAGCATTGCCACAGTAAACGCGGATGGCAGCAAGGGTAGAAAATGCTCGGAATGAAAGTCGGGAATGGCGAAGGGCGGAAAACCGCGCGGAATGCCGCCGAACTTGGTGCCGATAGTCTCGACAGGCAAATGGAGCAGCGCCACGGCAGCCGTCGACATCAGAACAGCGACGATTGAAGCAGGCACGCGTCGCGTGATGCGCGGCAGAAAGAGGAGAATCGCAAGAGAAGCTAACCCTACGCTCAGCGCAGATACATTCACCGTAGCGGCATTGGCAACCAGCACTTTGATTCGCGGCAGAAACTCGCTCGGGACCGCTCCCGTGCGAAGGCCGAAGAAGTCCTTGATCTGTGTGGAAGCTATGAGGATGGCGATGCCGTTGGTGAACCCGACTACGACCATGCGCGGAATGAATCGAACGCCGGCGCCGAGACCGGTGAGGCCCATGGCCACAAGCAAAACACCCGCCATGAGGGTAACCATCGCCAAGCCGGGCATGCCAAAGCGCGCTACAATGCCGGCCACGATCACGACGAAAGCGCCAGTCGGGCCGCCTATCTGGGTGCGAGATCCGCCCAGCGCGGAGATGATAAAACCGGCGACCACAGCAGTGTAGAGGCCAGCTTGAGGTGTAACGCCTGAGGCGATACCGAACGCCATCGCGAGCGGCAGCGCAACGAGGCCGACGGTGATGCCAGCCAACAGGTCTCGCAAAAACATCTGCGTGTTATACGTGCGCAATGCTAGAACGAGTTTTGGCAAATTGGGATTGGAAAGGGACATAGCCGTTGGTTCCATTTTATGCTTATCGGCAATACAAAAAACATTCGCGCAAGAAAGTCGAATTCTCTGCGAGACTGGGAAATCTATTTACTCAACGCTTTTTGATAGACCAGCGCATCGCGCTCCGCAGCGTAGTATTGCTGTTCCCTGCCCTCGCAATGAAAGCCGTGCGCCTCATAGAGTCGAATTGCGGCATGATTTTCTGCGTCCACGTGAAGCCAGATTGCACTGGCATGCGCATCGCGCGCAGAATCCTCAAGACGACTAAGAAGTTCGCGGCCAACCCCGCGAGTGCGGTTCGAGGGCATCACTTCGAGGGTTTCAATGTAGGCGTTACCGCCGGCGGGTAACGGTCCCCACTCGATGATCCCAAAGCCCGCCAAACGGCCTTCCTCTTCGGCAATCCATGTAGCTCCATGGGCGCTCGTAACAAGTTGGCGCATGTAGCGGCGTCCAAAGCGAAACGGCAGCGCAAAGCACGCCTCCTCTATCGCGTAGAGCGAAGCGAAATCGTCGGGATGATAAAGGCGATAGTTCACAAAGAAACCTGCGTCAGGGGAAAGCAAAAAGCCATCCGTTCAACTTGGATGGCCTTTTGCGTAACGAAGGAAACCGCGAATTAGACCTTTGCTTCGACGCCAGAGATCACATCGAAGAACCGCTGATCGAGACGCCGATTAGTGGCGATCGCTTCCTTGATGGTGATGTCGGTAATGTCGGTGCCCTGGAGAACGGCGATGCGTCCCCATTTCTTTTCGTGGACCATGTCGATGGCATGCAGACCGTAACGCTGGCCGAGCAGGCGATCATACGCAGTCGGTACGCCGCCGCGCTGGGTGTGACCCAGATTGACGGAGCGCGTCTCAAAGCCGGTCTTCTTTTCGATTAACTCGGCAAGAGCCTCGCCGATACCGGAGAGACGGGCATGACCGAAAGAGTCGACCTGCGCCGATCCGATGACCTGACCAACCTCAGGCAGATGGCAGCCTTCGGCAACCACGACCACGCCATAATGCTTGCCATGATCATAGTTGTACTTGAGCAAGGCGCAGACATGATCGATGTCGATCTCTTTTTCGGGTACCAGGATGACGTGCGCACCGCCGGCAACACCGGAGGCATAGGCGATCCAGCCAGCATCGCGTCCCATGACCTCAACCACGATCACACGATTGTGCGAATCAGCGGTAGTGTGGATGCGGTCGATAGCTTCGGTCGCGATCATGACGGCGGTGTCGAAACCGAACGTGGCATCGGTGCCGTTGATGTCGTTGTCGATGGTCTTGGGAACGCCCACGCTGGGGACGCCATTCTCACTCAGAAAGAGAGTCACTGACTGCGTGTCATCTCCACCGAGGGCAATGAGCGCATCGATCTTGTTGGCCTTCAGAACTTCCTGGACCTTCTCAATGCCACCGGGGATCTTCTTCACGTTAGTACGTGAGGAGTGAAGAATGGTGCCGCCCTTCAGCTGGATACCATCGGTATTCTCCAGTGTCAGAGGAATCCAATTGTTGTCAATCACGCCGCGCCAGCCGTTAAGGAAGCCGATAAACTCATCGCCGTAGGCATTGATGCCCTTCTTCACAGCCGCATAGATCACTGCATTCAGTCCGGGGCAATCGCCGCCGCCGGTCAATAAAGCAACTCGCATCGAAACTTCTCCTGACAAGAATTCGCGCGGCGATTTGGGCCGCACCGGGAGTTTCTCCCTGAACCGTATGGCGCCGCTCCGATTGCAACCGACCGCGACACCTTACCCAGTGTACTCTGCCGTTGTAAAGTGGAATCGTGATCGTGCTCACTCGATAAGAGATAATCAATGCCACATGAATGGGGTAGGAAACTGAGCGCCGAGATGGTTCAATAACGTATGCCCGGAACCGGAACTTTTTTGTTGTTGGCCTTTGCCAGCATGGTAGTAGTGTTGCTGCTAGTGCTGCTGCAGTTGACTCGTCTCGGCTTCCTCGTGCGGACGACGATTCCCGACCGGCCTCGGCGACGGATGTTTATCGCCTCGGTTTCATTTTTGATTACGTTTGTCGGTGTGCGCATTTTAGTCAGTCTCATCGTTCACAACAAGGGCCCGTTCCAGTGGGTTACGGTTCGCGGCCATCACATCCACCACCTCGTTTGGGGCATATTGATCCTGCTGGGGGTCGGTTATGGATGGATGCTCGACCTGGGGCGGTCGCACTCGCCTATCTCGATCTTCTTCAGCCGCCTGATGTCGGTGAGCTACGGGGTCGGCGCGGCGCTTACTCTCGATGAGTTCGCGCTGTGGCTCAACCTCGAGCCGGATGCCTACTGGTCAAGCCAGGGACGGCTCAGCATCGATGCGGTAATCCTGTTCGGCAGCATCCTGGCGGTCGGCGCGTGGGGAGCACCGTTTTTCCAGGGCCTGCACAGGATGTGGGACAAGCGCGGGTTGTTCGGCAAGGAACTGGAGCGCGGCTTGTCCTTTCCTATTCGCCGCGTGAGGTTGCTTCGTCCGCGTAAAACTCGGAGACCACCGCCGCGTATCGTCCCGTGATGACGCGCCGTTTGAGTTTCATTGAAGGGGTGAGTTCGCCCGTGTCCTGCGACCATTCCTCGGCCACCAGTCGAAAGCGCTTGATCGTCTCAAAGTTGGCCAGTCCAGCATTCACATCGCGAACGATTTCGTTGTAACGTGCAACGACGCGGCTATCAGCCACTAATTCCGCACGCGTTGGGGCCGCGATACCGTGGTGATGTGCCCATTCTTCAAGAGCGACAAAGTTTGGCGAAATGATCGCCGAAATGAACTTATGCTTATCACCGACCAGCGCGACCTGGGCTACGAGAAGATTGGTCTTGAGCTTGTTTTCGATGGGCTGCGGCGCCACCATTTTACCGCCTGAAGTCTTGAGCAGTTCCTTCTTGCGGTCGGTGATGTAAAGAAAGTTTTCTTTGTCGAGGTGTCCGATGTCCCCGGTGCGAAACCAGCCTTCCGCGTCAAAACATTCAGCGTTGGCGTGAGGTTTGTGCCAGTAACCAACAAACACCGATGGCCCGCGTACGAGAAGTTCCCCATCTTCGGCAAACTTTAATTCAACGTTAGACAATGGCTTCCCCACCGAACCCATGCGTTGCGTTGCAGGCGTATTCAGTGCGATCACGGGTGAGGTCTCGGTTAGTCCGTAGCCCTCCCAAACCGGGATGCCCACCGAGGCGAACCATTTCGCTGTATCGATTCCGAGCGGCGCGCCTCCAGAGACAAACACACCGACGCGGCCGCCAAAAGCCTCGCGTACTTTGCTGTAGACGAGCTTTTGCGCGAGCTTCCACAATGGGGACGACGGCCGACCACCCGCATAAACCGCGTCCATATGGTTCGCACCTGACCCAATGGCCCCTGCCAGGAGCCGTTTTTTGACCGGAGAAAGCGCGGCCCGGCGCTCAACTTCCTGACGAATCTTTTCGTAGACCCGCGGAACTCCTACGAAGACTGTGGGCCTGACTTCGCGCATGGCCTGGGGCAACTTATCGAACTGCGAACAATAGACCACCTGCGCACCATGGCTGTACATCACGTAGTCCAATGCCCGCGCGGTGATATGAGACAGAGGAAGAAACGATATACATGTATCGGATGAACTGAAAGAAAAGTCCGCGGCAGCAAGGTTCTGATTCGATGCGATATTGCCATGGGTCAGCATGACGCCCTTGGGCTCGCCAGTGGTGCCCGAAGTGTAAATCAGTGTTGCAAGGTCTTTGGGTTCGACAGAACGTCCCAGGGCATCGAAGACCGGATCCCGTTCGCTGCCGCGTGCATCAGCCCCTTCGATCAAAGAACTGAACGGGACTGCGGTATCGGGCGGGGCGGCCGAATCCATGATGACGATACGCTCGAGTTGTGTCTGGCCGCGAACCGCATGGAGTTTTTCGAACTGCGGGCGTGTGGACACGAAAGCCACCCGGCAGCCCGCATCTTGCACCAAAACGCTGATCTGATCGCCGGTCAAAGTAGGATAAATCGGAACGTTGACCGCGCCGATGCCGAGAGTGGCGAAGTCCGCAACCGCCCATTCCCAGCGGTTCTCACCAATAATCGCGACACGGTCGCCTTTCTGGACGCCCCAACCACGAAGCGCTGTACCCAGGGCACGCACCCGCTGGTAGATCTGATCGGACGAAATGGGCTGCCACTGGCTGAATTCATCTTGCCAGAGGATTGCACGAGGGTTGGCGGCCGCGGATATGCCGCTGAATAAATCATTGACGGTGTTGATCGAAATCAGTGTGGTCATAGGGTGTCGTCGAGATCTGCATCTCAAATCTGAACCATTCGCGAGTTTATCAGCTTGGCCAGCATACCTGTTGCAAGGTGAAGACATACAAGGCAAAAAAACGGTTCACAGAGCGGCGGCCAACTGTAGACTAGGCTTCATAGCACAAGCCAGTCTGCGAAGTTGCCTTGGCCTGCCGTTGAACTTATGCCCAAGAATCACCCCATTGCGCCATTCGACAAATCCGATCCGAGAGTGCTCGATCAACTGGCCAAAATCCAGTTAGTCTGCATCGGCGTCGTCGCATTGATCGCCATTGTTACACTGTCTGCCTGGGTTTTGACCGACCTGGGAATTCTATTGCCCGTAGGGTGGACGCTGATGAAGGCTAATACCGCCACCCTGGCCCTGGCCGGCGCAACCAGCTTGATGTTATCTCGGTCGAGGCGCTCATCGGATACGCTCATCATCAGCAAGCTGCTGGCAGTATTCGTAACGGCCATAGCTGCCATAAGCCTGACTGAACGCGCCTTCAGGATATCCGTGGGCGTGGATACCCTGATCGCTCCGGATCCCTTTTCTCCTTCTCACCATCCTGGACTCATGTCGCCGCAGTCTGGGAGTGCATTTTTGCTCCTGGGAATCGTACTGTTTTTCCTCCGATCGCGAACCGGTGTTGCGCGCTACATCGCCGATATCGCACTGTTCGCCCTAAGCTTCCTGGTCCTGGTCGTCGTCTCTGGCTACTTATTCGGCGCGACCTCTCCATTTAGTATCGCTCAGAGCAATTGGACTTCTCCCCAAGCTTTGCTTTCAATTCTGCTACTAACCTTCGCAGCATTCGGACGGCGGGCGGAACACGGCGTATTTTCAATTCTTGTCGGCAGTGGCGAGGGCAGCAAGATTGCGCGTATCCTTGCTCCGTTCTTGCTGTTACTACCCTTCGTGCGCGAATTCGTGCGGAGCCGCGTCATTCAGAACAGTCTTCTGCCGGTGCATTACACCTCCGCGATTCTGGCTACGTTCGCAGCCCTGGTGGGTGTGGTTCTACTCATGCTTCTCGCTTTGCGCATTAACAGCATGGAAAACCAGATCCAGATGATGAGCCTTCGCGATGAGTTGACGGGCTTGTGCAATCTCAGAGGCTTCAGAGTACTGGCCGAACATGGGCTCCTTGAGGCCAAACGGTCGCAAGTCCCTTTTTCAGTCCTGTTCGTGGATGTGGACAATCTAAAGCAGGTCAATGACAAGCTCGGTCACCGTGCCGGCTCCGATTTTCTGGTAGAGACCGCGGAGTTGCTCAAGAGTACCTTTCGTGAAAGCGATGTGGTGGGAAGAGTGGGCGGCGATGAGTTTGCCGTCAGCGGAGCCTTTAGTTCCAGAGCCATCGCGATTGCGGCCGACCGGTTGCACACCAATCTCGAAATGCGAAAATCGCATGTTAAAGAGCAAATGAGACTCAGCCTGAGTATCGGCTTTGTCACTACCGGCGAGAAGGGAAACGAGACACTCGAAGACCTCCTCGCCAAGGCAGACGAAGCAATGTATGAACAAAAGAGACTAAAAAAGATGTCAGTTCGCTCGACCTAGACAATCTCCGTCTAGACCTGCTGCTTGGGCGTCAGCCGTACAAACTTCGTGGCCTCCGTATCCCAGTTTGCGAGCATCCAGTTTGCACGGACACTCCCGGTTTTTACAGCGTGCAGTTCGACCAGTTCCTTGATTGAAGAACGGGCAGAATGATCGAGTTCATCCCACATCTGTGGCTCTAGAAACGCGCGGTGATAGCGAGTTGACGCGAGAAAGTCGCCAGTCTCGTCGTAAATCCAGGCGAGGCCGCCGGTCATGCCAGCGCCGAAGTTGATACCCGTCGACCCAAGAACGACTGCAAGGCCGCCCGTCATATATTCGCAGCCGTGATCGCCCACACCTTCGACGATCGCCAGCGCGCCTGAATTACGCACGCCGAAGCGCTCACCTGCTCGCCCCGCGGCAAACAGCCAACCGCCCGTTGCGCCATAGAGAGCCACGTTGCCCAGCAATGCGTGCCTGCCACTTTCTTCAGCAGCGCGGCCTTGCGCGCTGAGAATCAACTCACCGCCACAAAGTCCCTTGCCTACGAAATCATTGGCCAGGCCCTCAAGTCGTAGAGTCATTCCCGACGTCGCAAAGGCTCCGAATGACTGACCCGCGGTTCCGTGCATTTTGAAGGTCAGGGTCGAGCCGGTGGCTGTCGGGTTTTGCGTCTTGAAAAGCGCTAGTTGTCCGGCGAGGCGCGCACCGAGCGTACGATCCTCGTTGGTAACTCGGGTTTCGAGCTCATAAGGTCGACTGGCTTTAAAGGCCTCAACCGCCGGACCAACCCACGCGTCGTCGATGGGCGCATGCTCTTCGGGACGATCGTTGCGCCCTCCCTCCCAACGCACTGCACCTGCGGTTTCGGCAGCGATCGCCGACGCAGACAACATGGGCTTCAGATCGAGACCAGCATCCCAACGCACCTGCTCCAAAAGGTCTGTGCGTCCGGTGGCCGCCGCCAGCGAAGGCAGACCTAACTTGGCCAGCAACTGGCGCACTTCCGCTGAAAGCTCGTCGAAGAAACGAACCACATGCTCCGGTTTGCCGCGGAACTTGGCACGAAGTTCGGGACGCTGCGTAGCAATGCCGGTGGGACAGGTGTTCAAGTGGCACTGGCGCGCCATGTCGCAGCCCAAAGCGACCAGCACAGACGTTCCGAAAGCAAACTCATCTGCACCGAGCAGCGCCGCAATCACGATGTCGCGGGCAGTGCGCAGACCGCCGTCGGTGCGTAGCCTGACACGGCCGCGCAGACCATTGTGAATGAGAACCTGCTGTGCCTCGGCAAGACCTAACTCCCAGGGATTACCGGCGTACTTAATGCTCGACAGCGGTGACGCGCCGGTGCCGCCCGAGTGGCCGGCAATCACGATATAGTCCGCATAAGCCTTGGCGACTCCTGCAGCGATGGTGCCCACGCCGCATCCCGAAACTAGCTTAACGCCAACGGCAGCGAGCGGATTTACGCGCTTAAGATCCCAGATGAGTTGAGCCAGGTCTTCAATTGAATAAATATCATGATGCGGCGGAGGCGAGATCAACTGCATTCCGGGTTGCGCGTGACGCAGACGCGCAATTAGTTCGGTCACTTTGTGGCCGGGAAGCTGGCCGCCCTCGCCCGGCTTGGCGCCCTGGGCAACTTTGATCTCGAGCTCTTCGGCATGAGCCAGATACTCTGCAGTAACTCCGAAGCGCGCGCTGGCCACCTGCTTGATCTTGTTGTTCAGCAACGATGGAACGCCGTCGATGGGCGCGTACACCGCCGGATCTTCGCCGCCTTCTCCAGTATTCGAGCGAGCTCCAAGCAGGTTCATGGCTTGGGTAATGGTCTGATGGGCCTCCGGCGAAAGCGATCCGAACGACATGGCGCTGGCGATGAAAGTGTGAACGATATTGCCCGATGCCTCGACCTCTTCGATTGCCAATTCCGGACCTGCGGGGCGAATCTCTAGCAGGTCGCGCAGATGCGACGGAGCAGTCTCCGATGCTTGCGCCGCGAAGCTCGCAAACGGAGTAAGCGCCAATGCGGCGCCTTGTTTGGTCGACCCGACGACCGTCTGCAATGCACGCACTGTCTGTGGCTGCCAGGAATGAGACTCTGCTTCTTCTGCCTTGCGAAAACGCACAAATCCGTAGTCGGGAAGCTCGCGTACCTGGGTCGCGGAAACGACAGCCGCGTCGCCCTCCGCAGGCTCATCGCTCGGTGCATCGCGCAACCAAAGCTGGCGGACATACGTTTCAATCTGCTCGAATCCGAATCCTCCAATGGGCGCGGGTACTCCCGCAAAACACTTGTCGACCACCGTCTGAGATAGACCGATGGCGTCAAACAAATGCGCGCCGCGATAACTATCGACAACGCTGATGCCCATCTTCGACATCACCTTGGCGAGACCAAGTTCAAGCGCATGCAGCAGGTTCCCTTCACCCTGCTCAGGGTTCAGGCTGGCCGCCGTTTCAAGCGCGAGCCACGGACAGACCGCGCCGGCACCGAGCCCCAGCAGCACCGCTACATGATGAATTTCGCGGCAATCGCCGGCTTCGACAGCGAGGCCAACCTCCGCGCGCACCCCGGCTTTGGTCAGCGCATTGTGAATCGCACCTGTAGCCATCGCCATAGGCACAGGAAGGGCCTCGGCACTCGCATTGCGATCGGTGAGCAACAGCAGAGCCGCTCCCGATGCAACCAGATCCACGGCACGGCTGGCAAGGATGTCGATCGCTACTTCAAGCGTGCTGTCCGGTGGATAGAGGCAATTGAGAATCGCATGGGGCATCTCTGCTGATTGCGCATGTTCGCCCTGTTTCAACGATTGCATCTGCCCCAAGGTAAGCAGCGGCGAATGCAAGCTGAGGCCAGGCAGTGGTTCGTGTAACTCGAAAAGGTGCGGCCAGGGACCGAGGCGCGTGTGCATCTTCAGCACTACTGCTTCGCGCAGCGGATCGATGGGAGGATTGGTCACCTGGGCAAAGCGCTGGCGAAAAAACGCGTAGAGCGGACGCGGCGCACGAGCCAGCGGAGCCAGCGCCGTGTCATCGCCCATCGACCACACAGCATCCTTACCCTCAGCGACCATAGGCGCAAGAATCATGCGCACATCTTCGCGAGTAAAACCAAATCGATGCTGCAACCGGTTAAGTTCGGCAGCATCGAGGGGCGGCGTACTCTCATCGAACTCCTCTAACGGAGTATCGAGTTGGATCAGATCCTGATAGTGCCGCTTCTGATCGTAGATGCGCAGAATTTCGTCATTCTCAAAGAGCTCATGGGAGTCCAGATCCGCGATGATCATCTGACCAGGACCAAGACGCCCACTATGCACAACACGATCGGGATCCATGTCGACCAGGCCAGCCTCGGAACCCGCAAACACCAACCCCTCGTCGTTCAAAGCGAATCGGCAAGGACGCAGTCCGTTGCGGTCGAGAATGGCCCCGATCTGGTGGCCGTCGGTAAATGCGAGGGCCGCTGGACCGTCCCAAGGTTCGATACAATCGCCGCTGTATTGTAAAAACGCCGAACTGTTGCCAGGATTAGCAGGCGGCAACATCATGCGCACAGCTTCTCCAACGGTGCGGCCATTATTGGCGAGCAATTCCACGATTTCATCGAGCGACGTCGAGTCCGATCCGCCCTCCGTAATGACCGGATGCAGGTCGAGCGGCAGCGTCGCGGCGCGCGCTTCCATGCGCGCACGATTGCCCCAGATGGTATTGATCTCGCCGTTGTGAGCCAGCGTGCGAAACGGTTGTGCGCGGCTCCACGATGGCAGCACGTTGGTGGCGTAGCGCTGATGAAACAATGCGAACGGCGTCTCAAATTTGGGGTCAGCGAGATCGGGATAAAAATCAGCAAGCAATCTTCCCGCGCAGAGTGCCTTGTAGATCAAGGCATTCGACGACATGCTCACGATATAGCCGGGAATCTGCGAGCGCTCAAACTGCTTCCGTGCAAGGTAGAGCCTGCGCTCGAAGTCGGCGCCTTCTTCGGCGCTTATCAACACCTGCCAGATCGCAGGGCGCGTCGAGTCCGCAATCTCTCCCAGCACTTCAGGACGCACCGGGACCGCGCGCCAGCCCAGGATTTCGAGATCCTGCACCGACAACGCCGTCTCCAATTCGTCGCGTTGCGCGGCGTCATCTTCGGGTAAGAAAATCATCGCAACCCCGAGCGGATCGCTCACCGCGAGTGTCAGACCCATTTCGCGCAAAAGCCACTCACGGGGAATCGCCGTCGTAACACCCACGCCGTCACTCGATTTACCGTCGGCCGCAACCGCGCCGCGATGCGCCAGCCGCGCCAATGCTGTGAGTGCATGCGCGAGGATGCTGTGCGATGCCAGCCCCGAAAGCTGCGCCACAAATCCCACTCCGCAGGAGTCGGAGTCAAATCGAGGATCGACCAGGCTTCCATCAAGGTAGCCGGGGGAATTTGCAGGAAAATTTCTGCCTGCTCCGGACGTGGAGGAGGGAGACGCAAGCGGGGAAGAAAAATGGCGACGGAATCCCATGAGTTACTATACGACCTTTGCGGATGAAATTTTGGTTGAAAAATGTGTACTTTTTCGAGCGCAATCTCAAGAAACAGAGTCCGACTCGGTGCGAAAGCAGCTTCAGCGGGGTATGAAATGCGCCCTGCAGGGGGAAGGAGCGGCGCATGTGTTTTCCACTGAATCGGTGAAGGACTCTTTGCATACTTATACAGTTTCGTTGTATATTTATGCAAGCGCGGCCGCATACACTGCGAGCCGCGTTTACCTTTGTCGGGCGAAAGTCAACCAAACGCGATGAAGCATCAAAGACACAATGCGATCCGGGAACTCGTGGCCAACTCCCTGGTTTCAAACCAGGATGAGTTGCGGCGCAAGCTTCGTCGTCGCGGCTTTGAGGTCACCCAGGCCACACTTTCACGCGATATTCATGAGTTGCATCTTTCGAAAGGCCCCGGCGGCTATTCACTGCCCTCCAATGGACCCCACAATGGAAATGGATCGGCATTGGCCGAAGAAGACGACTCGCCGCCGGCAGTCGCAGCTGTCATGGAGAGCTTTGGTTTGCGGGCTCGGCAGGCCATGAACCAGGTCGTTGTGCGAACTGTGATGGGCGGAGCGCAACCGGTCGCTGCGGCTCTCGATTACGAGGGTTGGGCTGAAGTGGTGGGCACCATCGCTGGAGACGATACCGTTCTGGTGATTTGCCTGGACGTTCGCAGAGCCGTCGAAGTGGAAGCACGGCTGAGGACAATTCTGGAATCATGACGGATCAGGTGCAAACAGCGATAGCGGGTGTGACCGGTTATGCGGGCGCGGAGTTGGCGCGACTCTTGCTTCATCACCCGAAACTCAAGGGCACGCCGCCCGTCTTCGTGGGCCGCGTGGACGAGAAGAATATCTTTCGTGGCGGAATTCCGCTAGCCGAGATTCACCCCGAATTATCCGACAGCAAAGGGAGCGGCCAATTGCGCATGCAACCGTTCTCGTGGGATTTGCTTACCGATGTAGGCGTGGATGTTCTATTTCTGACCACACCTCATGAGCAGTCGCGGACCTGGGTTCCGGAGGCCTTGGTTCGTGGGATAAAGGTCATCGACTTGAGCGGCGCGTGGCGACTGAACGAAGCAGCCAACCGCGAGATTTATGCGTTTGAAAATGAAGGCTCCGCAGAGGCGTCGACGATTCAGAATGAAGCCGTTTACGGCCTCCCCGAACTGCATCGCCGCGAAATCGCAGCAGCGCGGCTGATTGCGAATCCCGGCTGCTATGCGACATCGATTATTCTCGCTCTCAAGCCGCTGGTTGCTGCCGGCTTGGTCGATCTGGAGCACGGCATCATTGCAGACTCTAAGAGCGGCGTCAGCGGTGCAGGCAAGGTTCCAACGCCAAAGACGCATTTCATGTACGCGGCAGACAACCTTTCCGCCTACGCAGTCTTCAATCATCGCCACACCGGCGAATTGCTCGAACAAATAGGAATCGAAGCGGACAAAATCATCTTCACTCCGCACCTGTTGCCGATTCCCCGTGGAATTCTTTCCACGATTTATGTGAGATTCAACACTCCGCAAAACCGTGCGGATGTGGCGCATGTTTATCGCAGATTTTTTGCCGATAGTCCAATGGTGCGGTTGCACGAAAGTGGTCTTCCGCAGATTCAGCACGTGGTGCGCACCAATTATTCAGACATCGGATTTCAACTTTCGTCCGATGGCCGGCGCGCCGTCGTCGTGAGCTGTCTTGACAATCTTTTAAAGGGAGCATCCTCGCAGGCTGTTCAGAATCTAAATGTGATGCTGGGCTGGGACGAGGCGGAGGGGCTCGAATGAAGTATGTAGTGAAGCTCGGCGGAGCCGGACTTGAAAATCCCGAACTCCTTGTTGGCTGCACGCGCGCCATCGCTGAACTGGTGCGCGATGGTAACCAGGTAGCTGTGGTGCATGGCGGCGGTTTGCAATTGACGCGAATGTTGAAAGCTCTCGGAAAGCAAAGCGAGTTCATCGATGGGTTACGCGTGACCGATGCGGAAACGCGCGATGTGGCCCTCATGGTACTCGCCGGTCGTGTCAATAAAGGCCTAGTGGCTGCGCTCGGCATCTTAGGCCAGCCCGCCTTCGGCTTGTCGGGCGGCGATGGCTTGCTGTTTCGTGCGCGCAAGAAACGAACAACGCCGGATCTCGGGTTCGTTGGCGAAATAGTAGCCAGCGATCCGCGCTGGCTCGATGCTATCTGGCAGTTGAATGGCGTGCCGGTGATTTCATCCATGGCCTTGGGTTTCGATGGTGAGTTTTACAACATCAACGCCGACGAAATGGCCGCGGCCTGCGCGATTGCCTGCCATGCCGACGCGCTCGTTTTCTTGACCGATGTTCCGGGCGTACGCGGCAAAAACGGCGAAGTACTCCGATGGCTCTCTATCGATCAGATCGCGGAGATGGCCAAAAGCGCGATCATCTCCGGGGGCATGTTACCCAAGCTTAGCGCTTGTCGTGAGGCACTCTTAAATGGAGTCAAGCGCGTACGAATCCTTCCCGCCGAAGCTGCTGGTTCCCTTCCCGACCTATGCAGTTCTCGCATAGCCCAAGGCACCGAAGTGATGGTGGCCTGAGGAGAAAATGAAGTGACGAAACTAGATCAGATCCGCGCGGCCGAGGCTCGGTTGCTGCTTCCCACGTATGAGCGCAACCCGATCCTATTTGTAGGTGGAGAAGGCGTTCACATTATTGACGAGAATGGCGAACGCTATCTTGACTTGCTCAGTGGCATCGGCGTAAACGCGCTTGGTTACGGCAGCTCTGTCATCGAAAATGCGATTGCCAAGCAAAGCCGGGCGCTCGTCCATACCTCGAACCTCTTCTTTCATGAGGGGCAAGCGGAATTGGCTATGCGTCTTACGGAGCGCACCGGCCTCGACCGCGCATTTTTCGCTAATACCGGTACTGAGGCGTGGGAAGGCGCACTGAAACTTGCGCGCGCCCATGCAGGTTTGATACGGAGTGAAGGTAAGACCATCGGCACAAAGTTCCTGGCCCTCGAGCAAAGCTTCCATGGACGCACGTTCGGTTCGGTCGCCACGACTTACAAAGCCAAGTACCGTGAACCGTTCGCTCCCGTGATGCCCGGTGTGGAGTTCGTCCGCTTCAACGATGTCGATGACCTGCGTGCAAAGTTTTCCAATGAAGTTTGCGCCATCCTTGTCGAAGCGATTCAAGGCGAAGGCGGAATTCGTCCGTTGACGCAGGAGTTTTTTGAGGAGGCTCGGTCGCTCGCGACTTCGACCGGAGCACTGCTTATCTCCGATGAGATCCAATCAGGAATGGGCCGCACCGGCAAGTGGTGCGCCTATCAGTATTACGGCGTGGCGCCGGATATTACTACTCTGGCGAAACCCCTTGCCGGTGGTATTCCACTCGGAGCCGTGCTCTGCACTGAAGAGGTGGCGCGCGCCATCCACCCTGGAATGCACGGGACTACTTTCGGCGGCGGTCCTCTGGCTTGCGCAGTGGCGATCGCCGTAATCGATGCGATGGAGCAAGATCATCTGCTCGAGAATGCTACCGCAGTTGGAGATTATTTCCAGGAGCAACTGCGTGGACTTGCTTCACGCCACGAAGCCATCATCGATGTGCGCGGCAAGGGATTAATGATTGCAGCCGAGTTGGATTCTGCTGCGCTCGCCAAGCTAGCCGTCGCTGAAATGCTTAAGCGGCACATCGTCATCAACTGCACCAGCGATACAGTTTTGCGTTTCTTGCCGCCGTACATCCTCGAACGCGCCCATGTGGACACCGCCATTGCGGCGTTGGACGAAATCTTTACCGAACATGCTGCCGCTGCAAGCGGTGCGCATACCGCCCATGCCGCAGGAGGACAAAACCGTGGCTAGCAGAGCAACTATTGAAGTGCGGGAACCCGCTGTTCCCGTTCAGAACGACCCTGATATTCTTGCCGCCGCCGCTCGGTTGGCCGGAGAAGATCTATGCTCCATCTCCGATCTCTCGAGCGCCGAAGTACGCGCCATTCTCAAGCTCGGCCACGACGTCAAGCGCAACCCGCGCGAATATCGCCATTCGCTTGACGCCAAGCAGATGGTGCTCATGTTTGAGAAGGCCAGCCTGCGTACGCGCCTCGCCTTCGAGACCGGCATCAACACCCTTGGCGGCAGCGCCATCTTCGTCGATCAGACCAACTCGCCCCTCGGCGAGCGCGAGTCCATTGCCGACGTGGCCCGCAACGTGGAGCGGTGGGTTGATGTCATCGTGCTCCGCACCTACGCGCACGACACCATCACCGAGATGGCCGCGAACTCGCGCGTTCCCGTCATCAACGCGCTCTCTGACTTCGAGCATCCCTGCCAGGCTCTTGCGGATTTCATGACGCTCGAAGAGCACTTCGGCTCCGCGGCCGGACTTAATTTTACTTATGTGGGCGACGGCAACAACGTCTGCCACTCGCTCATGCTCACCGGCGCGCAACTTGGTGTCAACGTCACCATCGCCACGCCGCGCGGCTACTCGCCCGACATCGAGATCGTCACCAAGGCGCGCGAAATCGCCGAAGCCAACGGTTGCGAAGTGCGCCTGCTTCAGGATCCGCAACTCGCCGCTGAAGGAGCCGATGCCATCTACACCGATGTATGCGTCAGCATGGGCATGGAACACGAATCGAGTAAGCGCGCGCCCATCTTCCGCCCATTCCAGGTAAACGAAGCATTGATGCAAAAAGCCAATCCGCATGCAGTGTTCATGCATTGCCTGCCGGCGCGCCGTAATGCTGAGGTGACCGATGCGGTACTCGATGGGCCACAATCGATTGTGTTCGACCAGGCGGAGAATCGCATGCACGCGCAAAAGTCGTTGCTGTTGTTATTGCTCGGCGGACTGGCGAACGTGAAGAGCTTTCAGCTGCTAGCTTCCAGCCTCTAGAGACTGAACTGAAGTAGATTACGTTAGGTGAAGGTGATCAAATGACGGTAGAACATGTCACGGACGTAATCGAACCAAGCGACAGCGGCGGCCATGCTGTATTGGTCAGCTCGTCCGATCAAGTCTGGTGGAAATGGTATGGATCGCGCGCTGACGCGGGTGCCGAGGCAACACAGATTGGACTGGCGGATCGGCACGAGTCACCCTCAAGCGATACCCGCTTTATCAACGTTCAGTACGAGCCGAAAAATGATGCAACTGCTGATCCCGACGAGTTACTTCGCTTCGGGTTTCGACAACGCCCAAGTTTATGAATGTAACCCTGTTTTTCGTTGAAGATTGTCGCAATTTTAGCTCAACGCAGATGTGTTTTTTGTAATTGCGGATTCGGTATTAGCTAGAAGCTAGCGACGAGAGCCTGAAGAGAGGTTTGGTAAGCATGTCTGTAATTCTCGAATCGTTGCCCGTCGGCCAAAAGGTCGGTATCGCTTTCTCGGGCGGACTGGATACTTCAGCTGCCCTTCACTGGATGAAGCAAAAGGGGGCCATCCCTTACGCTTACACGGCAAATCTCGGCCAGCCCGACGAAACGGACTACGATGCGATCCCGCGCAAGGCTCTCGAATACGGCGCCGAAAACGCCCGCCTCGTCGACTGCCGCGGCCCGCTTGTCCGTGAAGGCATCGCCGCGCTACAGGCCGGTGCTTTTCACATAACCACTGCCGGCGTCACCTACTTCAACACCACCCCAATCGGCCGTGCGGTTACGGGCACCATGCTGGTCGCCGCCATGAAAGAAGACGACGTCAACATCTGGGGCGACGGCTCCACTTTCAAGGGCAACGACATTGAACGCTTCTATCGCTACGGCCTACTCGTCAACCCTGGGCTCAAGGTCTACAAGCCCTGGCTCGACGCGGCTTTTATAGACGAGCTCGGCGGCCGTGCCGAGATGTCCGAATTCATGCGCCGCTCCGGCTTTGCCTACAAGATGTCCTCCGAGAAAGCCTATTCGACGGACTCCAACATCCTCGGCGCAACTCACGAAGCCAAGGACCTCGAGCACCTTTCTACGTCCGTCAAAATCGTCGATCCCATCATGGGGAAAGCCTTCTGGCGCGACGACGTCGAAGTAAAACGCGAAGAGGTCGCAGTCCGCTTCGAAGAAGGTTTCCCAGTCGCTCTCAACGGCAAACACTTCGACGACCTGGTCGCTCTACTCCTCGAAGCCAACCAAATCGGTGGCCGCCACGGCCTCGGCATGTCCGACCAGATTGAGAACCGTATTATCGAAGCGAAATCCCGCGGCATCTATGAAGCCCCAGGTCTCGCCCTGCTGTTCATCGCCTACGAGCGCCTCATCACTGGAATCCACAACGAAGACACCATCGAGCAATATCGCGACAATGGCCGCAAGCTTGGCCGCCTGCTCTACCAGGGCCGTTGGTTCGACTCGCAGGCCATCATGCTCCGCGAATCTGCCCAGCGCTGGGTCGCAAGGCCCATCACCGGCGAGGTCACGCTTGAGTTGCGCCGCGGCAACGACTACTCGATACTCAATACAGAGTCGCCTAACCTCACCTTCCATCCCGAGCGCCTCAGCATGGAGAAGACCGAATCCGCATTCTCTCCGCGCGACCGCATCGGCCAACTTACCATGCGCAATCTGGACATTACTGATACCCGGGAAAAGCTTCTCACGTATGCCAAAACTGGCCTGTTGACTCTCAGCAAAGGCAGCGAAATGCCTCAGCTCAATAGCGGTAAGGATAAGGAATTGGTCAAGTAATCGATGTCAAACCAACAACAATCCGTGAAAATGTGGTCGGGGCGCTTTCGTGAGCCGCTCGATCCGGAGTTCGAACAGTGGCAGCGCTCGATCGTCTTTGACTGGCGACTCCTCGAACAAGAAGTAGCCGCCAGCAAGGCGCATGCTTCCGCCCTTGCGGCAGCAGGAATACTTACGCCTGCCGAGTTGGCCGAGTTACGCACTGCCCTCGATTCCGTAGCTGCAGAACACGCCTCCGACACAGGCAAAGCCCTAGTACGCGACCACGAATCGGCTGAAGACATTCATCATTTTGTCGAGCTCAAATTAGTAGAGCGCGTTGGTTCGCTAGGATTGAAACTGCATACCGGGCGCAGCCGTAATGAGCAGATCGCGACCGATCTACGACTCTATGTACGCAAGCATATCGAACTCGCCATCGATGGGCTGGCGACCTGGGCCAGCGCTCTGGTTGCACAGGCGCGCAAGACGGGCGACGCTGTTATGCCAAGTTACACGCACATGCAGCGGGCCGAACCCGTCTTGGTTGCACATTGGCTACTGGCCTATGTCGAGATGCTTTTACGAGATGCCGCTCGGCTAAGTGATTGCGCGGCTCGACTCAATTATTGCCCGCTTGGTTCTGGTGCCGTGGCTGGCGCGACTCTTGCTCTCGATCGCACGATAGCTGCGCGAGAACTGAACTTTACTGCGCCGACGCCTAACTCCATCGACGCCACCAGTGATCGCGATTTCATTCTCGAGTATCTTCAGGCGCTTACGTTTGTCGGCCTTCACGTGAGTCGATTTGCCGAGGAAATTACTCTCTTCGCGACTGCTGAGTTCGGATTTATCACTCTGCCCGAAGCCTTTTCAACCGGTTCGAGCGCGATGCCACAGAAGAAAAATCCCGACTTGACGGAGTTGCTTCGCGCCAAAGTGGGCCGCATCCACGGCGCGGCAGAGGCCGTCACCCTTCAGCTCAAAGGACTGCCTCTCGCCTACAATAAAGACATGCAGGAAACGCAGGAACCGGCATTTTCAGTGGAGTTTGTGCCCTCGATGCTGGTTCTCCTCTCACGCTTCACCGCCGCCCTCCAGTTCAACCGGGAGCGGATGTGGGCGGCTGCTGAGTCAGGTTATTTGAATGCCATGGCCGCTGCCACTTACCTCGTTTACAAAGGCGTTCCCTTTCGTACCGCCCACGAAAAGATCGGCCACGCTGTGCGTTTCGCTATTGAAGTGGGCAAAGAGTTAGGACAACTTTCGCTTGAAGAGCTGCGCCAATTTGGCAGCGAATTCGATTCCGATTTTTTTGCCGCTGTTTCTCTCGAAGAAACGCTCGATTGCCATAACGTGACCGGTGGAACTGCACGTGAACGCGTGCGCTTTGCCCTAGAAGATGCGTCGACTCGCATTGCCGCGCTTACGGTTGCGGCGCCCAAGGAGGAAGTCGTACATGTTAGTGCGTAAGGCCCGCCTCCAGGACGCGTCAAATGTTTACGACCTGGTGAACTCACTTTCCACCGACGGCACGCTACTCAAGCGCGCCTTCGCTGAGATATGCGAGAACATTCGCGATTTTACCGTCGCGGAGTCCGACGGCGGTGTCTTTCTCGGCTGCGGCGCCCTCCATTTGTACGGGCCTCACCTCTCTGAAGTACGTTCGATCGTCGTAAAGCCGGAAGCGAAAGGTCAAGGCGCCGGCGGCCGCATTCTCGGCGCACTGATTGATGAAGCGGAAGAAAACGGAGTCCATTCCGTGTGCCTGTTTACGCGCATTCCAGATTTCTTTTTCAAATTTGGATTTCGCACCGTCGAAGACAAGATTGACCTACCTGACAAAATATTTAAAGACTGTCAAAGTTGCCCACGCCTCCATCGCTGCGATGAAGTGGCCATGGTACGTGGACGCATTCCGCGCATCTCGATCCTCGGCCCGCGCGTCGAAGCACAGCAGCTAGTGCGGCTGTCTGGCTAGTTGTTTCTCAGTCGCGCCGCAGCTATGACCGCCTGTCCATAACTCAAACCACCGTCGCCTGGACTTACGTCGCGGTGTTGAAACACCTGCATGCCTTCTGCTTCGAGCCCTGTCCGCAACAATCCGGCGAGCCGACGATTATGCATCACACCACCGGACAACGCGACCTGACTTATTCCCGTAGCAATTCGAGCCAACACTGCAGCTTGCACAAACCCATTAGCAACGCCCGCATGAAATCTCGCTGCGATCTGGGCATTGCTTGCTCCGCCCCATAAGTCTTCAAGAAGGCTTGTCCACAGAGGCTTGGGAGAGATGCGGACTGCTTCTCTCGATTCCCACTTACCGCCGATCAGCTCCATCGGATACGTCGCTTCATCCTCAGCGTCGACGGCCACTCCCTCCATTTCAATGGCCGCCTGAGCTTCATAATCGACAACTCGTCGCCCCAGCACAACCGCCGCCGCAGCATCAAAGAGCCTGCCCAGGCTCGAAGTCAATGGCGAATTCACATTTCGCTCGATCATGCGCAGCAAAAGCCGTGCATCATCCGATCTCTCTCCCAGCAAACGCAACATCCTAGGCGACTGCACATCGAATCCAGCACTAAGCAAGTGCCCCAGCGCCATGCGCCACGGTTCACGCACAGCTGCGTCTCCACCCGGCATGGGAACATAATCGAGGTGAGCGAAACGGTCGAATCGTTCCAGGGTACAAATCAATACTTCCCCACCCCACACGCGTCCATCCGTGCCGTATCCAGTGCCGTCGAGCGCCAGTCCAATGACAGGTCCCTCAAGCTGATGCTCTCCCATGCACCCCGCAATGTGGGCATGATGATGCTGCACGGCGATAAGTGGCAACCCCTTCTCAGTGGCCCATTCCTCAGCCCATGCGGTCGATAAATAGCCTGGATGCAGATCGTGCGCCACACTCTGCGGCTCGATTTCAAACGTATGCATCAGGTGATCGAGCGACTCTTTGAAAAAGTTGAGACTTGTCAGGTTTTCGAGGTCGCCAAGGTGCTGGCTTTGATAGGCGAATCGACTACGCGCCAGCACAAAAACACTTTTCAAATGACCGCCGACGGCAAGCAAGGGCGGAGAATCGAACGGTAACTCCACACCAAGGGGAACAAATCCGCGCGCGCGACGGATTAGTTGAGGCGCTCCATCGACCTCTGCCACCACTGAATCATCGCAGCGCTGCAGTATCTCGCGATCGTGCATCAGGAACTCGTCGGCGATATTGGAGAGCCGCGACAGAGCCTCGCTGTTATCGATGGCGATCGGCTCTTCGCTAAGATTGGCGCTGGTCATCACCAGGGCGCGCACTCGTGGGTCCGCAAACAGCAAATGCTGCAGCGGCGCATACGGGAGATAAACGCCGAGCCACGGAATGCCGGGAGCCACAGAAGGCGCAATTGCTGAACCACGCCGAGCGCGCACCAGCACAATAGGCCGTGCCGCACTTCGCAGCAGCCCCTCTTCAACTTCCGTAAGTTCACATAATCTTCGTGCCGAATCGATGTCTCGCACCATAACGGCGAGCGGCTTTCCATAGCGATGCTTATGCTCCCTCAATCGCATCACCGCGGCCTCATTGGTCGCATCAACGCTGAGATGAAAACCGCCGATGCCTTTGATGGCGAGAATTTCACCTGCAACAAGCCGATCAACGGCGTCCGTAACTGCGTCGGCACTTACTATCTCATCTCCATCGCCCCTTGTTAGCCAAACGCGCGGTCCACAAACAGAACATGCATTGGGCTGCGCATGGAAACGTCGATTTCGGGGATCGTCATACTCTGCCTTACATGCCGCACACATAGTGAACGCGGCCATCGATGTTTGCGGCCTGTCATAGGGAATGCGCCGCGTAATGGTAAACCGCGGACCACAATTAGTGCAGTTAAGAAACGGATAGCGGTAGCGGCGATCGGCCGGATCAAACAACTCCCGGAAGCAATCGGAACACGTAGCCGCATCGGCAGGGATGCCGGTACTTACCTGGCCAAGCACATCACTTGCTACGATTCGAAAACCTGCCTCGCCAGTGGTCAAAAGCTCGTTTACAACAACGGAATCGATGCGCGACATGGGAGGAGCATCGGTGCGGAGCCGCGACACCAATGAGTCGATCTGCGTTTCCAAGCCTTCGACTTCAATGATCACGCCGTCCGTATCGTTGCCGATAAAACCGGACAGATTTTCTTCCTGCGCGAGGCGGTAGACAAACGGCCGGAATCCTACGCCCTGCACTACACCACGGACGCGAATCTCACTGCGCCTATTGGCCTGCAAATTATCTCTATTCACTTATTACTCACTTATTCCTCGTGTCGCCAACCAGCATAACGTACCTGCCCCTATCGACATACGTAGCATTTCCGGTTATCGCGATAGTTCCACTTACAAGAAGCACTGGGCAACCAAATGAGTCAAATTGCCATTTAACACTGCAGCAGCGGGTTCGGAGAAACAATGCCTGAACCAAACGCTCCTGACCTTTTCACGGGCGATCCGGCCCGAGATTAAGAGATTCCCTGAGATTGACAACGAGAAAGGTGGGCTTATGAAGAAGCAATTGATGGTCCTGAGTGCTGTTTTGGGCGTAGCGACGCTGGGTTGGGCTGACTCCCCTCGCGAAGCTTCGACCGAGCGGCTACAGAAGGCTGGCGCGGTTTTGCACGAAGTCATGGAGGCTCCCGATAAAGGCATTCCTGACGAGGTGCTCGATCACGCCAAGTGCATCGCCGTCGTTCCTCACATGGTAAAGGGCGGATTCGTCTTCGGTGCTGAAGGCGGCCGAGGCGTCGCAACGTGCCGCACCGCACACGGATGGAGCGCTCCAGCGTTCTTCGCCATCACAGGCGGAAGCTGGGGCCTGCAGATCGGTGTTGAAGGCGTTGACCTGGTCATGATCATCCAGAGCGACAAAGGCATGCAGCACTTGCTCTCGAGCAAGTTCCAGATTGGCGGAGATGCCTCCGCGGCTGCCGGTCCCGTGGGCCGTCATGCATCGGCCGATACTGATTGGAAGTTGAATACAGAAATCCTGACTTACTCGCGCGCCAAGGGAGTCTTCGCCGGCCTCACCCTGAATGGCGCCTCGATTCGCCCGGATGAAGACTCGATGCACGCCATCTACGGTCCTTCCGCCACTACACAGTCGGTACTGAGCGGCGGCGTACCTGCTCCGGCATCTGCTGCTCCCTTCCTCTCGGCTGTCCGCGGAGCCAAGGCCCAGTCGCAAACTGCGAAACAATAACTCAATTCGTCGGGTTAACATCGCCCTACACATCCCAGCCGTGCTCGCAGAACGTTGCGCGACACGGCTGGGATTTCATTTTTCTGTGTGTCAAGAGATCGTGTTCATACCCGCGCGCCAGACCCCGCACCACTGGTACACTTCGTAGCTGAGGGCACCGTTGAAGACCACTGCAATCTCTCATAGGCTTATAGCGTCCATCGCAACTATCCTCTTTTGCATTTTCTTCACTCCTCAGGCTCACTCACAGGCGAACGGCGAACCCGACCTCATTCAAAAAATTGATGCGGCCGTTCGTGCGCGCGATGCAGGTATCGAGTCCTATACCGTAAACGAACACTATGCCGTCTTCAGAGGCAAAGATGAGGAACATCCCGCCGCCGAAATGCGCGTGAAGACGACTTATCAAAAAAACGTCGGGAAGACTTACACCATCCTCGAGCAGAGCGGTTCAGACCTGATGCGCAAGGAAGTGCTGGGGACCATTCTCGACCATGAAAAGGAAATGTCGAAACCCGACACCCGCATGACGGCCGTCATCACCTCAGCCAATTACGACATGCAGATTAAGGGTGCCGAGGCAAGAGACGGGAGGAACTCGATCGCTCTATCGCTCAAGCCCAAGCGAATCTCTCCCTTCCTTTTCAACGGCACGATCTGGGCTGACTCTCAAGATGGCTCCATTATCGCGCTCGATGGAGTCGCTGCCAAGAGCGCGTCGATGATCACTGGGCCTGCTCAGATCGCCCGGCACTATGCACTGATCGACGGCTTTCCTATGGCAATCCACGCGTCGGCCGTTTCTAATAGCTGGCTGCTGGGTCGAACTGTGATCAAAATCGACTACACCGGGTA
>Ga0224527_1000073_pt1 | contig 74820 bp, 72 predicted proteins | sample CBST0metaG_FD_179882 | JGI IMG/M metagenome (GOLD analysis project Ga0224527, IMG submission 179882) | Peat soil microbial communities from Stordalen Mire, Sweden - C.B.S.T0 | ecosystem: Environmental > Terrestrial > Soil > Wetlands > Peat | place: Sweden: Norrbotten County, Stordalen Mire...
GTACTCCATCTTCTCATGCAAATCTTGGTTGATTTTTGTACTCAAGACCAATAAAGAGGTAAGATTAAGCACCGCCCACCCAATTCTCCGCTAAAACCACGAGACTCAATCCAGATCATGGTTTCGGGCGTGACTTATCATGCAAACTACTGCCGCATCCAGGATGGATACCAATAAAATGATGAATTAATGATTGAGAACCAACGATGCTTAATTACAAAACCGCCACGAATGAAGAATTAAAGATCGAATTCAAACGCCTATCCAAACGGGTGGGCGACATGCCATTAGGTACCCGTAAAGAGTTTTATCATCTCCCCGCCATTCTGGAAGACGGCGAAACGCCGATGGCGGTCGCCTCCGGCCTGATGGGCGGCAATACCTGGCTGATTACCCTGACCAATCAGCGCATAATATTTCTCGATAAAGGCATGGTGTCCGGCCTTAAACAGGTCGTCATCGATCTGAGAGATATTTTGTCGGCCAACGGCAAAACCCGCATGAAAACCGGCAGCATCACCCTCTGCGCCGACAATGAAACCTATACCATTGAAAATATGATGAAAGGCGCGGTCCTTCCATTGACCGACCTGATAAACCGCCTGCGCGAACAGCGCGAAAAAATCGTTGCCAAACCCCTGGCAATGCCGGCACAAAACGCGTCTGCGCTCACCGACATGATTTCCCAACTGGAAAAACTGGCCTCGCTAAAAGAACGGGGCATATTAAGCGACGAAGAATTCAGCATGCAAAAGGCCAAAATTCTGGCAATGTCATGAGGTGCCGCTCATCTTGCGGGTTGCGCAACTCGCTATAAACCCAAGGCATATTTCAGCGCCCGCGTTTTCAAAAAAACCGCGCGCTGAGCCAGCAGTAAACCTGCATTACGCATCAGTTTGAGCGGCAACAAATTATTGCTGAAAGCGGTATAAAACACATCCATGCCGTTTTGCATCATCAGATTATCGGGATAACGACGGCACTGGTAACGCTGTAATATCCGCAGTTCATCCCAGGGTTCGCCATGTTCGCGCGCGCCGATTAAAACATCCGCCAACGCTTCAACATCGCGGAACCCCAAATTGGCGCCTTGTCCGGCCAGCGGATTAATGGTATGGGCCGCATCGCCGATCAACGCCAGACCCGATTTGACGTAACGCTGGGCATGGCTGCGCGTCAGTGGAAACGCGCCGGCGGCGTGCAGCTTGACTTCACCCAAACGCGCCGGAAAAACACGTCTGACCTCTTGCTGCAGCGCGGATAAAGGCAGCGCCTGCAATTGCCGTATGCGCTCGGCGCCGTCATACCAGACCAGCGAAGCCCAGTTTTCATAAAGCGGCAGAAAAGCCCGGGGCCCCTGCGGAGTGAAAACCTGCCAGGTCACGTCTTGCTGGCCGCCAGGGCATTCCGCCGTCATCAGTAGGCAAGACTGGCGATATTGCCAGCCGGTGGCGCCTATGCCCGCCTGACGTCGCACAAATGACCGTGCGCCGTCGGCGCCCACCAGCAGCCGGGTGGTCGGCGTCTCGCCGTTGTCCAATGTCAAGCGCCAACTGCCGCCATCATAAACCATCGCCGTCAAACTTGCCGGACAGCGCAGTTGCACAGCGTTACAGCGCTCGCAAGCCTGCCATAACGCCTGCTGCACGCGAAAATTTTCCACCATGAATCCCAATTCCGGCAGATGCAGCGAAGCGGCGTCGAACGACACTCGCGATTGTTCCCATTCCCATGTTTCCAGACGACGATAAGGCGCTGTGTAATGGCTATCGATATTTTGCCAGGCGCCCAAGCGGCGCAACAGGCCGGCCGAGGCGCAACTGATGGCGGAAACCCGTAAATCCGGCGCGGCAGCGGACGAAGGCGCTTGATACGGCGCCTGGTCTAAAACCAAAACCTGAAAACCAGCCTGGCCCAGCGCCAACGCGGCCGAGGCGCCGACCATACCGCCACCGGCCACTACGACATCATAGGAGATATTTTTTATCATCGCGGTTAAACTCGGGTCTAATATGACATTTGCTTAGTGTACCGCAAAATCCCATTGGCAAAGACACCCTGACGCTCGGCGCACTGGTCACAACCAGGCCAAAGGATTACAATACGCGCCCAGCATCAGCCTTAATGCTTTTCTACCTGCACTGAATAACGGCAAGCCAATGACAAAAAAACTGCATATCAAAACCTGGGGCTGTCAGATGAATGAATACGATTCATCCAAGATAGCCGACTTACTGGATAGCACCCATGGCTATCAACTGACGGATAACCCGGAAGAAGCAGATGTGTTGCTGCTCAACACCTGTTCCATTCGAGAAAAGGCCCAGGAAAAGGTCTTCCATCAGCTGGGTCGCTGGCGGGAACTGAAAGTGGCCAATCCGGATTTGATAATCGGCGTCGGCGGTTGCGTCGCATCGCAGGAAGGCGCGCATATTCGCGAACGCGCCCATTACGTGGACATCATCTTCGGGCCGCAAACGCTCCATCGCTTGCCGGAAATGATCAATCATGTCCGCGGCACCCACAGTCCGGTGGTGGATATCAGTTTTCCCGAAATTGAAAAATTCGACCGTCTGCCTGAACCTCGCGCAGACGGGCCGTCGGCGTTCGTCTCCATCATGGAAGGCTGCAATAAATATTGCAGTTTCTGCGTCGTGCCTTATACCCGCGGCGAAGAAGTCAGCCGCCCCTGCGACGATGTCCTGTTCGAGATAGCCCAACTGGCGGCGCAAGGGGTGCGGGAAGTCAACCTGCTGGGCCAGAACGTCAATGCTTATCGCGGCGCCAGCTTCGATGGCGACATCTGCACCTTCGCCGAACTGCTTCGTCTGGTGGCGGCCATTGACGGTATCGATCGTATCCGCTACACCACCAGCCACCCCATCGAATTCACCGACGATATCATCGAGGCGTATCTCGATACGCCCGAATTGGTCAATTTCGTGCACTTGCCGGTGCAAAGCGGATCGGACCGTATTTTGACCTTGATGAAACGCGCCCATACCGCGCTTGAATACAAGTCCATCATCAGAAAGCTGCGTAAAGTGCGTCCAGGCATCCAAATCAGTTCCGATTTTATCGTTGGTTTTCCTGGTGAGACCGCGGCTGATTTCGAACAGACCATGAATCTCATCGCTGACGTCAATTTCGATATGAGTTTCAGTTTCATCTACTCGGCCCGTCCAGGCACGCCGGCGGCCGATATGCCGGATGACATCGGCGAAGAAGAGAAAAAACAGCGGCTTTACCGCTTGCAGGAACGCATTACGCAACAGGCCATGCAATATAGCCGCCGGATGCAGGGCACCGTGCAGCGTATTCTGGTGGAAGGCGTTTCCCGCAAAAGCCTGTTGGAACTGTCCGGTCGCACCGAAAACAATCGTGTGGTCAATTTCGAAGGCACGCCCGACATGATCGGGAAATTCGTCGATGTGGACATCGTCGATGTTTATCCGAACTCGCTGCGCGGAATTGTTGTCCGCACCGAAGATCAAATGGGTCTGCGGGTCAACGAAAGTCCGGCGTCGGTGATGGCACGCACCCGTAAAGAAAACGACATCGGCGTAGGTAGTTACCAACCGTGAGACCCCCTCCGCAAATCAAGGGCGAGCTTCATCGGCTCGCCCCGCTCTTATCGGCAGCGCGTTCTGTTGTTTTTCGCTATTTGTGCCCCCATATGCTTTTAAAGGCCTCCGACCTTGACGCTGGCAAAGCTTTGCTTCATTTATTAAGCATAAGCCTTGTAACAGTATCATGGCCGCACGGCCCTGATATCCCCGAAATTCCCTAACATGGTTATGATAACCAAGAGGAAAAGTTTGAACGTCGAAACGAAAGAAATCGTGCTGGAACCAGCGGATAATACTCGCTTGATGAGCCTCTGTGGGCCGTTTGATGACAATATCAAACACCTTGAACGCCGGTTGGGCATTGAAATCAATCGACGCGATAATGTTTTCAAACTGGTGGGCAAGAGCTTGAGCGTCAATGCCGCCGCGAAAATCCTGCGAACGCTGTATGTGGATACCGCGCCGGTAAAAGGCATCATGACCGATATCGAACCAGAGCAAATCCATCTGGCGATCAAGGAAAGCCGGGTATTGGAACAAACCGCCGAAAGCGTGCCGGATTTCGGCAAAGCGGTCACTATCCAGACGAAGCGCGGCGTCATCAAACCCCGCACGCCCAATCAAGCGCAATATATCGCGCATATTCTTGATCACGATATCACGTTCGGCGTCGGCCCGGCCGGTACCGGCAAAACCTATCTGGCGGTGGCCGCCGCAGTGGATGCGCTGGAACGGCAGGAAATCAGACGCATCATGCTGACCCGTCCGGCAGTGGAAGCGGGTGAAAAACTGGGCTTTCTGCCCGGCGATCTGAGCCAGAAAGTCGACCCCTACCTGCGTCCGCTCTATGACGCCTTATTTGAAATGCTGGGGTTTGAACGGGTGGAAAAACTGATCGAGCGCAATGTCATCGAAGTGGCGCCGCTGGCCTACATGCGCGGGCGTACCCTGAATGATGCGTTTATCATCCTTGACGAAAGCCAGAACACCACCATCGAACAAATGAAAATGTTTTTGACCCGTATCGGTTTCAATTCCAAAGCGGTCATTACCGGCGATATCACCCAGATTGACCTGCCGCGCAACGCCAAATCGGGGTTGCGCCATGCCATCGACGTACTGGCCGGCGTCGAGGAAATCAGTTTCAATTTTTTCCATAGCGAAGATGTCGTCCGCCATCCGGTGGTAGCCCTCATCGTGACAGCCTATGAAGAATGGGAAAGCGCCGAACAGCAGCGCAAAGACGCATTGGCGATTCAGCGCAAACAAGAAGCGCAAAACCACTATAACGGTCACCCCTCTTTAGGTGATACACAAGGACTGGATTGATGAGCGAAGTCATTCTCGATTTGCAGCTGGCTTGTGAAAACACCGCCGACTTGCCCGATGAGACCGCATTCAACCGTTGGCTGACCGAGGTGCTGCCGCGTTTTCGCGATCAGGCTGAAGTGACCATCAGATTGGTGGACGAGGCGGAAAGCCAGGAATTGAATCTGACTTACCGGGGCAAGGATAAACCCACCAATGTTTTATCCTTTCCATTTGAAGCCCCGCCGCAGGTTGAATTGCCGCTACTGGGCGATCTGGTGATTTGCCGCCAGGTGGTTGAACGGGAAGCGAATGAGCAAAATGTCCCTTTGGATGCCCACTGGGCGCATATGGTTGTTCACGGTTGCCTCCATCTGTTAGGGTATGATCATATCCTGGATGACGAAGCCGAGGAAATGGAGGCGCTGGAAGCCGACATCATGCAATCCATGGGCTATGCCGACCCTTACCTTGCGGAAAAGGATATGTGATCACCAAAGCCGACGCCACGCCGACAACGTTGGGGTGGTTACGCAATAATGAATTGTCAATGCGCTATTTGCGCCGACTATTACCCTGGCCACAGGCCAGAAAACTATTAACCACTACACCAATACGAGTGAAATTAACTAAACGCCATGAGCGACGACCATTCGCAAAGCAATGACAGCCCCAGTCCTAAAAAGGGCTTTTTTACCTTTATCCTGAATCAGCTATTCCACGGTGAACCTAAAAATCGCAATGATTTGCTCGATCTGATCCGTGATTCCGAACAAAACGAACTGATTGATCCCGATACTCGCGATATGCTCGAAGGCGTTATGGATATCGCCGAGCAACGCGTCCGGGACATCATGATCCCCCGCTCCCAGATTGTCACCCTGAAAAACAATCAATCCCTGGAAGAGTGCCTGGATGTCATTATTGAATCCGCCCATTCCCGCTTTCCGGTGATCAGTGAAGATAAGGATCATATTGAAGGGATTCTGATGGCCAAAGACTTGTTGCCGTTTATGCTCGGCGACGCCAAAGCCTTCAGTATGGATAAGGTATTGCGCCCCGCGGTGGTTGTGCCGGAAAGCAAACGGGTCGACCGGATGCTGAAAGAATTTCGATCCCAGCGTTACCATATGGCGATAGTCATCGATGAATTCGGCGGCGTCTCGGGACTGGTGACCATTGAAGATATTCTGGAATTGATCGTCGGCGAGATAGAAGACGAATTTGACGATGAGGAAGATCGGGATATACGCCAACTCAATCGTCATACCTTTACCATTCGCGCATTAACGCCGATTGAAGATTTTAACGATATTTTCGGCACTCATTTCAGCGATGAGGAAGTGGATACCATTGGCGGTCTGGTCATGCAAGCGTTCGGCCATTTACCGGATCGCGGCGAAACCATTGAAATCGACAATTATATTTTCAAGGTCGCCATGGCCGACAGTAGACGTATTATTCAGGTTCATGTCAAAATCCCCGACGATTCCCCCCAACCTATAATGGAAGAATAACTTTCAGATGGCTATTGCCGAACGAACCAAACGCCATTGGCTGCCGATGCTGCTGGCGTTGTTAACGGGTGCCTGCGGCACGCTTGCTTTTTCCCCTTTTGATTTTTGGCCGGCAGCCTTGCTGTCATTAGCCGGTTTATTGGCGGTCGGTCTGGGGCGTACGCCACGCCAGGCCGTCTGGCTTGGATTTATCTGGGGTTTCGGATTATTCGGCTCCGGCATGAACTGGATTTATGTCAGCATCGCTCAGTTCGGCGGTTTGCCAGGGCCGGTGAATGTGGCGCTGGTTGTCCTGCTGGCGACTTATCTTGCGCTTTATCCCGCGTTATTTAACGGGCTGCTGGCGCGCATCTGGCCCAGAACGTCCTGGTGGCGGCTGGCGGTGGCCGCGCCGGCATTATGGCAAGTAACGGAATATTTGCGCGGCCATGTACTGAGCGGCCTGCCCTGGCTGCAATTCGGCTATACGCAAATTGATGGCCCGCTCAAGGGTTTGGCGCCGCTGTTCGGCGTTGAATCTCTGACCTTTGCGCTGATGGCCGTCAGCGGCCTGCTGGTGGCCGCGGCGGCGCTGCGCAAGCCGTTGGCCATAGTCTATGCGCTGGTGGTGCTGTTGCTGCCCTGGCCGTTACGCAATCTGCATTGGTACCACAACGAAGACGCAAGAGCCATTACCGTGACGATGGTGCAAGGCAATATTCCGCAATCATTAAAATGGGATGCGGATCAGGTCCGTCCAACGCTGGATATTTATCTTGATCACAGCCGGCCCGCTTTGGGCAAAGCGCAAATCATCATCTGGCCCGAATCGGCCATACCCGATGACGAAAGAGATCAAAATCAATTTCTTACCGCGCTGGATGAAGTATTGCGCACGCAGCACAGCAGCCTGATAACCGGCATTATCGACGCGCGGCCTTCCCCCGACGGGTATCTTTATTACAACAGCATTGTGGTCCTGGGCCAATCGACGCCGTACCGCTATCCAAGCCCGGATCGTTATGCCAAATACCACCTGGTGCCTTTCGGCGAATTTGTGCCTTTCGAAAAATTGCTGCGCCCGCTGGCCCCTTTATTCAACTTACCCATGTCGTCCTTCAGCCGCGGCAACTATATTCAGCCGCAGCTCAACGTGGGCAATATGAAGCTGACGGCGGCGATTTGCTACGAAATCGTCCTCGGCTCGCAGGTCAGGGATAATTTCCATCCCGATACCGATTTTCTGTTGACCATATCCAACGATGCCTGGTTCGGCCATTCCATCGGCCCGTGGCAACATTTCCAGATGGCCCGTATGCGCTCCCTGGAACTCGGCCGCCCGTTGCTGCGCAGCACCAACAATGGCGTGACGGCGGTGATTGACGCCGACGGCAATATCAGCGCCGAATTGCCGCAATTCGTCCGTGATGTGTTAAGCGCTAAAGTCACGCCTGCACGCGGTCTCACGTTTTATGCCCGTTTCGGCAGTTGGCCGGTGTGGATTCTCACCCTCCTGTTGGGGCTGTTGGCAGTGGTTTACGGCCGTCGCAAACCCTATCCCTACCATTACCCCTACTGATTGATCGGATTTAGCCGGGCCATCGTCAGATGCGCCCGGCGCTCCCCCCCCACGCCATTTAGCTTCAGCTATTTTCCGCCGGGTGTTGTCACGTCTGCGGCCTGGCGCTTATCAGCTAACGCAATAATTAAGGTGCAAAATATTTTTATGGCATAGTTTTTGCACCATTATCTGGCAGAAGTTGTCATACCGTGTTTTGTGTTGCGAAAGAACCGTTTCCCATGCGCCTTATTGGTGCACATTACGCACTTAAATTGTGCGAGGCCCGCTATTATGCCGCATTCGGGTGCGCTTAAACTCACAAAACGAATACTTCTTTATTTCAAATAATTTACAATCGGCTACTTTTAACGATGTCCCGTATTTTTATTTACGTTTAAGCGATTCATCACTTAACGTGATATTCATGGTTACGCTCCGACTATTTCGCCGGCGGCGTCATCACAGTAAAGGAGTAAAAAATGCAGATGCGCAAATTGGTTTTATCGCTAGTGGTATTGGGTATGGCAGGAAGCATGGCCCATGCTGAAGACCTGACCGGCACGCTGAAAAAAATCAAAGACAACGGCGTAGTGGTCGTGGGCAATCGCGAATCGTCCGTGCCTTTCTCGTATTATGACAACCAGCAGAAAGTGGTGGGTTACTCTCAGAATTATTCCAACGCTATCGTAGCGGCTATCAAACAGAAGCTCGGCGCGCCGAATCTTCAGGTGAAATTTCTGCCGATAACATCCGAAAATCGTATTCCGCTGCTGCAAAACGGCACCTATGATTTTGAATGCGGTTCCACCACCAATAATCTGGAACGCCAGAAACAGGTGGATTTCTCCAATACCCTGTTTATCATCGGCACCCGTTTGGCGGTTAAAAAAGGCAGCGGCATCAAAGACTTCTCCGACTTGGCCGGTAAAACCGTCGTCGTTACCGCCGGCACCACGTCTGAAGTGCTGATCAACAAGCTGAACGAACAAAAACAGCTGAAAATGAATATCATCACCACCAAGGAACACAGTGATTCGTTCCGCATGCTGGAAACCGGACGCGCCGCGGCCTTTATGCTGGACGACGCCTTATTGGCCGGCGAACGCGCCAAAGCCAAAAATCCTTCTCAGTGGGATATCGTGGGAACGCCGCAATCCAAAGAGGCCTATGGCTGCATGCTGCGTAAAAATGACCCGCAATTCAAACAGCTGATGGATCAAACCATCGCCGGTATTCAGACCTCGGGTCAGGCGGCAAAATGGTATGACACCTGGTTCAAACAGCCGATTCCGCCGAAAAATCTTAATATGAATTTCGAAATGTCACCGGATGTTCAGCAACTTTTCAAAACCCCGAACGACAAAGCCGTAAACTAATAACAACTATAAGGGCGGGGGATAAAGCCTCTGCCCTCACGATTGTTTGAGGCCCTGGGCAGACAGACATTCCGCGGCCGTTCCCCGCGGTATGAAAATTATGGTCTTCATCAATCTTCAGGGTAGCCTTGCTACCCTTTTTTACCGGAGTTTTGTATGTCGATAAATTGGGACTGGGGTATATTTTTCGCAGCTGCCCCATTTGGCAACACCACTTATCTGGGCTGGTTATGGTCGGGCTTCAAACTGACCTTGGAGATCTCTTTTTGCGCCTGGATTATCGCACTGCTGGTCGGCTCGCTGTTTGGCATATTGCGCACCGTACCCAATCGCTTTCTGGCCGCGTTAGGCACATGTTATGTCGAGCTTTTTCGTAATGTGCCGCTGATAGTGCAATTTTTTATCTGGTATCTGGTGGTGCCTGAATTATTGCCCGAAACGCTCGGCATGTGGTTCAAAACGCAGTTGAATCCGAATATTCAGATATTCGTATCCTCGATGGTCTGCCTGGGTTTATTTACCGCCGCCCGAATTTGCGAGCAGGTGCGGGCCGCCATCCAATCCTTACCGCCCGGCCAGCAGGCCGCCGGACTGGCCATGGGTCTGACCTTGCCCCAGACCTACCGCTATGTGCTGTTGCCTAACGCTTACCGCGTTATATTGCCGCCCATGACCTCGGAGATGCTCAACCTGGTGAAAAACTCCTCGGTGGCCTCCACTATCGGTCTGGTGGAAATGGCGGCGCAGGCCAGCAAATTGCTGGATTATTCCTCTCATGCCTATGAGTCATTCACCGCCATCACCATTGGTTATCTCATCATCAATGCCGCTCTCATGGTGTCGATGCAATGGGTGGAAAGAAAAGTGCGTTTGCCCGGTCATGTGGGAGGTAAATAAACATGTACCAATTTGACTGGAGTTCCATTGTTCCCAGCTTGCCCTATATGCTGCAAGGCATGGTCATTACGCTGAAGATAACCATTACCGCGGTAGTCGTCGGCATCATCTGGGGAACCCTGTTGGCGGTGCTGCGCTTATCGCCGATAAAACCCATCAGCTGGCTGGCGAAAATCTACGTTAATTTGTTTCGTTCGGTGCCATTATTAATGGTGCTGTTATGGTTTTATCTGGTGGTACCCAATTTTTTACAGCGCGTCATGGGGCTGTCGCCGAAAACCGACATCCGGCTGGTGTCCGCCATGGTGGCCTTTTCCTTGTTTGAAGCCGCCTATTATTCCGAAATTATCCGCGCCGGCATCATCAGCATCGCCCGTGGGCAATCCTCCGCCGCCCTGGCGCTGGGAATGACCCATTGGCAATCGATGCAACTGGTGATCCTGCCGCAAGCGTTCCGCGCCATGATTCCACTATTATTAACCCAGGGCATAGTGCTGTTTCAGGATACCTCGCTGGTCTATGTTTTAAGCCTAGCGGATTTCTTTCGCACCGCGACATCGCTGGGCGAGCGCGATGGTACGCAGGTTGAAATGGTTCTGTTTGCCGGTGCGGTTTATTTTGTCATCAGCCTGAGCGCTTCTCTGCTGGTGAACTATCTGAAGAAAAGGACAGTTAGATGATTTCCCTGAAAAATATTTCAAAATGGTATGGTCATTTTCAGGTTCTGACCGACTGCTCAACCGAAGTCGAAACTGGCGAAGTCGTGGTTGTATGCGGCCCCTCGGGTTCGGGCAAATCCACCCTGATCAAAACCGTCAACGGACTGGAACCTATCCAGCAGGGAAAAATTCAGGTCAACGATATTCTGGTGAATGACCGGCATACCAATTTGGCGCAACTGCGCGCCAAGGTAGGTATGGTATTTCAGCATTTCGAATTATTCCCGCATTTATCGATTATCGAAAATTTGACCCTGGCGCAAATCAAGGTGCTCAAACGTCATAAGGAAGAGGCACGGGTCAAAGGACTGGCATTGCTCGATCGGGTGGGGTTATCGTTGCAGGCGAATAAATACCCCGGCCAATTGTCAGGCGGGCAGCAGCAGCGGGTCGCTATCGCGCGCGCTCTGTGCATGGACCCGGTGGCCATGCTGTTCGACGAACCGACCTCGGCGCTCGACCCGGAAATGATCAACGAAGTGTTGGATGTGATGGTGGAGCTGGCGCAGGATGGCATGACCATGATGGTGGTGACGCACGAAATGGGGTTTGCGCGCAAAGTGGCCAACCGGGTGATCTTTATGGATGAAGGCAAAATTGTCGAAGATACGCATAAAGAGGCGTTTTTCCAGCATCCGCAAACTGACCGCGCCCGGGATTTTCTGGCGAAAATTCTTCACTAAAGACGCGAGCCTCGCAATGACGGCTCTCTTGCCGAGAGCCGCTTGTCCGTCAAAACGGCCGGCGCTGGAATTGATCAAATCCGCATTTCGGGCATAACGGCAAAATTTCCGGCGTATAGAACGCCACCGAATGATGGCATCGTTCGCAGACCAGGTTCCCTAAACCGACCACTTCGCCGCTGGTATAAACGCCGTGGTGATTGAGATCCTTGAACACTTCCTGCCATTCAAGCTGGGTTTGGTCGGTGATGTCCGCCAATTCCTGCCACAGGCTCTCTTTAATCACCCGGGTGAAGACGCTGTCGGTATTTTCTTCCCGGCTTTCATGATAGCTGCGGGCAAATTCTTCCAGATCGCGCCGCGCCGCGCGAGTGAGATTGTCCACTTCAGCGAGCGTCAGCGTGCCGGCGGCCAACAGACTGCGGCGGGCTTCCGCGACCAGGGCGTCGATATTACGTTCTCCCCGTTGCAGTTCCCGGCTTAGGGCAGCCAGCAATTCCCGATAGTGTTGCGCCATTTTATCCATGATTTTTTCCTCATCTCCGCCGACATGACCCATTGGCCGAACCGGTATGGGTATCTTGCTGATAATTCTAGTTCACATTGCTCCGGACATTTGACATTACCGCCGGGATAACCGAATAAAGGCGACATAGAGGGCCTAATAAGGCAGAAATACGCTTATCGGCTTCAGCGGGTGTTGTTGCCACTGTTGCTTATCAGCTATGCTATGCGGATCTTGAGTTATCAACGTCCGGAAAAAATGCGGGCGTAGCTTTATACCCAACCGATTTCAAGTTGCGGGTATTTCACTATAGGACCACTGGCTGCCATGCAAGAGCAATATCGCCCGGAAGATATCGAACCCCACGTCCAGCATCACTGGCATGAACACCAAACTTTCAAAGTCACCGAAGATAGCGGCAAGGAAAAATACTATTGCCTTTCCATGCTGCCTTACCCGTCGGGCCGTCTGCATATGGGCCATGTGCGCAATTACACCATCGGCGATGTGATTTCACGTTATCAGCGGATGCTGGGCAAGAATGTATTGCAGCCCATCGGCTGGGATGCATTCGGCTTACCGGCCGAGGGCGCCGCGGTTAAAAACAATACCGCGCCGGCGCCATGGACCTACGGCAATATCGCCTATATGAAATCCCAGCTCAAATTGCTGGGTTTCGGTTATGACTGGGACCGGGAAGTCACCACCTGCCGGCCGGAATACTATCGTTGGGAACAATGGTTCTTCGCCCGTCTGTTCGAAAAAGGGCTGGTTTACAAAAAAACCTCGGCCGTGAACTGGTGCCCGCATGATCAAACCGTCCTGGCCAACGAACAGGTTATCGATGGCTGCTGCTGGCGTTGCGATACCAAAGTCGAGCGCAAGGAAATCCCGCAATGGTTTGTTAAAATCACCGCTTACGCCGATCAGTTGCTTTATGACCTGGACAAGCTGGAAAGCTGGCCCGAACAGGTCAAAACCATGCAGCGCAATTGGATTGGCCGTTCCGAAGGCGTGGAAATCGTATTCGATATCGAGCAAAGCGCGGAAAAACTGTCGGTTTACACCACCCGCCCCGATACCTTTATGGGCGTGACCTACGTGGCTATCGCCGCCGGACATCCGTTATCACTGCAAGCGGCGAAAGCCAATCCTGCGCTGGCTGATTTTATCGCCGAATGCCGCAATACCAAGGTGGCCGAAGCCGATATGGCCACCATGGAGAAAAAAGGCGTGGATACCGGCCTGTTCGCCATCCATCCGTTGAATGGCGAACGCGTGCCGGTCTGGGTCGCCAATTTCGTACTGATGGATTACGGCACCGGCGCGGTGATGGCGGTGCCTGGACATGATCAACGGGACTGGGAATTCGCCACCAAATATGGCTTGACCAAAAAAGCGGTCATCCTGAACGCCGACGGATCGGCGCCGGATCTCCAACACCAGGCCATGACGGAAAAAGGGGTTTTATTCAATTCCGGCGAATTCGACGGCCTGGATTATTCCGCAGCCTTCAACGCCATCGCCGATAAACTGGTCGCCGAAGGCGTCGGCGAGCGTAAGGTCAATTACCGCCTGCGCGACTGGGGCGTATCCCGGCAGCGCTATTGGGGCGCGCCGATTCCGATGATCACGCTTCAGGACGGTACGGTTATCCCGACGCCGGACGACCAATTGCCGGTGCTGTTGCCGGAAGATGTGGTGATGGACGGGATCACCAGTCCGATCAAAGCCGATCCCAACTGGGCCAAAACCACAGTGGACGGCAAACCGGCCTTGCGAGAAACCGATACCTTCGACACCTTTATGGAATCATCCTGGTATTATGCCCGCTACACCTGCCCGCACCATGATACCGGCATGCTGGACCCCGCCGCCGCCAACTATTGGCTGCCGGTGGACCAATATATCGGCGGCATCGAACATGCCATCATGCATTTGATGTATTTCCGTTTTTACCATAAATTGCTGCGCGACGCCGGACTGGTTAATTCAGACGAACCGGCCAAGCGCTTGTTATGCCAGGGAATGGTGCTGGCCGACGCCTTTTATTATCTCGGCGGCGGCGGCGAACGCATTTGGGTATCGCCGGTGGATGTGACGGTGGACCGCGATGATAAGGGCCGCATCGTCAAAGCGGTTGACCCGGACGGCCGCGAACTGGTCTATGCCGGCATGAGCAAGATGTCGAAATCCAAAAACAACGGCATCGACCCCCAGGTCATGGTGGAAAAATACGGCGCCGATACCGTGCGGTTGTTCATGATGTTCGCCTCGCCGGCGGAAATGACGCTGGAATGGCAGGAATCCGGCGTGGAAGGGGCGAACCGTTTTCTGAAACGCGTTTGGAAATTGGTCTATGATCATACGGCTCAGGGTCCGGTCGGGCCGCTTGATGTGAACGCGCTGACCGGAGAGCAAAAAACGCTGCGCCGCGAACTGCATAAGACCATCGCCAAAGTCACCGATGACATCGGCCGTCGCCAGACCTTCAATACCGCCATCGCCGCCATTATGGAGCTGATGAACAAACTGACGCGGCTCTCGCAGGAAAGCGCCCAGGATCGCGCCTTGCTGCAAGAAGCGCTGTTGACCGTCGTGCGGATGCTGTATCCCTTCACTCCCCATGCCTGTTTCACATTGTGGCAGGCTCTGGGCGGCGAAGGCGATATCGATAACGCGCCATGGCCGGTCGCCGATGAAAACGCCATGGTGGAAGACGCGAAATTGGTGGTCATTCAGGTCAATGGCAAACTGCGGGGAAAAATCACCGTACCCGCCGATGCCGACGAGGCATTGGTGCGTGAACGCGCCTCCAAGGAACATTTGGTGGCAAAACATCTGGAAGGGTTCACGGTGCGCAAAGTCATTTATGTACCGGGAAAATTGCTTAACCTGGTAGTGGGTTAAGACAAGGAGGCGTTGTGCGTCATCGTACGAAAGCGTTATTGCTGGGGTTTGTGGTGCTGGTCACCACAAGCTGCGGTTATCATCTTCGGGGCTCCTCGGCCAGCAATACCCTGGTGCCCAAGGATTTACAAACATTAACCCTGAGCAGTTACGACCAGTACGGTCCGCTGACCCGGGCGGTGCGTCAGGAGTTGCGGCTTAATGATATGACGATCGTCAAAGACAGCGACCCCAAGAGCCGTAACCTGCCTTCCTTGCGGATTACCGGCGCGACTGAAGGCCAGGAAACGGTGTCTGTCTTCCAGGACGGCACCACAGCCGAATACCAATTGGTGTTGGATGTGCACGCAGCGGTGCTGACGCCGGGCAAAGACCTGTATCCCATCGATATCAGAATATTCCGTTCGTATTTTGATAACCCGCTAACCGCGCTGGCCAAGGATAACGAGAGCGATATCATACAGCAGGAAATGCGCCAACAGGCCGCAGAGCAATTAGTGCGTCGTATGCTGGCGGTCCATGCCGCCGAAACTGCCGACAAACGGACAAAAGAAGCTTTGCAAAAAGTCCTGGTGGCGCGGGAAATGCAATGATCAAGCTTTTTCCCGAACAGCTTGGCGCTCAGCTACAGGAAAAACTGAGCGCCGGTTATCTGTTGTTCGGGAATGATCCGTTATTGCTGCAGGAAAGTCAGGATCTTATCCGTCGTCAGGCGCAGGCTCAGGGGTTCGATGAACACCTAAGCTTCGTGTTGGATGCGTCCACCGATTGGGAAGAGATATTCAGCCAGTGTCGGGCTTTGAGCTTGTTTTCCAGCCGGCGGACCTTGTCGCTGGTATTGCCGGAAAACGGCGCCAATCCGGCGATTGGTGAAAAATTGTCCCAGTTGTCCAACCTGCTCCATCCCGATTTGCTTTTGCTGCTGCGCGGCACTAAATTGACCCGCGCGCAGGAAAACAGCGGTTGGTTCAAAACGTTGGGCCGTGACGCGGTCTATGTCGCCTGCATGACGCCGGAACAGGCGCAATTGCCGCGTTGGGTGGCTGCCCGGGCCAAACTGATGAAACTGAACCTGGACGAGCCCGCCAACCAGTTGCTTTGTTATTGCTATGAAGGCAATTTACTGGCGTTGACCCAGGCGCTGGAAAGGTTGTCGCTGCTCTATCCCGACACTATGCTTACCTTGCCGCGGGTGGAAACCGCGGTCAATGACGCGGCGCACTTCACCCCGTTCCATTGGGTTGACGCCCTGCTCGCGGCGAAAGCCAAGCGAGCGGGACATATTTTGCGACAATTACGCCAGGAAGCCAGTGAACCGGTCATTTTGTTACGCAGCCTGCAACGTGAAATCATGCTGTTGCTGACATTGCAACGGCAAATGAACCAGGTACCGTTGCGCACGCTGTTCGACCAGCATAAAATCTGGCAAAATCGCCGGCCGCTGATGACTCAGGCTTTACAACGCCTGTCGTCCCGTCAGTTGCACCAGGCGATAACATTAATGACGCATATCGAAATCGCCCTTAAGCAAGATTATGGTTATCCGGTCTGGTCGGATCTGGAAACCTTATCCATGGTGGTTTGTGGTAAAATAACGACCGGAATTCTGTTAAATGTCTGATTATGCCACCTTGACCGCCTTTTTTGGCGGCACTTTTGACCCGATTCATTATGGTCATATAAAACCGATTATCGCCCTGGCGGCGATGGTGGGACTCAAGCGCGTGACCTTGTTGCCGAATAACGTACCGCCCCATCGTCCGCAACCGGAAGCCAGCGCGCAGCAACGATTGGCCATGGTGCGAATGACGCTGCGGGATGTCGGCGGCTCTTTGTTTGATATCGACGAGCGGGAACTGCATCGCGACGATCCATCCTGGACGGTGGACACCTTCGAAACCTTGCGTCAGGAGCGGGGCCAGCGGGTGCCGCTGGGTTTTATCATCGGCCAGGACTCGCTGCTGACCTTGCCGCAATGGCACCGGGGCATGGAATTACTGGATAAGTGTCATTTGTTGGTTTGCGCCCGACCTGGCTATAGCGGTAAGATGGATACTCCGGCATTGCAGTCTTGGCTAGAGGCGCGCCTGACCACCGATGTCGATCAATTACACCGACGACCCGCCGGGCTGATCTTCCTGGCGCCTACCCCGCAATACTCAATATCAGCCTCATTGATCCGAGAGCGCCGCCACGAGGGCTTGAGCTGCGACGATATGCTGTCGCCATCGGTTCAGCGTTATATTGATGAACAGGGTTTATATCGCTAGCGCTTGGCCCATGTTATACTGCGCGGCTTATTTCACCGGCAGAACCGGTTAAACGCATTGTGATATCCGTCACTACTCAGTGAGTTCATTCAGATCACTAATCCATTTAATTCAGCGTTGTCGCAACAGACACCGCTAGCAAAGCACACCGGAGGGGGAACCTTTGCAAGGTAACACGCTCAAAGATTTCGTCATTGATAAAATTGATGATTTGAAAGGCCAGGATATTATCTCGCTGGATGTCAGCGGTAAATCCAGCATTACCGATTGTATGGTCATTTGCACCGGCACATCCAGCCGCCATGTGATGTCCATTGCCGATCATGTGGTCCAGGAGTCCCGCGGCGCCGGTTTGATGCCGTTGGGGATAGAGGGCGAGAAAGTCGCCGACTGGATCGTCGTTGATTTGGGCGATGTCATCGTCCATGTCATGCAGGCTGAAAGCCGCCAGCTTTATGAATTGGAAAAGCTTTGGAGCTGATGGGTGAAACTCCAGTTGATCGCGGTTGGCACCAAAATGCCGGATTGGGTTCAAACCGGATTTATGGAATATCTGCGCCGCTTCCCGAAAGATCTGCCGTTTGAATTGACTGAAATCCCGGCCGGCAAGCGCGGGAAGAATGCCGATATCGGACGGATTCTGGAAAAAGAAGGTGACGCGATGCTGGCGGCGGTAGGCAAGGGAAACCGCATCGTGACGTTGGATATTCCAGGTCAGCCATGGGAAACATCATTCCTGGCGCAGCAACTGGAGCGCTGGAAGCAGGACGGCCGCGATGTCAGCCTGTTGATTGGCGGTCCCGAAGGGCTGTCCCCGGCTTGCAAGGCGGCGGCGGAACAAAGCTGGTCGTTATCGCCGTTAACCTTGCCTCACCCGCTGGTGCGGGTGTTAGTCGCGGAGAGCTTATATCGTGCCTGGAGCATTACCACCAACCATCCTTATCACCGGGAATAAGCCGGTGAAGATGCACAAAGTGAAATAATCCCGCGGAATGAACATAGATCATAACCCCTTTCGCGACTACACGGCTGAGTCGGCGCTGTTTATTCGCCGCGCGCTGGTGGCATTCTTAGGAATCCTGTTACTGAGCGGGGTTTTAGTCGTCAATCTTTACCACCTGCAAATCACCCGTTTTGATGATTATCAGACCCGGTCGAACGAAAACCGGATCAAATTGGTGCCCATCGCGCCCAGCCGCGGCATTATTTATGATCGCAACGGCATCCCGCTGGCGTTGAACCGCACCATTTATCAACTTGAAGTGATGCCGGAAAAAGTCGACGATTTGAAGGCGACCATTAAAGCGTTAAGGCCGATTGTCGACCTTAACGATGATGATATCGCCAATTTCGAAAAAGAGCGTAAACGTTCCCACCGCTTCACCTCGTTGCCGCTTAAAGTCGGATTGACCGATGTGCAACAGGCGCGTTTCGCCGTCAACCAGTTCAATTTTCCCGGGGTGGAAGTCAAAGGCTACCAGCGCCGTTACTATCCCTATGGCTCGGCGTTGACTCATGTCATTGGTTATGTTTCGAAAATCAACGATAAAGATGTGGAACGGCTGGACCAGGAAGGTATTCTGGCGAACTACGCCGCAACCAACGATATCGGCAAACTGGGCATCGAACGTTATTACGAAAACGTGCTGCACGGCAAAACCGGCTATGAGGAAGTCGAGGTCAATAACCGCGGCCGGGTAATCCGTCAGTTGCATGAACAACCGCCGCAAGCGGGCAAAGATATTTACCTGACGCTGGACCTGCATCTCCAGACCTATATCGAACAATTACTCACCGGCAGCCGGGCCGCGGTAGTCGTAACCGATCCGCGCGACGGCGGTATCCGCGCGCTGGTTTCCAATCCCAGTTACGATCCGAATTTATTTGTCGATGGCATTTCCGGCAAAGACTATCGCGGCTTATTGCAAAATACAGATCGCCCCTTGATCAATCGCGCGACTCAAGGGGTTTATCCCCCCGGTTCGACGGTAAAACCCTATATTGCGGTATCGGCGTTGACGAACGGCACCATCAGCCGGAGTTTCAGCCTGTTCGACCCGGGCTGGTGGCAATTGCCCGGGTCGGATAAACGTTATCGCGACTGGAAAAAATGGGGTCATGGCCGGGTCAATGTCACCAAGGCGCTGGAAGAATCCGTGGATACCTTTTTCTATCAGGTCGCCTATGATATGGGTATCGATCATCTTTCGGAATGGATGTCGAAATTCGGTTACGGCTCACTGAGCGGCATCGACTTGTCCGAAGAACGCACCGGGGTTATGCCGACTCGCGAATGGAAGTTGCGACGCTTCAAGAAACCCTGGTATCTGGGCGATACCATTCCGGTGGGCATCGGCCAGGGTTACTGGACCGCCACGCCGATACAAATGTCCAAGGCGTTGATGTCGCTGATCAATGACGGTTCGGTCCGGGTGCCGCATCTGTTATACAGCACCCGCGACAATGGCAAGCTGGTGCCTTATCAGCAGCCGCAGCATATTCAAATCGGCGATCCGCACAACGGTTACTGGGAAGTGGCCAAAGACGGCATGTATAATGTGGCGAACGGCCCCACCGGCACCGCGCGCAAAAACTTCGCCGACGCTCCTTATAAGATCGCGGCCAAATCCGGTACCGCTCAGGTCTATGGACTGAAAACCAATGAGGTCTATAATGCCCACAAAATCCCCGAACGTTTGCGTGACCATAAATTGATGACCGCCTTCGCCCCCTATGACAAACCATCGGTGGCGGTAGTGGTCGTGCTGGAAAATGGCGGGATCGGTCCGGCGGTGGGCACCATTACCCGCCAGATTCTCGACCATATCATGCTGGGCGACAATACGACGACCTTACCGGCCGAGCAACCCGCTCCGCCAGGCTCAGACGGTGATTGAACATCATGACAGATAATCAGCAAAACGGTACGATCTGGGCCAAGCTTCATATCGATCTGCCGTTCCTCATTCTTATCCTGCTGCTGCTGGCTTACAGCGCTGTTGTTATCTGGAGCGCCAGCGGCCAGGATGTCGGCATGATGGAACGCAAAATCGGCCAAATCCTTATGGGCCTGCTCATCATGCTGGCCTTGGCGCAAGTGCCGCCCAGGGTCTATGAAATCTGGGCGCCCTATCTCTATGTGATCAGCCTGATTCTGCTGATGCTGGTCGATGCTTTCGGTCAAATCAGTAAAGGCGCACAGCGATGGCTTGATTTGGGTTTTGTTCGTTTTCAGCCCTCGGAAATCGCTAAAATCGCCGTACCGCTCATGGTGGCGCGTTTTATCAATCGCGACAGCTGCCCGCCTTCGCTGAAAAATACCGCTATCGCCCTGGTGCTGATTTTTGTGCCCACGCTGCTGGTCGCGGCGCAGCCGGACCTGGGTACCGCCATATTGATTGCCGCTTCGGGTTTGTTTGTGCTGTTCCTGTCCGGCATGAGCTGGAAACTTATCGCTTTGGCCCTGTTGCTGGTAGCGGCCTTCGTGCCGATCCTCTGGTTCTTCTTGATGCATGATTACCAGCGAGAGCGGGTGATGATGCTGCTTGACCCCGAAACGGATCCATTGGGGGCCGGCTATCATATCATCCAGTCGAAAATAGCCATCGGCTCGGGCGGCTTAAGCGGCAAAGGCTGGCTGCAAGGGACGCAGTCGCAGCTGGAGTTTTTGCCGGAACGCCACACGGACTTCATTTTCGCGGTGTTGGGCGAAGAGCTGGGTTTGATTGGCGCACTGGTGTTATTGGGTCTATATCTATGTTTAATTATGCGCGGATTGGTCATCGCCGCCAAAGCTCAAACCACTTTTGGTAGGGTGATGGCGGGCGGTTTGATGCTGATTTTATTCGTTTATGTCTTCGTGAATATCGGCATGGTAAGTGGTATTTTACCGGTGGTCGGCGTCCCCCTGCCGTTGGTCAGTTACGGGGGGTCGGCCTTGATCGTGCTAATGGCGGGGTTTGGTATCGTCATGTCGATCCATACTCATCGGAAGATGTTGTCCAAAAATTTATAGAGGTGAGCAATGCGGAAGGAATGGCACTGGATCGGCGTAGTCGGGCTGTTGCTCACAGCGTGTACCCCTACCACTGAAACGCCACAGCAACAACCCCCGGCCCAGGTCTATAACGGGCCGGTAAAAGAAATCAGCGGCGTAGAGCCGCGTTATGAGCCTTATAATCCCAGTACCAATCAGGACTATAAGCTTAATGGGCAAACCTACCATATTGTCAAAAACCCGCAGAATTTCAGCGAAACCGGTTTGGCCAGTTCATATAACGCGGAATCCAGTGGCGGCAATACCACCGCCACCGGCGAACCTTTCGATGCCCAGGCCCTGGCCGCCGCGCACCCCACGCTGCCGCTGCCCAGTTATGTCCGGGTCACCAATCTCAGCAATGGCCGTCAATTGGTGGTGCGGGTCAACGATCGCGGGCCTTACACGCCGGGACGAGTCATCGACCTGACCGAGGCTGCCGCCGACCGTCTGAATATTTCCAATTACACCCAGGTGCAAGTGGACTTTATACAGGTTGCTCCCGACGGCACCTTAACCGGTCCAGGCACGATCGGCACCGTGGTGGCCAAACAGAGTTATGCGCTGCCGCCGCGTCCGTCGCTCGGTTCCAGCTCGGACAGTGCGCCAGGACAAATGCAGTCCGGCGCCGCACCGGCGGACGATACGCGCGTGCCTTCGGCCGCCGGCAACGGGCAAAATTACCGTCCGGTGCCTAATCCCGTCAGTTCCGAGCAAAATGGCAGCCCGGCGCCTAATCCCGCTAGTTCCGAGCAAAATTACCGCCCGGTGCCCAATCCCGCTAGTTCCGAGCAAAATGGCAGCCCGGTGCCTGATCAAGAAGATGACAGCCCGGTGCCGGCGAATGCCGCCCCAATGAACGGTTCCGGTAATGGCGGCGGATTGCTGGGCGCGCCTAAGCCCTTACCGCCTGGCGTCATTGAATCCGACGGTGAAGGCGCCTCGCCCTCGGCCGCCAGAATGCCGGTCAGCGAACCGCCGCACAGCTCCGCCGCCGCGATATACACGCCCGCCCGTTCCGCGTCCGGCAACCCCGCCGCAGCAACCTATTCGCCAAAGAAAGCCGCTGCGGTAACCGGTCTGTATGTGGTTCAAGTGGGCGCCTTGGCTGACAAACAGCGGGCGTTGAGCTGGCAAAAAACGCTGGGGCAACGTTTTGGCGTGCCGGGTAAAGTGACCGCCAATGGCAATCTTTACCGGGTGCAATTGGGACCGTTCAATAATCGCCAGCAAGCGCTTGCACTACAACAGCGTTTGACCAGCGAAGCGCAGCAGCAATCCTTTATTACCACCGCGGAACAGAGCATGTAGTTTTGGCGGCACGCCGCCCGCACCCCGACATCAGACTACGCGAGCCTTTAATCCCCGCGTAGTCTGAAACATTATTAAAAAGTTCTCCGCTATGAGGTCATCGATTGTCTGATGCCGGCCTTTTTTACATCTGCTATAGTGTGGCACGTTTTTAACTCACTTCCATGGATGCTGTTGTCCTGACATGAATAAAGTAATGACTCACCTTTTATTCAAGCGTTTAGTTTTAAGTACCGTCATCGCGCTGACTCCCCTGGCTTACAGCCACGCTGATGATGTTAATCTCAAAACCATGATTCCCGGCGTACCGCAAATCGATGCTGAAGCTTACATTCTCATCGATTATAATTCCGGCAAGGTGTTGGCTGAACAAAATGCCGACAACCGTCGCGACCCCGCCAGTCTGACCAAAATGATGACCAGTTATGTCATCGGCCAGTCGATCAAAGCCGGCAAAATTACGCCCAATGACGTGGTTACCGTCAATAAAGACGCTTGGGCCACCGGCAATCCGGTATTTCGGGGTTCGTCTTTGATGTTTTTGAAACCGGGCGATCATGTTCCGGTTTCAGAATTAAACCGCGGTATTATCCTGCAATCCGGCAATGATGCGTGCGTGGCCATGGCGGATTATGTCGCCGGCAGCCAGGACGCCTTTGTCAGCTTGATGAATAACTACGTCAATGCACTGGGCTTGAAAAATACGCATTTTGAGACGGTACATGGCCTGGATGCGCCGGGGCAATACAGTTCAGCCCGTGATATGGCAACCATTGGCGAAGCATTGATTCGTGATGTGCCGGACGAATACGCCACTTATAAAGAGCGGGAATTCACCTACAACAATATCCGTCAATTGAATCGTAACGGCCTGTTGTGGGATACCAATCTGAATGTAGACGGCATCAAAACCGGCCATACGGATTCCGCCGGCTTTAACCTGGTAGCTTCGGCCACCGAAGGTCAGATGCGGCTGGTTTCCGCAGTTATGGGCGGCCATTCGGCAAAAGGACGTGAAAACGAGACCCGTAAATTGCTCACCTGGGGTTTCCGTTTCTTCGAATCCGTGGCGCCATTGAAAGCCGGTCGTGAATTCGCTTCTGAGCCGGTCTGGTTCGGCGATGCCGACGCAGTCAAGCTCGGCGTGGACAAAGACGCTTATTTGACCATACCGCGCGGACGGATGAAAGACCTGAAGGCCAGCTATACCCTGAACGATCATGAACTGCACGCACCGCTGGCGCTCAATCAGCAAGTGGGCACCATCAATTTCCAGCTTGACGGAAAAACCATTGATCAGCGGCCGCTGGTCGTGCTGAATGAAGTGAAGGAAGGCAACTTCTTTAGCCGGATGATCGATCACATCAAATTGATGTTCCATCATTGGTTCGGTTAATCGAAGCATTTCTTGTCAGGTCTAAATCTCCGACCCTATAATAGATCCTATTATTAACACTCCCGCCAATGCGGGAGTGTCGTTTTTCCGGCTCATCGTTTTTGCCGGGACAAACATCCTATCCGGAGCGCCAATGAAAACCAAACTGAATGAACTGCTCGAATTCCCCTGCACCTTCACCTATAGAGTTATGGGCGTGGCGCGCCCCGAGCTGGTTGATGAGGTCGTTGAAGTAGTGCAGCGCCACGCGCCCGGCGATTACAGCCCCGAGGTCAAACCCAGCAGCAAAGGCAATTATCACTCGGTATCCATTACCATTACCGCCACGCACATCGAGCAGGTGGAAACGCTGTATGAGGAACTGGGCAAAATCGCCATGGTACGCATGGTGCTTTAACCGGGCAGAGGACGATTGCGTTGAAAAAAATCATTGTGCGTCAATTACTGCTGCAACCTTACGATCTTGTGGCGCAGGCAATGCATCGCTTTACCGACCTTCGTACCGGCGACACGCCGGATGAAGTCTGGCTGGTGCAGCACCCGCAAGTGTTTACTCAGGGCCAGGCCGGCAAGCCGGAACATATCCTGTTGCCGGGCTCCATTCCGGTCATCCAAAGCGATCGCGGCGGGCAGGTCACCTTTCACGGCCCCGGCCAACAGGTAATGTACGTGCTGCTTGACCTGAAGCGACGCAAGTTGGGCGTCAGGCAACTGGTGACGTTGCTGGAAGATACGGTGGTGGCGACCCTGGCCCGCTATGCTATTGCCGCGCGCGCGCGCGCCGAGGCGCCGGGCGTATACGTGGGCGATAAGAAAATTTGTTCGCTGGGGCTGCGAATTCGCAAAGGCTGTTCATTTCACGGGCTGGCGTTGAATATCGCAATGGATTTGTCACCCTTTCTGCGGATCAATCCTTGCGGATACCCGGGTCTGGAAATGACGCAGATTAGCGATTACGCCCCTGAGGTGCAAGTCGACGATGTGGCGCAGGTGCTGATTGAGTGTTTTTCTTCCTTGCTTGGCCACCCGGAAATCGAGTACAAACCCTGGCATGCCGAGGAATTTTCGGCGCCGGCTGAAGAACATGTATCGCCGCAGTGAAATATGTTATAATTTTGACGTTTTTTTCAAATTAATTTGAACAGTCGTGTAACAGTTTGCATGGTAAATCCATCCATAGGGATACAGGGATACCCATACTGCTACATTCGGCGCGGGATCAGCACAATTATGAGTAAACCGATACAGATGGAACGCGGCGTCAAATACCGGGATGCCGATAAACTGGCCTTAATTCCGGTTAAAACCGTAGCGGTAGAACGGCAGGATATATTGCGCAAGCCGGAATGGATGAAAATCAAGCTGCCCTCGGATTCCACGCGCATACAAAGCATTAAAGCCGCCATGCGTAAAAACGGCCTGCATTCCGTTTGCGAAGAAGCGTCCTGTCCCAACCTGTCCGAATGCTTCAATCACGGCACCGCCACCTTTATGATTCTGGGCGCCATATGTACCCGGCGTTGCCCGTTCTGCGATGTGGCCCATGGACGGCCCATGCCGCCCGACCCGGCGGAGCCGGTGAAACTGGCGCAAACCATTGCCGATATGGGATTGCACTATGTCGTCGTCACCTCGGTGGATCGGGATGATCTACGGGACGGCGGCGCTCAGCATTTCGCTGATTGCATCAGTGCCATTCGGGAAAAAAATTCCGACATCAAAATCGAAACGCTGGTTCCCGATTTTCGCGGCCGCATGGATCGCGCACTGGCCATCATCAACACTTCGCCGCCGGATGTTTTCAACCATAACCTGGAAAACGTGCCGCGGCTCTATCGCCAAGTGCGACCTGGCGCCGACTATCAATGGTCGCTGAAGCTATTGGAACGTTTTAAAGAAGCCAATCCGCATCTTCCGACCAAATCCGGGCTGATGGTCGGCCTGGGCGAAACCAATGAAGAAATTATCGATGTGATGCGGGATTTACGCCGTCATGGCGTCACCATGCTGACGCTTGGCCAGTATCTGCAACCCAGCCGGCATCATCTGGCGGTGAAACGGTATGTCAGCCCTCAGGAATTCGACGACATGAAAGCCGAGGCGCTGGCGATGGGATTTACCCATGCGGCTTGCGGCCCCTTTGTCCGGTCTTCCTATCATGCTGATTTGCAGGCTAAAGGCATTGAAGTGAAATAAAGCGCCAATGCGGGCTGAAATAAAAGGATGGTTGTTTCGCCCATCCTTTTTTGACCATTCAGTCTTTGTGTTCGGTGACCTGAGGGTTTACCGGTGGTTCTTCAGTTTGTGTTTTCGGTGCGGCCGGTTCATCGTTCATGGCCTTTTTGAAGCCCTTAATCGCGGCACCCAGATCGCCGCCCAAGCTGCGTAATTTGTTGGTCCCGAACAACAGCACGATTAACGCGCCGATAACCAACAATTTAGTAATGCTTAAACCTTCCATAATCACCTTCTTGATTAACATTTGCTGATAAAACCAGCGACTGACTATTAGAGGCTTTGTACCGCTATTAGCGCCCCAACACAAGCAATATCTGTAACAGTTTCACCTTCCGGGTGCGAAAAAACACGCCGATTCCCGCGCATTCGCCAGCAGTCAGAATCGTCGACAATATTCATTCCGTCAACAGACGCGGCGTCGCAAACCGCCGATTTTCCAATACCGGCAATACCCTGCGCGCATCTTCAACTCGCGCGCTCTGCAATTCCGCAAACATTAGCAGCGGCGTTTTCGCCGCCCGGGTAATAACGATGCCGAGCGGATCCACCACCATGCTATTGCCAATATTGCGTTCGCCGCACTCCCCAACCGCCACCATATAACAGGTGTTTTCCAAAGCCCGGGCAGTCACCAGCACCTGCCAATGCATTTCTTTCAACGGACCGGCGACCCAGGCTGAAGGTAAAACCAGCACCTGTGCGCCGTCCAGCGCCAACCGCCGCGCCAGCTCAGGGAAACGGACATCGTAGCAGGTCATCAGCCCGACCTTCATGCCAGCCACTTCCACCAACGGTGGAATCTCGATACCCGGCGTGACATGCCGCGATTCATGCATGGCAAAAGCGTCATAGAGATGTAATTTGCGATATGACGCGATAATCTTGCCCTGACGCACGACAATCAACTGATTATAGACACGGCCATCGCCTGTAGGTACGGGCAGGGTCATCATCATGGTCAAGTCATTATCGCGACTGGCGGCGCAAAGGCGGGTCACAAACGGCCCTTCCAGCGGTTGTGCCGCCTTCAACACAAAATCCGCATCGCTATTATCCCGCGCCAGGACGTTTTCCGGCAACACCAACAAATCGGCGCCGCCCGCCAGCGCCCGCTTCATCAGATCAAGGCAGGTTTTTAAATTCGCTTCCCACTCTCTGACCACGGCGAATTGACCCAACGCGGCCGTTAGCATGATAGGGTCCGCCAAGCACGGACAGAAGAAAAAGTGTTAAGGCGCATATGACCTCCCTTGAACTGCGTCGTCGCCTTCCTGCAACTCGAATTATTTAGGGTATACACTGGCGACTAAAGCGGCAGCTCATTGTGATTATGGATTCGGTTAAAACCCGCGATCAAAATTTACCCTGATCAGAAGCATAGCTCATTGCGTATCCGCCGGGATCATCTTAGGCGGTTCTTTATAACGCTATGATGATCCGCGCTACTTCGTTTTCACTCGCCAAGACCTCGTCTTTTCCTTGGACACCGCCGGTATCGAGGCTTTTTAGCGCAAAAAAAACCCGCACTAGGCGGGTTTTTTTAATAATATTGGCTATTGGATAGCTGTAACGTCAGCAGCCGATGGGCCTTTGGCGCCGTTAGTGATTTCAAATTCCACGCGTTGACCTTCGGTCAGCGTTTTAAAGCCATTACCCTGAATGGCTGAAAAATGTACGAATACGTCCTTGCTGCCATCTTCAGGAGTAATGAAACCGAATCCTTTAGATTCATTGAACCACTTAACGTTACCTTTAATCTTAGACATCAAACTTACCTTTAATAAATGAAAGACACTAACTCTGTGTCAGGTCTAGTACAGCAATTGGCAAGCCCTTTGTCCAGCGCAAGTTATCCAAAATGTGATAAAAAAGATTAAAATAATATTTTAACCTTTCTATCAACATTCTCTTCTACGCCAAGCCGACATTTTTAACGGATATGACAAGACAGCCGATCCAACCGAGTCATCGTCGCCGGCCTGCATGGCGGACACCGCCCGCCATGCACCTTCAACAAAACCGAAATAACGCGTGATTACAGGCCGTAGACCAGTGAAACCGCGGTCTTGGTATCGGTATGTTTAGGCGCGCTGGATGGCGGCGCGCTATTATACGTCACGTCATAAGTCACTTTTAACGAGAACGTCTTGTTGATAGCCACATCTAAACCGGTTTCAGAGTTTGCGGTAAGATCATCGTTACCCAACAACGAAACGCCCTGAATGAATTTGGTGGTATCGGTTATCTGATAGGTATATGACGCTGCGCCGTAAGCCAGCGCCTTGGTTTGCCGTCCGCCGCCTTCGAATTCGTCATGCCGTACGCCAGGACCGACTTCAACCCGTAATTGGGAAATAGGACCATCGAGTAACTGACGACCATAACCAGTTGCAAAAGTTGAACGGGAGCGATAACCATTAAAACGGTCACTCAACCAGTCAGCTTGAGAAAACAGGAAATTATCCGGGTCCAGGTTATGACGGGCACGAGCACCGGCTTCATATTTTTCTGAAGAGCGTTCGTCATTGGTGGAATTATTGGCGGCTTCGCCCCAGATACTATAAGCATTGGTGGTCTGGAACCAGGTCATGGTACTGCTGGCAGCCAGCGAGTCACTGGTTGAATTGCCGGATTGCTTGTTATAGCTCCCGAGAACATTGCCATCGAAAGGTTTCTTGGCGGTAGAAGGATCATCCAGCGCGGTAAAAACGTCGGTATCAGCGAAAGTCGAGAAACTAGCCAGGGACATTCCCAGGATAGCTAACAGCGATAATGCCCGAGAGCGGCCATTGCGTAACATAATTTACCTATAAATAATTTGAAGGTTTAAACCAGTAGTCTTAAAGAAAGGTGCATAGTGTAGCGAATTAGAACAAAAGATGTACCAGAAATTTTTTGTTATATTAGTAACAAAATTTAATCTTTATAGGTTATTTTTAAGGCTTGCCGATTTCGAGGCTGGTGGTTTCATCTAAAGCTTATGATATTTCTAGATATTTTTAATTAATCGCTTAATTCAGGCTATGCGCCATCTTGGCAAAATACTCACAATACGCCTTTTTTTAATTTTAAGATTAGTCTTAAAACTGAAGATTTAGCCGATATTCCCGCATGTTATCCAAAATAAACAGCTTATAACCGGCGTAAGGACCGGAAATATTCACCCGCGTGATTATATCATCAAACCCCTTTCCTGTTATGAACATGGCTTGCTCAGCAAATAAACTTGCGGGAAGCTGCAATATCAAAGCAGACGATACAAAATGAATGCATTTGCCGCCCAAAATACCGCACTGAAAACTAACACCATGATCCAGGCTTGATAACGCGTCATACACATTTAATGTTTATCTCCCACCCCTATATTAAAGGCTGTAAGTATAGAAATTATTCAAATGAACTATGGCTGGATAAGATGCAGGATTATTAGCTAATTCAGTTGATAAACCGATTTGAGATGAGCGGAGAGGAGAATATTCAGGGTATGTACGATCCCGGAAATTTTCGCGTTGCGAAGGACCGCGCTTGAGAGAATGCCGAAGGCGAGAAAGAGGCGCAGGGTGCCTCTCCAGGCGAATGGAGAGGCATCCCATTCAGATATATAATGAAATTTCACCGGCCGGGCGGGTTTTAAAGCGGCGATGCATCCAAAGATATTGTTCAGGCGCCCGCATGATTTCCTGTTCTATCACTTTATTGATATAACAGGTTGCCGCCATTTCATCTTCCACAGGGTAATCGTCCAACTGCGGTTGAATCAGCAAGCGATAGCCTTTGCCGTTTTTTTTGCGAAGCAACACCACTGGCACCAATTTCGGTTTGGCCAAACGTGCCAACGTAAAGGTTCCCCTGGTGGTGGCGGCCTGGCTAACCGCAAAAAAGGGAGCGAAGATACTGCCTCTCGGGCCATAATCCTGGTCGGGGGCAAACCACACGCTCTCGCCGTGTTTCATGGCATGAACCATGCCGCGCAAATCCTTGCGATCCAGCATGGCTTTGTTGGAGCGCATCCTGCCCCAGGTCTGCACAAATTCCATCGCTTTATTATTGTGCGGGCGATACATCGCCATCATGGGCTGGCAAAGTCCCATGGCCCGGCCGCCCAATTCAACCGACATGAAGTGGATGCCAATCACCATCACGCCTTGATTGTGTTCATTGGCGCGCTGCAAATTGCGCAGGCCATAAACATCAAAGGTACGCTTCACTCTGGCATCGGACCAAAACCATGCCATGCCGGTTTCAATCAACCCCAATCCCGCCGAGCGAAAATTATTGACGATAGTGCGCTCCAGTTTCGCTTTATCCATTTGAGGAAAACAGAGCTCCAGATTCCTGCGGGTGATCGCCGCCCGGCGCTTCAGGAAAGGCATCGAACAGCGGCCTAACCATCTGCCCAGCGCGTATAGAATCGGATACGGTAATTGAACTAATAAAAACAGCACGCCCAAGCCAAACCATGTCAGCCAATAACGTGGGTGCAGCAAGGAAAAGGTAAATCTCTGTGGGTGGACCATGTTAATGATGCTTCATAATATGTGTGAAAATCCCTGAAAATAAATGTAATGCGCCAAGCCACATTACAACGTTATGATGACGTGAATAACTTTAAAAATGTAATTATTCCTTACCCACTCTTTCATGGCATATCATTATAATGCTAATAAATAAACCCCCTTCAACCTTCTGTTGACAGCGAAAAATTTTCCGTTTCATAAAAAGATGACATTGTGAAGAAAGATTGAATCGTTTTTTATCCAGAAGAATTATAAAATTGGCGGAAAAGCAGCAGTTGTCATGCAGTAGTTTTCAGGCAATGAATACCTGAGAACGATAATACTCCTGTCGGGCGGCGAGAGAAAGATCCATTGCTGAATCTTGGTAATATCCCGAGCGATAAAGCAGCATAGAAAGTCTTAACAATCGTAAGATCCATCAATTTTTAACAGCTTATCCTTGACGAAATGCTACCGAATCATTTCATATTGCTATCGATAGTTTATACCCAAAATAATTCGAGTTGCAGGAAGGCGGCGACGCAGCGAATCCTCAGGAGCTTACTCGAGTAAGTGACTGAGGTGAGCGAGGAAAGCCAACGCACCTGCAACTTGAAGAATGACGGGTATATCAATTGATTTCATGCCAGACCGTCATTCAAAGGGGCCCTCCGTCAATGGTGTCCATCAGGCCGTCGATAATATGAACGCCGGTCTCGCTTTTCAGACTTTGATACCATTGCTCAGTTGCCGCCGGATCTACGCCATGCGTCAATTGACAACGCTTACGGGCCTTCAAGACCAGCAAATTGACGCGTTCATGTCGGCGTGCCTGATAGCGCAATAACGCATCCTCGATGCCGAGCGAATGCGTACGCAATACCATCGCCAGAACCACCGCATCTTCCATGGCGGCACAGCCGCCTTGCCCGATATCAGGCGTGGCGTTATGCCCCGCGTCGCCCAGCAGCGCGACTCTTCCACGACATAATGTCATGACGGGATCGAGATCATGGATCTCTACCCGGTTGATACTGTCGGCTTGCAATCGTCCGATCAAACGCTGCACCGGGGGACACCAACCGGCAAAATACCCATACAAATCTTCTTTGATTTTTTCGGGCGCCTGGATCAACCCTTTAGGCAGCGGGACATCAAAAAAATAATAAAAACGCCCGCCGGCTATAGGCATTAAGGACACGCGTTTACCTTCACCAACGAAAGTCGTCCATTGGTCGGCCGGTGCGATATGCTCATCGGCCTCCACCAAACCGTTCCAATTCACATAACCCGCATAACGACGCGTTACGGGATGGCCAAGCACATACTCCCTGACGATGGAATGCGCGCCGTCCGCGCCTATCAGCAGGTCAGCGCGGAGACACTCGCCATCCGCGAATCGGGCAATCACCTGGTCGCCGCTCTCTTCCACCGCCACCAGACGTTTACCGAGATGGACGTTTTCCCAACCGAACTCATCCAGCAACAATGTTTGTAATTCCGCACGGGCAACCGGATAAGGGTACTCCCCCGCACGCGCCACCAGGGAGGACAAACTGAATTGGGTCAATGTTTCGCCAGAGCGGTAATGTTGATAGGCCATGGCGGCCATATTGCCGCCAAGGGTTTTGATTTGTCGTTGAAGCCCCAGAAAATTTAGGCATTTGACGCCATTAGGCCAAATCGAGATAGCTGCGCCCACTGGTTTCAATTGCCGGACCGCTTCGAAAATCTCAACCTGATAACCGCAATGTTGCAAGGCAATGCCGGCAGTGGCGCCCCCCATTCCAGCACCGATAATGATCACTTTCATACGCCCGGCCTTTGCAAGAAATAAATCAACCGAAGCAATTAGAGTGCCATCATTCTATCTCAATGATTTTAAATAAATTAAACGAGGCTGCCCAACAGCGGCGCTAACGGCTCTTCTTCGTTGCACAAGCAACGTGCGTCATGATTTCTTTTGCGCACCAAAATCTTTCGGGTAACGGGAAGAAGTAAGGCGGGCCAGGCTATGGCCCGAAACGACAATCATCCCAACGGGACACATCAGCTTTTGGAATTTCTCATCTGCGTGCCGCCGGAATGTTTATGCCCAGAAGCATTCACGGGCTTTACCGGAACAGCCGGCGCCAGAATAGTGTAATCCCCATTGACCTTGGCGAGATAAGCCTGGCATTCGACGGTCGGGGCATCGACCCGGCGCAGCGTCAGTCGATTAAAGGTCATCACGCCGTCCGACACATCGATTTTATTATCTTCATTTTTATCGTTGACGTTATAAATCTGCTGACCGCGCAGGTAGAGCTTGCCGCGTCTGACAATAGTCCGCTGCCATTGCCGACAGTCCAGCGTGTCGCCGGAACGTGTGATAATCAGACTGGCTATGGCCTCGGGACTCACCATGGCGCTTTGCGGACCGGAACTCATCCATACGCCGGCAAGATCGTTTGGTGCGGGGGTTTTGATCACCTCGGCATAATCGGCTCTTCCCGCGCATCCAGTCAGGGCAATTGCCAGCAGACAAGTGACAAAATTTATCTTCATACCCATATCCTTGTTCAATCGAACCCGAATTCTAGCATTAATTCAAGGTCTTTGTTGATAGCAAATTCGTCGAAAAGCACGGCTGGCAAGGGGGTATATTCAAAGCGGAGAGTGAAGCAATGGTTGGGTTGATGAAATGAAAAAACCCCGGTAATAATACCAGGGCTTAAGAATAAGGTTTTACGTGTATTTACCGGTTACGGCCGGTATCAGGTCACAAACCTATAGATCCAGTTGAATCTTACAGAGCTACAACGTTAGTTGCAGACGGGCCTTTTTGACCCTGCTCGATGTTGAATTCGACTTGTTGACCTTCGTCCAACGTTTTGAAATCATTGCTCTGGATAGCGGAAAAATGTACGAATACATCTTTGCTGCCGTCAGCCGGAGTGATGAAACCAAAACCTTTACCTGCGTCAAACCATTTTACTGAACCGGTCATTTTATTAGACATGTGTATTTCCTTTTTCAAAGCTGCCAGCGGGCAGATTATAGTCTGCTATCTAGATTTACTTATGGGAGCACTAAAGAAGGAAATTCCTCGGAGAAGCGATCTTTTGCAATACCGTTTTACTGGAACCACTTTACTAAAATGACATTCATAAATAGGTCTGTTCAACAAACCGATGACGCTATTTATTCATAGACTGATGTTGATAGCAAGTTAATTTCATTATTATTTTTAATCCAGCCGACTAAACGAAATCGTTTTATCGGTTATGCAAACCGAAACGAAGCTATCCAACTCGTTGATTTATAATGCTGAAAACTGTCAGCCTTGTTCAGTTTCCCATGGCTAAACAGGAGAAACAGCCTCTTTCGATTTGCAGATAAACTTTTAACAAAGACGTTCCAAAAGTGGTTATCTCGTGTCCTGCGGTCTGATGGTCATCTTGATGTCATGCTGGATGCGCAAGCTGGGTCGCGGGCAAAAATGATTATTCACACTGAGACAATTTGATCTGCAACAATCGAGTAACCTCCGTTCCACTCCATGCGCCCAGTGACGGTCAGTCGTTCCCCTCGCAAATGCGCCATCAGTTCCAGCGCCATGATATCAAACCCGACGACGGTTAACGGATAGGAACTGCGTTTATCACTCTCGGCCAGAATGGTGGCCTTGACCATGGGTCGTCCAGTGCTCCCTTTGATGCGGCTGGGAGATTTAGTGATTACGCCTGATAAAGTTGTCGTTAAAGGGCTGCTTTGGATCTCCGTTGGATGCTGATCAGTTGAACTCATGATGGTTTCACCTCCAAATTTTCATAATTTCGTCAGAACGATTGGTTATTTTACCTGATTGCGCACCACTAGCGTGAGTGATTGTTTAAGTAACGAGCAAAAAATAATCAAAAGTGCGTCATTGAGCTTGGCCGGCAGGATATGGCTGATGAAGTCAGCCGCAGTTTAGCATGCAATCCCGCTGAGAGGTGGGCCGAAAGCACAGCCCTCAGCGGGTGCGGGACAATAATCTGGCTTAGTGGTTGGCAATCGTGAACGTTGGGCGCTCAGCCAATGTGCGGTGATCAGCTTCGGTATTTTTCCACCAAAGCCATGGCGATGGCCTCGGTTTGGGCATCCGGTTTGCCGGAGAAGTCCGATGGTCTGAAATGCATTTGGAATGCGCTGATAGTCCGCAAGGTGTCGGCATCCAATTGGCCAGTCTGCGGAATCTTATAACCATAGTTGGCGAGCGCCGCTTGGATTTTAGCGACCGAGGCCGGCGCTTGCGGCATTCTACCGGCCAGGTGCTTGACGACCGTACTGTTGTCCGGCCACGCGCCAATACCTAGCCGCGCCAGACTTTCCCAGGGGAAAAGCGGACCGGGGTCGAATTTCCGCAAGGGCGCGATATCGCTATGGCCAATCACATTGTCCGGCGTGAGCTGGTAACGCTGAATGATGTCCCGAGCGAGCCGCGCCGCCAGTTCAATTTGCGCGGGATGAAACGGATGCCATTTTTTCTCCGCCATTTCGCCGCTAAAGCCGGGATTGACGATTTCAATGCCTACCGAAGTATCATTCAGGTTATCCCTACCCTGCCAATGGCTAACCCCGGCATGCCAGGCGCGCTGCGCTTCGGGCACCAATTGCATGACCAGCGGCTTGCCATGGCTGGTCTCAGGGCGGGCAGTTATAAGGTAGTGGGCGCTCACATCACCTGAGGTGAGCAATCGCAGGGAATCGCTATCGTTGGTTGCGGTATAGTGCAACACCAGAAACCGTATGCGAGGATTATGATTGTTCGATGAAACCGTTCTGTCGACCCGGTAATCCCCCCGATCAATTTCCCCGGACTTCATTTGGCAACCCGCGATAAGGATAACAACAAGCAATATGAGAAACTGTTTCATTGAATACCCCTGAAAATTAAATTTCAAGGATACGTAGCATTTATTAAACAAAACTAAAACAAACCAAACAACTTAATCCCATCGTTATTCGGTTCATGTGACACGCCTCATACCAACCATCCCTATGAATCCTTGACAAAAGGCTGGTGAAATAAATTAAAAGTTAAGGATATGTTTGGAATTATCCCAAAATTAACATAATTATTATTGCTTCACCGTTCCGTTACAAAACAGCGTTGAAAAATCCATTGCGGCAAACAATGATAAATTTCCGCAATTATCATAACCTTTTGAATATAGTTAATATAAATATTATCCCAAACAACTTCTCCTTATTTATCAATGCACTATTTTGTGTAAACTTTTCAACTGCAAGCATAACGATCATTTGGTTTTGTTGTTAAAAAACGTATCGTTGGTGGGAAGTTTTATGAATTTTTAAATATTTCCCCGTTTCATGATATCGCATAAAAAATATTAATCGCATAAATAGGGGGTATATTGCTTCTATAAACGGTCATTTCGACAATAAATTTGAGTTAGGTAAGGTTATTTACTCATCCCTCTATTTTCTTCTCAAGAATAGTGTTTTGCACAGCATCTTTAACCATTAAAGAAAACGGTAATTTCGCCGTTAGTTTTACTGACTTTGTTTTTAGCCAGGTTTGATCACCGCGTGATCAATTTTTTTAGCCGAAACATAAGCGGTAAAGGTAAAGATGAAAATCAAATCGTTAGTCATGTTATTTCCTTTAATATTAACCGCCTGTACCGCTGTTGGTCACTATAAGGTTGATCAGACAGCGTCGAATAAAGCGGATTTCCATTTTGTCGGTATACCGGTGCTGGCCGGCGCCATTGGTTCCAGTTTTCCATTGACGGCAAAGTACAGTCTGACCGCCGGCCATGTGGCGAAAATGATGATGGTCAAGGTCAAGGCCTATAATCCCATCTGTGATGTGGCCATCATATATCACGACAATGCCGGACGAACCTTGCCGAAAATGGAGAACGTCGGCAAAGGCGATAAAATCAGCCTTTATGGCTACAATGCCTATACCGCTATGCCAACGTCTTCCACTGGCGTGTTGAAAGAGTTTGGCTGGTGGGATAAACCCGGCACCAGTTGTTTATATGGGTTGAGCGATGCCGGCGGCGTGCCGGGCATGAGCGGTGGCCCGGTCTACGCACAAGACGGCGCGATTGTGGGCGTGTTTACGGCGACCCATCCTAAGCGTAGAGAGACGATGTTTGTTCCTTATCAGGAAATTTCCGGCTGGGTTGATAAAGAAATTAAGAGCTAATAATATACCTTGAACGATAAATTTTTTTCCGATTATTCGGTATGAGCGCCATGAGAAGCCACATAAGTTATGAATTTCATCATATGGGGATTCCCACTACCGAAGTCCGCCCCAATGAGGTATACAGCCCTAAGATGGGAATGTATACCTCTGACAACCCCGGCGACCTGCGCATACAATGGCACCGGTTTGAAGACAACTCGCCGCTGCATCGCTTGATTAAAACCTTACCACACCTGGCGTTCAAGGTGGCTAATCTTGAAGAGGCCATTATCGGCGAAGAGTTGCTGTTAGGTCCCTACGAGCCTATCGACGGTTATTTCGTGGCGATTATCAATGACGGGGGAGTTCCGGTGGAACTGGTGCAAACCGACCTGCCTGACGACATCATCTGGCGTCGAGCGAAAACCGGGCAAGGCAGCATTTACCGCAAATAATCTCATGCCATAAATCTTACCCCTTATTATGATCAATCTCTCACACCGACATAATAAATGATGTTTATAGTAAGGCGGGCTGGCTTTTCATGCCGCTATTTTGGTAAAAATACACATTACATTCATTCCATTTTGCAATCACTTAGTATTACGTAAGAAATATTAATATCTCGCATTCAAGAAAATCTTATTAATAATCTTATTAAAGAGAATATCATTTTTTAGCATTCCCATCTTAAATTGCGAGGTAATCATTTCACTTCCCAATTTTAGAATTAATAATATTTAATATAAATTCTTCATTCCGGGTCGTACTATTGACTCTGGTATATCACGCACTAGTCATTATAGGGGTTCTTTATGATCAAAATTTTTATGGCTATTATTGTCAGTATGGTTTTATTAAACGGCTGTGCTGCCAATAATACTGCCTCCGGCGATACATTCACCGCGGGGCAAGCCCGGCAAATGCATATTGTCACCTACGGCACACTGGTTTCAGTCCGTCCGATCACTATCCAGGGCGGCAATGGCCAGAACGTTCTGGGAACCGTGGGCGGCGGCGTTATCGGCGGAATGCTGGGCAACTCCGTCGGCGGCGGCAATGGGCGTAACCTGGCGACGGCCGCAGGCGCTATCGGGGGCGCGGCCGCGGGCAACAGTATTCAAAATGCCGCCAATCGCAGTAATGGCGTTGAGCTGGAAGTCCGCCGGGATGACGGCTCGACCATTATGGTCGCGCAAGCGCTGGGCACCAGTCAATTCCACGTAGGGCAACGGGTCGCGGTTGCCACCAATGGCAATACCACAACTGTTTCACCACGCTGATAGGATTTAACGAGCAGGCATTCTTAATGGGTTCGAGACTGAGCCCGGCTATTCCATTGCCGGACTCAACTCATATTAACGCGCAATACCTTTTAACCGGCAAAGAAAAGTAAAACTTAATCGGTATTACAGCTTATCAGCTTAACAGACATCAATTTTCAGGGGTAATAACCTATGCCGATCATCAAGATTCGCAAATGGGTGATTCGTTTATTCTGGATTGCGCTAATTTTCATTATTTCCATTTTCATATTGCGTGTTTATCAGACGCAACGCGGACCAAAATTGCAACTTTGGCATACCTATGTACCGCAAGATATGCGCGCCGCGGATATCGATAACGCCAATTGGGAAGACTATCTACGAGCCGAGAATGCCTTATTCCTCAGCGTCAAAAAAAACGTGACTGATAAATTGCCCACGGAAGCGCAAACGCCCCTGAATCGCTATTATTCCGGCAGCCCCATTTACCCGGAACGATTTGCCGATAACTGGAACAGATCCTATATCATGCTGCCGGATGGCGCGCCCAAGGGTGCGGTCGTGCTACTGCATGGCCTGACCGATACGCCCTATAGCCTGCGCCACATCGCCGAGAATTACCGCCAGCGCGGCTTTGTCGCCGTTGGCATACGCCTGCCAGGCCATGGCACCGTGCCCGGCGCCCTGACCGATGTCCATTGGCAGGATTGGTCGGCGGCGACGCGTTTGGCGGTACGCGAGGCAAAAATGCTCAGCGGCGACGATCTGCCGCTGCATATCGTCGGTTTTTCCAACGGCGGCGCACTGGCGATGAAATATACCCTGGATGCATTGGAAGACGCTCACCTGGCCAAACCTTCCCGCGTTATTCTGATTTCGCCCATGATCGGGGTAACCCGCTTCGCCCGGTTTGCCGGGATCGCCGGCTGGCCGGCCTTTTTCCCGCCGTTTGCCAAAGCCGCCTGGTTGGGTATCGTCCCGGAGTTCAATCCCTTCAAATACAATTCATTTCCGGTTAACGCCGCCCGACAGTCCTATGAACTGACGCAAGCATTGCAACAACAGCTTGCCCGCGACGCCCGCGATAAAAAACTGGCTGCATTGCCGCCGGTATTGACCTTCCAATCCGTGATGGACTCCACCGTCAGTACCCGCGCGGTCATCTCCGCTTTTTATGAATTATTGCCGGCCAACGGCAGCGAGGTGGTGTTGTTCGATTTGAATCAGACGGAGAATTTCGGCCCTTTGCTCAGAACCTCGTCCTACACCGCTTTGCGACGTTTATTACCGCCCGCGCCGCGCAATTACAGCACGACGGTAGTCACCAATATCAACGCCAATAACCTGTCGACCCTGGCTCGCACTACTTTGGCCGGACAACGAACGGAAACCACGCAGTTATTGGGCATCGATTATCCGGCGGATATTTTTTCGCTATCCCATGTGGCGTTGCCTTTCCCGATGGACGATCCCCTATACGGACGTTATCCTAATCCGCGCGACCGTTATGGCATCAGCCTAGGTGTTTTCGCCGCGCGAGGAGAGCGTGCGGTATTGGTGGTCGGACTGGATTCGTTAATGCGGCTCTCTTCCAATCCGTTTTTCCCCTATATGCTCCAACGCATTGATGACAATATTTATCCTTAGGCCTATCGGACAACTGCGGGCTAACGTTCCCTGATGCGACGCGCTTCGCCATAGGCCGTATCACAGCTTATGGCGAAGTCCCGGCCCCCTTTAACGCCGGAAAAACATGAACAGCTGTTTTTCGGCTTCGACTACGGCGAATACCACTACCCCTACCACCAAGGGCGGAAACCAGAAGATGAAAGGCAACGGCACCGTATCGAACAACGTATTCATCAGCGGCAGGTAGATAATCGCCAGTTGCAAGAGGATGAGCGCGCCGGTCACGATCCCGATGCCTTTATTAAGCAACAGACCTTTGTCCAGGGAAAAGCGATCATTGACCCGACAATTGAGCATATAAGCCCACTGCGAGGTCACCAGGGTTTGCAGTAACACGGTGCGGATGAACGGTTGGCTGTAGCCGCGGGGAATCATCCAGGCTTCCAGCATGAACGCGCTGGCGGCGATTAAGGTGCCGACAAAGACCACGCGCCATAAGGCAAAGAGGCCCATGACATGCTTGTTGGGATCGCGCGGGGGACGCCTCATCAGATTAACGGCGCCCTCTTCATACACCAGGCCGAAGGATAACGTGGCGGAAGTGGCCATATTCAGCCATAGAATTTGCACCGGCGTCAGCGGCATAACGCTGCCCGCCACCAGCGCGATGATGATCAGCAAACCCTGCGCCAGGTTGGTGGGCATGATAAACATAATGGTTTTCTGCAGGTTGTCATAAACGCGACGGCCTTCTTTCACCGCATTGGCGATGGTGGCGAAGTTATCGTCGGTCAGCACCATATCCGCCGCTTCCTTGGTGACTTCAGTGCCTTTGATGCCCATGGCGATGCCGACTTCCGCCTGTTTCAACGCCGGGGCGTCATTCACGCCGTCGCCGGTCATGCCGATAATGCCGCCTTTCTCCTGCAACGCCTTCACCAGGCGCAGTTTATGTTCGGGGCTGGTACGGGCGAAAATATCGAAATTGCTCGCCGCGTCCGCCAATTGATCATCATCCATATGTTCCAACTGGTAACCGGTAACCGCGGCGATACTGTTGCCGATGCCGAGCATTTTACCAATGGCCATGGCGGTTTCCTGATGATCGCCGGTAATCATCTTGACCCGTATGCCGGCCTGGCGGCACAGGGCGATCGCATCGATAGCTTCAGGTCGCGGCGGGTCCATCATGCCGGCGATACCGATAAAAATCATGCTTTGAAGCAAATCTTCATGACGCAACTCGCCGACGAAATCCGGGGCGGCCCGATAGGCGGACGCCACCATCCGTAATCCTTCGCGGGCATAACGGGCCATTTCATTTTCCCAATAGGCGAGATCGAACGGCGCGTCTCCCTGCTGCGTCAATTGTCGCTCACACATTCCGAACAGCACATCTGGCGCGCCGGTCACTAAAATTTCACGACTGTCGTCAATTTGATGACAGGTCGCCATATATTTATAGTGGGAATCGAAAGGAATTTTGGCCAACTGCCGGATGGTCGCCGGCGGCAAATCGGCTTTAGCCGCCGCCACCTTCAGCGCGCCTTCCGTCGGTCCACCGATAATCGTCCAGCGGTGCTGTTCGTTACGGCTCAACTGACTGTCATTACACAGGTCGACGGTACGCAAAAATCGCCGCAACGCCGAGACGGCGCTGATGTCGACCGGGGTATCCGCACCCTCGGCGTGAATCTTGCCCACCGGTTCATAACTGTCGCCGTCCACCCGGTAGCGCTCCTCGGCCAGAATGATGGCTTTAACCGCCATTTCATTCATGGTCAGCGTGCCGGTTTTATCGGAACAAATCACCGTCATGGCGCCCAGGGTTTCCACCGTGGGCAATTTACGGATAATGGCCCGTTGCCGGGCCATGGTCTGCACGCCCAGCGAAAGGATAATGGAAATAATCGCCGGCAGCCCTTCGGGAACCGACGCCACCGCCAGGCTGATCAACGACAGCAAAAGCTCATCCAGCGGCATGTCCCGTAATAGCAGGCTGAAAATAAACAGCACCAACATCATCGCCAGGATCACGATGAAAATGGTTTTGCCAAGCTTGTCCATCTGTACCAGCAATGGCGTACGATGCTGTTCCACCTCCGCCATCATCTGATTGATATGGCCGAGTTCGGTTCGTTCTCCGGTGGCGATCACCACGCCGCAACCGCTGCCCGCGCTTACCGTGGTGCCGGAATAAGCCAGATTGACGCGATCGCCTATCATCACTTCCTGGGCAATGGCTTGAGTCTGTTTGACGATAACGGACGATTCGCCCGTCAGAATCGCTTCCTCAACTTGCAGGTTGTGCGCTTCGATCAGCCGTAAATCGGCGGGAATGCGATCGCCGGCCCGCAGATTCACGATATCGCCCGGAACCAGTTGCCGCGCATCCAGGGAGCTGTGTTCGGCATTGCGGATCACTTGCGCCTGGGACGACAAGATATTCTGAATACTCTTTAAAGATTTCTCTGCGCTATATTCCTGAATAAATCCGATCGAAGCATTGATAACCGCCACCGCCAGTATCACCAGGGTATCCACCCAATGACCCATGACACCGGTCAGAACGGCGGCGACCAGCAAGACATAAATCAGCACATCTTTAAAGTGCGCCAAAAAACGGAGATAGGCGGGTTTTCGGGGACTTTCCGGCAACGTATTCAGGCCATAGCGTTGCTGCCTTATTTCAGCCTCGGCGGAGGAAATGCCTTCGGTGGCAACAATAGACAATTTTTCGAGCGTCTCTTGTTCGGAAAGCCGGTACCAGTTGGTCGGCAATGCGTCGTAATCGGTGATCAATGGCTTATTCTTCATAGTATTTACCAATGAGGTGATAAAATTATTTGACTGGCGGGAACGGTATCCTTCAACCACATTCTAATTCAATAATGATCAAAGTATTACTATCATTTATTCAACAGTATCAATTATCATATAAAGCAATCTTATCGTTGGTGATTAAAGGGATTCAATATAAAAATAGATAACGCAGGTAATTTATTGCCCACGCTATACTCTAAATAATTCATGTTGCAGGAAAGCGGCGACGCAGCGAATCCCCAGGAGCTTACTCAGGTAAGTGATTGGGGTAAGCGGGGAAAACCAACGCACCTGCAGTTTGAAGTATGAAGGGTATGGATATTCAATGAAAGTCAATCAGGTATACACACTTAATAAAATGCCAATTATTAACCGCTGTTTATTTGGCTGGCGACGCTGTGCTATATTTAGCAATCAGCTTAAGTCGTGATATGTGAAGGTACCCACAATTCTTCAAATATCTAATGCGGCCGCTTAAAAAAACATTTCAATTTTCCGTTTAGCCGGCATTATGAAAAGAGTTGTTCTGGTCATTAAGGCAATAGACATTTCCATCCATTGCCGATATATATATTTTTAATATGAATACAGCAAATATTGCCCACTTCATTTCTTAATTGAGTTGAAGGTTTTTTTTGCTGGCGACAGTAACGACATCAATCGATAGATATTAATATACGAATAATGGGTAGGATCATGACAATAAAGCTGCGCACCAGCCTGACCGGCGACGTTCTGGCATTCCTGGCGTTCCTGACGTTATTCAGTGTTACCCCGCCCCTTTCGGCCGCTCTCTTGCCGGCGGTTACCGTTGTCGCCATCGAACAACGCCTGCCGCCGCATTCACTGTTTTACCTTGGACGCATCGAAGCCATTCAGTCGGTGGATATCACGACCCGCACCGAAGGGTTCATCGCCAAACGCGCTTTCAGCGAGGGGCAGATGGTCAAGGCCGGCGACGTGCTGTTTGAAATCGACCCTGCGCTGCATCAGGCTGCCGTTGCCCAGGCGCAGTCTCAACTCGACAGCACCCAGGCAGCCGCGCGTTACGCCCAACTCCAGTTCGCCCGGTTGCAACGTTTGGGCGAACAACGAACCATCAGCCGGGCGGATGTGGATGCCGCACAGGCCGAACGCGATAAAGCCAACGCGGCGGTGGCGCAAGCGCAGGCCACTCTGCGCATCCAGCAGCTGCAATTGGGTTTTACCCGTATTACCGCGCCCATCGCCGGACGAATCGGACATACCAATTTCGGCGTCGGGAGTCTGATCAATCCGGCCAGCGGCCCGTTGGTCAATCTGGTCCAGCTCGACCCCATACGGGTGGCCATCGCGATAAATGAAAGGGATTATATCACCGAAGCAGGTCAGAAAAGCACCGACGCTGACGACGTGACCAAAAGCGGCTATAAGCCCCGTCTGCAATTGGCCGACGGCTCGGATTACCCGGAGCCGGGGGTGTTCGAGTCGGTGGATAACCGTATCGACAGCCAGACCGGCACCGTCACGGTGCGGGCGCGCTTTCCCAATCCGCGCCATCTGTTATTACCCGGCGGAGTGGTCAATGTGTCGCTGACGGCTGAACGAGGCGAGGCGATCCTCATGGCGCCGATCGCCGCGCTGCAACAAAACCGGGATGGTTTTTTTGTCTTGCTGGTGGATAAACAGAACCGGGTTAAGATCAGGCCGGTGATTCTCGGCGACCAATTCGACCAGGAATACGAAATCAAACAAGGCCTTGCCGCCGGAGATCGCGTGATCATCGAAGGTTTGCAACGCGTGCAGCCCGGTATGATCGTCAATGCGAATCTGACGACGCCGGCCACAATGGAATAAGGGGCCCGTTTATGCTGCTTTTTTTTATCCGGCGTCCTAAATTCGCCATGGTCATCTCCGTCGTGATTACGCTTATCGGCTTAATCGCCTTGAAAGTGATTCCGGTGGAAAAATTCCCCGATATTACCCCACCAGTGGTATCGGTCTCGGCCGCCTACCCGGGCGCCAGCGCCAGAGATGTCGCCGAGGCGGTGGCGTCGCCCATCGAAGCGCAGGTCAACGGCGTTAGCCATATGCTGTATATGGAATCCAACAGCGCCAATAACGGCGGATACCAATTGAATGTCACATTCGACAGCGGTACGGACCCGGATATGGCGGCGGTGGAGGTCCAGAACAGAATTTCCCAGGTCAGCGCACAATTGCCGTCGGAGGTCACCAACAACGGCATCTCGGTGCGAAAACGCGCTTCCAATATCCTGCTTGGCGTTAATGTCTACTCGCCCGATCGAACCTTAAGCAATTTGTATCTGAGTAATTATGCCAGCTTGCGCCTGAGGGATGCGCTCACCCGTCTGGACGGCGTGGGCGATGTGCAGATTTTCGGGGCGCGCGACTACAGTATGCGCATCTGGCTGGACCCGCGCCGGATGGAATCGCTGAATATCAGCGTGCAGGACATCATTCAGGCATTGCAGCAACAAAACATTCAGGCCGCCGCCGGCCAGATCGGTTCGCCTCCCAGCCCTGCGGGACAACAGCAAACACTGACCATCAGCGGGCAGGGCCGCTTGCAGGATGCGCAACAATTCCGCCAAATCATTATTCGCACCAATGAGCATGGCGGCATGGTCAGGTTGGGTGAAGTGGCGAGCGTGGATCTGGGGGCGCAGAATTATCAGGTCAATTCCGCTACCAACGGCATCGATTCGGTGTTTATGGGAATATATCCGGCACCGGGTTCCAACGCCCTGGCGGTCGCCGCCGCGGTCAAAACGGAAATGACCCGCTTGTCCGGCGCGTTTCCCAAGGATATGGCCTATGCCATCCAATACGATTCCACCACTGCGGTTACCGCCACCCTGGATGAAATCGTCATCTCCCTTTTTCTGACGCTGGCGGTTGTGCTGATAGTGGTTTATCTGTTTTTGCAAAGCCTGCGAGCCATCTTGATCGTCGCCTTGACCATTCCGGTATCGTTGCTTGGCACTTTCGCCATTTTGTTCGCTTGCGGCTATTCCGCCAATACCCTCAGTTTATTCGCCATTATTCTGGCCCTAACCGTGGTGGTGGACGATGCCATCGTGGTCGTGGAAAACGTCGAGCGATTGCTGGCGGAGGATGAATCGTTGACGCCCGCGCAGGCGACCGGCAACGCGCTTTTGCAGGTCGCCGGTCCGGTGATAGCCACCACGATGGTGCTATTGGCGGTCTTTGTGCCCATTGCCATACTGCCGGGCATTACCGGCGAACTTTACCGGCAATTCGCCATTACGCTGTCGGCGGCGGTGCTGTTATCAAGTCTTAACGCCCTGACATTAACACCCGCGCTGTGCGCATCGCTGATGAAACGACGCCACGCGCCGAGCCGCGGTTTTTTTGGCGGTTTCAACAACGGCCTGGACCGGCTGCGTAATGGTTATGTCGGCATTACCGTACTGGCGGGCAAACATGCGGCCACCAGCCTTGTCGTCCTGCTGGCGGTAGGTCTTTTCACCGGATGGCTTTATCAACGTTTACCGACCTCATTCCTGCCGGAAGAGGATCAGGGTTATTTTTTCATCAATACCCAACTGCCGAATGGCGCCGCCCTGGACCGCACGCAAAAAGTCATGGATCAGGTTTACCTGCAAATAAAGATGAATCCGGCGGTGGACAATGTCGTACAAATCACCGGGTTCAGCATGCTCAGCCAGACGATGGCCACCAATTCCGGCTTAATGTTCGTCTTGCTTAAACCCTGGGGCGAACGCCAGCCGGTCAGCCAGGTTCTGACCGATATCCAATCGCGCATGTCGGCGATACCTGCGGCGATGATTATGGCGTTTAATCCTCCGGCCATTAGCGGACTGGGCAGCGCTTCAGGCTTTGATCTGCGTATTCAGGCACTGGAAGGCCAATCGCCGCAGGCGCTGGCGCAAGTGGCCGGCGCGCTGATTGTGGCTGCGAACCAGAACCCGCTGCTGAACCGTGTTTTCACCACATTTAGCGCGACCGTGCCGGAGATCGGCCTGAGCATAGATCGTGATCGGGCCGCATTGCTGCAGGTTCCGGTTAGTCGCATTTTCGCCACGCTGCAAACCTCCTTGGGTGGCCTGAATGTAGGCGACTTCACCCGCAATAACCGTTTGTTCAACGTGCAATTGCAAAACGAAATGGATTTTCGCCAACGCCAAGCCCAGATCGGGGAAATAAATGTCCGCAGCGATAGCGGCGCACTGGTTCGAATGGCTAATCTGGTACGGATAACACGCACGTTGGGCGCGCCTTTTATCAGTAATTTCAATCAATTTCCTTCGGTCGCCATCAGCGGTTCGGCCGCCGAGGGAGTCAGCTCGGGCCAGGCGATGACGGCCATGGAGCACTTGATGAAGTCCCACCTTCCACCGGGTTACGGGTATTCCTGGAGCGGCATGTCCTGGCAGGAACAGCAGGTGGGCGGACAAGCTTTATATATTTACGCGGCGGCGCTGATCTTCGCTTATCTCTTTCTGGTGGCGCAATATGAAAGCTGGAGTATTCCATTGGTGGTGATGTTGTCGGTGATTTTTGCCGTCGCCGGCGCCGTCATGGGCCTGCAACTGATGGGATTCGCCAATGATGTTTACGCACAGATTGGCTTGGTCTTGCTGATAGGCCTGGCCGCTAAAAACGCCATTCTCATCGTCGAATTCGCCAAAGCCCGCCGCGAAGCCGGCGCGAGTATTCAGCAAGCCGCCAAAGAAGGCGCATCACAGCGTTTTCGCGCCGTCATGATGACGGCGATATCGCTGATTCTGGGGGTAATGCCGCTGGTATTCGCCACCGGCGCCGGTGCCGTAAGCCGCAGGATCATAGGTATGACGGTGTTTGGCGGCATGTTGATGGCTACGGTGGTCGGCATTATTTTCATCCCGGCGCTATATCAGCAGATTCAACGTTTACGGGAATGGGTCAAAAAATAGTTTTCCGCCAGTTGTTCCGCAACGCTATCCCCCGCCCCGGCAAGCAGATTATCTGGTCGGGGCGGATTCTTCCGATAATTAGCTTTTTAAATTTAGACCGCGCTAAAGCAAATGAATTCATATTAAATGAATGATTTTAACCCGCTATTAACGTTAATCTTTTGTCAAAATAACAACTATCCGCAATAATAATGGCGGTTTATTCCAGGCTTTATGGGCGTTCAATAAGCCATATGAATATTTAGATCATCTTACAGATATGAACAGTCAGTCACAATCTCCAACACAAAAACGGCCCATGCTTTTTAAAATTCAGTATCGGAGGTGATTATGTACATGGACAATCAGGACTTGAATGTTATCACCGCTTTAGCCATTGCCCTCAGCATCATTGGAATATTTTGTCTTTTAATTGATTAATTGATAATAATGGCGATATCTCAAGCCCGGAAAATATCGGGACGATAAAATACAGGCATTAAATAGGCCGAGAAAAATGGACAGTGAAATGTTCACGGGGTGGGATTATATTAAAATAATCTATTCTCTGGGAGCGACTATTACCGGTGGAATGACTTTCCGCGTAAGTTGTGATCCTTCTTTGAAAATTCGTATTCTCTGTGCGGCGCTTATCGCCTTTACCTGGCCATTGAGTTTCCCTATTGTTATCGCGATGCTGCTGCTTTGAAGCGTTACCCTGTTGACCCAAGAACATGATGTGATTAACCCCACGCTTTTCCAGGAAGATAACATTTGTCCAGCATTTGGCAATTTTGTCCCGTAGCCAAACACAGCGCCGCGGCTTTATGCTAGCGGCTAACGGACCCTGGCGTCCACCTCGTGAGGATTTATCATGGAACTCTATTTGGATACCGCCGACATTGGCGCAGTGAAACGTCTGGCGCGCATTTTGCCTTTACAGGGCGTCACCACCAACCCTAGCATTATCGCCGCATCACGGACTTCGCTGTTCGAAGTATTGCCCGCATTGCGTGATGCGCTGGGCGGCGAGGGACGCTTATTTGCCCAGGTGTTGTCGGACAGCGCGCCCAAAATGATTGAAGAAGCACAAATACTGTGCGAACGCGTGCCCGGCCTGGTAGTCAAGGTGCCGGTAACGGCACAAGGCCTGACCGCCATCAAAGCGTTATATAAGCTGGGCATACCATTGCTGGGAACCGCGGTGTATGGCGCGGGCCAAGGTTTGCTGGCGGCACTGGCCGGTACGCAATACGTCGCGCCTTATGTCAACCGGGTTGATGCCCAGGGCGGCGATGGCCTGGCCATGGTGCGCGATTTGCAGCAATTATTAACCTTGCATGCGCCGCAATCGAAAATTCTCGCCGCCAGCTTCAAAACGCCGCGCCAGGCGCTCGACTGCCTGCTGGCCGGTTGCCAGGCCATTACTTTGCCAGTGGATGTGGCGGAACAGTTTTTCTCAGCGCCGGCAGTTCAGGCGGCGGTGGAAAAATTTGATCATGATTGGCAACAAGCGTTTGGCACCGATCAATTGTTTTAGCGTCCACGAAGCCATTTCACCATCGCGCTGGTTATCGCCAGCGCATCAGCAAGCAACAAACTATTGATACAAAGCTTGTGTAATCGTTCTTTTACCGTCGCTTCGGCTGCAGGTGATAACCAGCTCGGCATCGTTCGACCAGATTTTGGCGATAAAAATAACGCCGGAATCAACGATAACTTTCGCCGGAAAATTTACCGCGCTGGAAGTATACATGCCGATGGCATTTGATCGGCAATCATCAAAATTCATCACGCTTTCATCTTTCGCGATCATGGGTCCGACTTTGGGCAATTTACCACTGGAGAACATGGCATTAAGTTTTTCTTTATTATAGGTCACATTGGCGAAGCAACTGTTGACGGCCAACGATAACATCAGCCCTAGGATCAGTCTGTTCATTATTACTCTCAATGGAAAATAATTATTCGTAGGGTTCGGCTAATCATTTACAGGCAGTGATTGCGTCTTCATAGTAGCTTATCGTTTTAGTTTTATACAATTTGACGTCGCTGCCGCCATTGGCGTTGGTCACTTCCAGCAACAATACCGGACCGGCCCACTGATCATTAAATTGCATTGTAATTCCGTTCGGGGTGGTTTTACTCGCTACCGGCTGCAAATAGGTGTGTTCGTTCCATTTCTCCAACACGCATTCGGCATAGACCGGCACCGCTTTAGCCGAATGACCGGTCATAACCGGCACGGTTTGATGTAAATCCTTTTCAGCCGCACAGCCGGCTAATGTCAGCACCAACGACGCTAATAAAATTTTATTCATCGGTTTTTCCTTTCCTTGTCAAAACCGGCATCATAACATCAGCGGGACAAGAGGAACATGCTGCATTTACGCGATTAAATCAACGACTCCAGGTCTTCTTGATGCCGCTTAGCGAGGAAACAATTTTATGACTAAACGTTTTCTGGATTGTGCTATTTCCGAACTTGAACAGATGACGAAAACGGAATTGCTGTATGCCATCAGAGCCAGCGAGGGCCGTGTGCTGGTCAGCGAAACCATTGCCACCATGCAACCCTTGCTGAACACGGTTACCAATGCGGAACTGGCCGCTTCGCAAGGGGCCGACCTGTTGTTGATTAACCTGTTCGATGCCGCTAACCCGGAAATACGGGGGATGCCGGCTGAGGTCGAGCCGGAAAATATCCTCCACGAGCTACAACGACTCACCGGCCGTCTTATCGGCGTTAATCTTGAGGCTGTGGATGATGAATATGCCCAGGCCAATAATGAGGTCTGGAGCATGACAGCCGGACGAGCGGCGACGGCGGACAACGCTCGCCGTTTGGTGGCCATGGGCGCCCGTTTTTTGGTGCTGACCGGTAATCCCAGCAATGGCGTGAGCAACCGGGCTATCGGCCGCGCACTGGCGGAAATCAAGAATGCCGTAGGCTCGCAGATCATCGTTATTACCGGAAAAATGCATGCCGCCGGTGTTTTGGGCGAAAGCGGAGCCGCCATTATCACGCCGGATGATGTGGCTGAATTTGCGCAGCAGGGAGCCGATATTATTCTTATCCCCGCTCCGGGCACAGTGCCTGGCATGAGCCAGGCGCGCGTTACCGTGTTAGTCGACTGCGCTCATCGGCATAACGTACTGGCCATGACGGCCATAGGCACTTCCCAGGAAGGCGCGGATATCAGCACGGTGCGCCAAATCGCCTTGATGAGCAAAATGGCCGGCGCCGATCTGCACCATATCGGCGACACCGGCTATATGGGCATTGCCTTACCCGAAAATATTCTGGCTTACAGTATTGTTATTCGCGGTGTACGCCATACCTATACCAGAATAGCCCGCTCGATAAATCGCTAGCCATGCGCTGCGCGGGGTATTTGTTCATTGGCGCTCAATGAACAAATACACTCAATAACATCACCATGGCCAAACCGACGACTGAATTGACCAGTTCCAGCAGTCCCCAGGTTTTGAAGGTGTCCTTCATGGAAATTTTGAACGACTGCTGAAATAACAGAAATCCGCCATCATACATAAGTGTCATGGTATTACTGCCCACCGCACAGGTAAGCACCATCAATACCGGATTGACATGAAAGGCGGCGATCATCGGTGCGACAATGCCCGCGGCGGTGATCGCCGCCACCGCGCCTTGGCCGGTCAGCAATCGGATGATAACCGTGATAACCCAGGCCAGAATCAGTGGAGAAACGGGGACATGTTCCACCAGGGCGACAATCGTGTTGCCGATGCCGGTATTGATAATCACCTCTTTCATGATGCCGCCGGCGGCGATCACCAATAACACATTCGACACGCCGGAAATGGCGCCGGTTAACGTATCAGTGATTTGCTGGCCGCTTCTTCCCCGCCGCACGCCGAATGCCAAAATGCCAACCAACACCGCAATAAGCATACTGATTTCGGCACTGCCGAGAAAAGCGGCAATTTTGTACAGTTCACTGTTTTTAGTAAGGAGTAATTGCACTGCCGAAGCGAAAACCATCAATATGGCAGGTAACAATGGCACAAATAAACTGATGCCAAAACTGGGTAATTCATTGGCCGGTTTCGGCTCGGCGGGAGCCATAATATCACCCAACGGCATATGATTGATGCCAGGGATGAATTTGGTCAATATCACGCCCGAACAAATAATGGAAGGCACGATCACGATAAAACCAAGCACATACACCAATGAGATATTGGCGTTAAACGCCGTGACCAGCGCCATTGGGCCTGGTTGCGGCGGGAAAATGCTGTGCCCCATGGTTGCTCCGGCCACCAAAGGTACAATAAGCTTCATATAGGGAATATTGGCTTTTTTCGCTATGCTGATAACCAGAGGCGCGGTAATCAAAAATGCGACCTCATAGAACATGGCCATGCCAAATAAAGTACCGACTATCAATAAAGCGAATTGAAGATATTTAACGCCCATCCGGCTTATGATGGTATCGGCAATTTGCTGCGAAGCGCCGGATTCCGTCATCAATTTTCCGATTATGGCGCCAAAAATAATAATCAGAGTTAAGGTACCCAGAATACTGCTTAGCCCCAATTGAATCGTAGCGACTATTTTATCAATTGGCATACGTTCGGCGAAAGCGACGAAAATGGCGGAAATCATTAACGCCAAAATGGCATGCATTTTGATTTTAGTAATAAAAATTATGAGTAACGCTATTCCAATTAAAACCCAAACCAACGGCAGTATATTTGCCATAATTCCTACCCAAATAACGTACGAAAACTTCGCCAGTTATCGTTTCCATACTACCATACTATAATGAGATCAAGCTCGAATGTGAAAATGATCACATTTTAAACGGGCGCAGCCTTATGCATCGTCGATGAAGAAATAATGGCGACAGACAATGTGCCATGGCATAGGTCCGGTTTGGACCCCGCCGCGCCCGGCGGTAAGCGTAACAGCCGGCATCAGGCTGCTTTGAAAGCCGCCAGCAGTTCGTCGGTGGTCAAAATGGCGTGGGCAAAGGTTGGTCCGTTGATTGCGTGAGCCGCATGCATAGCCTCGTGGCTGAAAGCGGCGGTTCCATCACGCACCAGCGTCACGTGATACCCTAACTCCATCCCAAATCGCGATGTGGATTCAATACAGGTATTCGCCAACATACCGACAACCACGATGCGTTCGACGCCATGTTGTTTAAGCTGCTGGTCAAGATCGGTATTGGCAAAACCACTCTGCGCCCAATGTTCCTTGATAAGGATATCCCCCGGTTGTACCTGGAAATCAGGATGAAAAGTGCCGCCCCAGGTATCTTTGGCAAACGTCTGGCGAGCACCCGACGCGATTTGTGTATGGGTCGGATATTTCCAGTCCTCATAATCACCGGGTTCCCAACGATGGTGTGGAACAAAAAAGAGTCGGATTCCGGCCGCTCGCGCGGCACCGACTATGGAACGCAGGTGATTGAGCAATTGAACTTCTTGCGCGACCTCCTGTGCCATTGGCCACAGTTTCCCCCCCTCACTGAGGAAGTCGTTGTAAGGATCCACCAAGAGAACCGCCGTTGAGGACCGATCATAATGTGCTGTTGTCATTTTTCATCTCCCGAGCAAATCAACTTATGATAGAGTATTACTGAACTCTAATTTTATTTTAGAGTTTAATCAACCTCTATTTTCACAAGGGCATGTTATGGGAAGATCAAGTCGCGCGCAGGCTGAACAAAGCCGGATGCGCATCGTTGACGCCGCCACGGCATTATTTCGGCGACATGGGGTCGATGCAGTGAGTATTGCCGACATTATGAAAGCGGCCGACATGACGCAGGGGGGATTCTATAAACATTTTACATCCAAGGATGCATTGGCGGTTGAAGCCTGCACTGCGGCTTTTGAGCGCTCAGTCGAAGCCTGGAAAGAAGCGGCAAGTCAATCAACCGATGGCGGTAAAGTCGCGTTACGTGAGCTGGTGGCTTATTATTTTGCCGATAAACCACCGGAACGCAGCTGTCCAATGGTCGCATTCAGCCATAACTCAATGAACGGTCCTCATGAATCCGCTTTCCAAGTGACTTATAGTCAGGGTGTTAAGCGCCTGTTTGCCGCCTTTAGCGATATCGCCAGGGCTGGGGGGGCGCCAGACATGACAAATGAACACATCAGCCTGTTATTTTCTGCGATGATCGGCGCCAACCTGCTGGCCAGCGCCACCGGCAATGAATCCTGGACCCAGGAGTTGACGGATGTGGTGCTTCAGGCGGTTGGCCCTGCCCCGCGTTCATAACCGCGGCATGGCGTAAATGCCGAATCGGGCTAAAAAAAAGCCCGCTAAGGTATGGCGGGCTTTAAAAACACTACATTTGAACAGCTTTCCAGGAATGCCTGTTAGCATACGCAGAAATGATTTATTCGTTTATAAGAAGTTTGTAGGAAAATGCTACAAAAAATGCGCTGTGAGATGGACGAAAAAAAGGGCCAAACTTGGCCCGAGGCAGAAATTTCGACAGCTTCTTATTATGTTGATAACGACTGCGGTTATCTAACACTAAAATAGCACGCAAAACTGCGAGAACCATTGCAAAAGTAAAATTATTTTTAAGTTTTTCCGGTGTCGTATTTGCATCTCCAAAAAAATAGGCTACTGAATCGAACCTGCCAGTTTCTCAAACCAATGCCTGCGCCAACAATGTGATCGGATGTTCACACCGTTTACTGGTGGACATCTCAATTTGCCATTTACAGGTTTCGCAATCCGTTACCACCAAATCCGCGCCGCTTTCCTCTATCTGCCGAAACAACGGCGCGCCGATGCCCTGCGCCGTCGCGTAGTTTTCCGACTTGAAACCATAAGTACCGGAAATACCGCAGCACTGCGAGTCAAGCACCACCAGATCGAGACCGGGAATCTGGCGTAGCAGTTCCAGCGTATAAGCCGTCCAGCCCATTCGTTCCATATGACAAGGCGTGTGATAAGCCACGCGTAACGGGGTCTGTTTAAGCGGCAATGTTTTGCCTGCATTAATCAACCGGTACAAATAACGCGTCGCTAACTCCACCCGTTCGCGTACCGCCGAGGTATCGACATCCAGCAAATGGGGATATTCATCCCGCAGCGCGAAAATACAACTGGAAGAGGTTCCCACTACGGGGATGCCTTGTTTCAGCACGGCATCCTGTAGGGATTCATTATTGACCTGTGCCTGTTTTTTCGCTTTATCGATAAAACCATTGGCGATCAGCGGGACGCCGCAACATTTTTCCCGTTTTAACAATTGCACGCCAATATCCAAGGCGTTAAACACCTTTATCAAATCCTTGCCCAGTTGCGGATGATTATAATTCACGAAACAGCCATGAAAAAACGCCACTTGTTCGCTGTATTTTTGTTGGGTGGCGGCCTGGCGCCGATACCAATTGCGGAAGGTACCGAACGAATATTTCGGCAACTCGCGCCGATGGTCGATCTTGAGCGTTTTATCCAGTAACTGGCGGACCGGTTTCAAACCCGTCGCCATATTCACGATGGGCGCAAATGGTACAGACAACGACCCCATAAGATCGGTATGGCTGAGAATGGTATCGCGCAAGGTCGGCTTATGCTGGCTATAACGCGCCTTGGCCCGTTGAATAATATCACCGATGCGCACTTCGGATGGGCAAGCCACTTCACAGCGCTTGCAGTTGGAACAATAGATCAACGCCTCATCGTACAATGTCGGGTCTTTCAACCGTAAGCGTTCGCCATCCGGTCCGGCCTGTTTCGGACCCGGGTATAAAGGATTAACCCTGGACACCGGACAATAAGTGGTACAAACGGTGCATTTAATGCAGCTCTCAAAGCTGGTATCTTTTATCAAACTCATGATTTTGCCTCCAGCGCCGCGACGATCCGGTGCGCGACATGTAACGCGCTGATGAGCGAAACACCGGCGCCGCAGCCCTGTTGCAACGGATTATAACCGCCCAGGACCGCGCCGATAGCATAGAGATTGTCCAGCGGGCGATCATTCATTAGCGCGCGCATATCGTTATCGGTTTTCACGCCAAATTGCAGATAAGGCTGCGGATCGAAAAAATCGGTCTGGCTCCAGTCATTACGATCTTCAGGGCTCCAAACATCGAGGCCAAATACCGGCTCATAAATCCGATCGCGCGCGGCCACCAACCCATTGCTGAAAAAACTGCCGCTGGCCAGCACCACTTGCCGGGCTTGCAATGCCATATCGGTGTGGTTTCGGGTATAGATTCCTGTGATGCGCCGTCCGTCAAAATCCGCTTTTAATACCCTGTCTCCCGGCATATAGATACCGCCAAGCCGGCTCAACCGCTGTCGCAATGCATTGTATAAACGCATCCCCAACACCGAAGGCGGCAAGGTTGGCAACTGATAAACCGGCCGGCCGATGCGGGCGCGCAACGTTTCCAACTTCTGGCGATCGTCCAGTCCGATACAGGCCGGTAAAATAATGCATTCGGCATCGGCCGCCAAACGAATCAGGTCTTCGGCCAATTCGGCGCTGTTTTCCGGCAAATCCAATACCCGGGCAATATTGGCCGATCGAAATTCACTCGGATTATTGCGAAGCTGGTCCAGTACCGGCAGGTGAAGATAAGCCACTTCGGCGGCAATGCCCTGCTCCGCCGCCAATGAGCTGGCGACCATTTGCGGTTGAAAATCAAGAAAACCTTCTATGCCGACGACGATGACTTTTCGCCAGGGCAGCAGGCCGTCCATGTCGGTGACCGGAACATCCAGCGGACTCAGCCAGGTGGAACGGCGGGTTCCCAAAGGAGTGATACGTTGATGATTTTTTGTCGAATCGCCAAACATGGGAATATCGCTACGTTCCAGTAATGCTTGCGCCTCTTGGGCCAATACGGCCACCTGCGCGGCGCCGATTTTGCTGTAGGGGTGTTGCGGAGCCTGCCGGACCAAAGCCGGTAAAGCTTCAAAAGGGGCAGTCACCGGCGTGCCATCAGGCAGATGGCCCAGCAAATCCAAAGAACCGGACGAAAAATACAGCGCACTTTGTCCCGCACTGATTACCGCACAGCGTTTCCCCAGTTCGGACAGACGGATGGCGCTGCTTAAACCGGCCAGACCACCACCGATAACGACGACATCAAATTCCATTTTCAGCCTCCCATGTTTCACCCTTTCCGCCATCCAACCCGCACAATCCCTGGTAAACCCAACTGGTGAACTCACTTTCACGCAGCGCATCGCCCCACGCGACGGGACGCACGCCTTTCCACCGTTCGTTCAAAAACAGCGAGAGTTGCAGGATTGACTGTGGCGGGGTCGTCACGTTGAAGCGCGTCAACAACCCGGCGGCGCGGCACGCGCAGAGTTCCCCCTGGCAGGTACCCATGCCCACGCGCGTACGGCGGCGTAAATCGGTAAGATTATTAATCGTGAGCGATTCCGCCGCATAACGAACTTCACCGGCGGTGACCGCCTCGCATTCACAAACCAGACTATTGTCCAGCCGATTGCCGCTCGGCAATTGACTAGCGCGATCGCCATGGCGATAAACCGCCGACCCGGCAATACTCGCCGGCAGCGAAGAGGTGTTCCGCGCGGTTTGTTTCGCCGGCTGATGTGAACCCGGCAATACCTCCTGCGCCGTGGTACAGGGAACGGTCACCCGCAATTTTTCACAGACTTTATCGGTCGCCCATTCCGCCATCAGGCGATAAGTCATTAATTTTCCGCCGGTAATGGTAATAAAACCTTCCATACCATCACGGCTGGCATGGTCCATCAGGACGATACCGCGACTGACGTTACGCCCGGACGGATCATCATCGCTGGCCACCAGCGGCCGAACGCCGGCATAGGCGCGTAACAAACGTGTTTGCGCCAGCATGGGGGCCAATAGCGAGCCTTCGCGAATAAGAAGATCCACTTCTTGCGGCGTCACGCTCAAATTGTCGATCTGATCATAATCGATATGAATAGAGGTGGTGCCAATGAGCGAAATGGTATCCCCCGGCACCAAAATATCGGCATCGGCTGGCGCCCGGCAACGATTAATAACCATATTATTAATACGGTGGCCAAGAATAAGCAGCGATCCTTTGGCTGGGAACATCCGGATTTGCAGATCGGCATATTCGGCAATATGTTGCCCCCAGATTCCGGCGGCGTTAACCACCACCTGGGCATGAATTTCATGCTGCTGTCGGCTTTTATGGTCGAAAACGCGTACGCCGCTGACCCGCCCGGACTGACAGATCAAACCGGTCACTTCATGATAAGTCAGAAAACGCGCGCCATGTTCCCGCGCATCGAGCATATTGGCGGTTGTCAGGCGAAACGGATCGATAGTGCCGTCGGGTACGCGAACCGCGCCGATAAGCGCGGGATTAACCGCTGGTTCCAAGCGTAAAGCCAAAGCGGGGTCAATCGCTTCGGCATTAATGCCGGCGGCCGCACAGGACGTAATAAACTGTTGCTGATATTCCAGGGAGTCCTGCGGTAGGGTGATGAACAATCCGTCGGTAGGTTCGATACAGTGTTGGGCGATCTTTCTCAGGATGGTATTTTCTTCAATACATTCACGGGCGGATTCGCCATCCTTTACCGCATAACGCGCGCCGCTATGCAGTAAGCCATGATTATGCCCGGTCGCCCCGCTGGCGATATCGTAACGTTCTATCAGCAAACATTGCAATCCCCTGCGGGCGCAATCCCGCGCGATCCCCGCACCGGTCGCGCCGCCGCCAATGATAATGACATCCGTATCCTCATAAGGAGAACGGTTGTTCATAACACCTCCTTTGTCCCAGGCTTAGGCCCGACAACATTAATAGGTTCATTGAGACATAAATCGTCAGTAAATTGTTTGATAAGGAACAATAACGAACTAGAAACGAAAATAACATGCTCGATTCAATCCATTTATGTGATTGACGTCATATTACGGATATCAATTGGCGAGGATACGACCACAACGAGGGTATGAGAGCGCATGACAAACGACCGCCTAAGCGATCGGCTTAACAGTATCGACATGTCCGGGACGAATAAATTGAAGGAGGAAGGTCAGTGAGAAAAGCGCGGTTTTGGGATTGAGAACGCTTGGTTAATACCGCTCGCGCCTGTGTAATTCTTTAACACTTATCTCAAATAAGCAATTATTATGCCAAATAAGCGGATTTGTTTCAATTTTGAGCTAAGATTAAGTCAGGCAAGTCAATACTTGCCAGGTTCCTACCCTTTTTAGCCCGCTATGACGCGGGTTTTTTTGTCTCTGCAGCCCAGCACAAACCACAACTTCTAAATGGCTAATGATTGTATAAAAACTAACCAATCCATCTTTTATACGCAAAACTCATTATCGTTGACTTAAGGGAAATTAACGCTGGTTAAAGCCCTTAAGGAGTGTAGTGTTAATTAAATGGGTATCCCATTGATAAAATATTTTTACTTGGCTCGCCTTCGGGCGAGCTTTTTGTCTCTTGAATCCTGGGAAACCTTCATCGCTCATTAAGAAGGCGATTCGTTAAGTTTAAAAACACTCACCAAGTCGTTTAATAGATAAGCCTGGGTCTGCAACGAGTGAGCGGATGCTGTCGATTCTTCCGCCAGGGCGGCATTTTGTTGGGTGGAACTATCCAGCAAGCCGACCGCCTGGTTAATCTGCGCAATGCCTTCGCTTTGCTCATGGCTGGCCTGAGCGATCTCACTCATCACCTGCGCCATATTATCGACATTGGTGACCATTTCCTGCATCGCCGTGTCCGCTTTTTCCACCAGGCTGCGTCCTTCATCAGTCTGATTCACGGCATCATCGATTAATATCTTGATCTCTTTGGCTGCGGTGGCGCTGCGATGCGCCAATGTGCGAACCTCGGTGGCCACCACGGCGAAGCCGCGGCCCTGAACACCGGCGCGGGCGGCTTCCACCGCTGCATTCAACGCCAGAATATTGGTCTGGAAGGCGATCCCATCAATCACCGAAATGATTTCCGACATTTTTTTCGACGAGTGGTGAATGCCCTGCATCCTATTGGTGACCGCCTTCATCAATTCGCCATTTTGTTTAACAATGGTGCCCGCTTCGGAGACTAAGTCATGGACATGGCCGGTATTTTGCGCCGTATTATTAATGGTAACCCCCAGTTGTTCGAGGGTGGCGGCGGTTTTTTCCAGAGAATTGACCTGTTCCTCGGTCCGGCTGGCAAGATCCTGATTGCCGGCGGCTATTTCATCGGCGGCACCCCGCAATGAGATGCTGGAGTCACGCAGTCGCGTCAGCAAGTCTGACAATTTATCGCTGAACATATTGAATGCGCGGGCTATTTCGGTAACCTCATCTTTACCGTCCAGGGGCAGGCGCTGAGAAAGGTCATTTGATCCATTGCTGATGGCGCGCATCGTGTCACGAACCGCACTGAGCCGTTTGAGTAAAACGGCAACGAGCAAATACATCAACAAGCCGGAAATCACCAGCAGAATAACCAGGGTAATGGAAGACATTTTCAGCAGGGCTTTCATGCCCACCATCGTATCGCCGTTATCCAGCGCCACCACCAGATACCAATGCGTACCGGCAATCGGCGTCGCCAACAGTTGCTTATCCGCTCCCCCCATTGCCCCATGGGTGCGCGCGCCCGATACCAGCGTGTCAAAAGTCACGCCGGAAACCGCGTCGGTGAAAGGCTTTAACGTCAACGCTTCGTCATGGGCCGCAATCAGCAAACCATCGTTGTTGACCAGCAATCCACTGCTGTTGGGCGTCGGTTGTATGCTGCGCACATTGACGATAACGCTGTCCATCGCCACATCACCCGCTATCACCGCTTTGAGTTGTCCATCCTGTTTGATGGGTACGGCGAAGGTGACCACGAGTTTGCCTGAACCGGCATCGACATAAGGCGCAGTGACCACTGGCGCATCGGCTTTGGCCGCTTGCTGATACCACGGACGGATGGTGGGGTCATAAGTTGAGGGCACGCCGGTCGGGTCGGAGAATTTGGCCGTTTTATTGGCATAACCCACGTAAACGTTGGTAAATCCGCCGGCCGTGGCCATCTGATGGAAAGTCGGCACCGGATCATCCGTCAACGCCACTTGTTGTAACGAGTTGATCACCCCCATCTTGTTCTTGACCCAATCGTTAATCGCCACAGCATGGCTATCACTGGTGCTTTGCAGGGTTTCAAACATCGATTTTTGGTTATAGAACCGAGCTACCTGGTAGTTGATGACGGAATTGAGAACCAGCACGAGGAGAAGGAAACCGGTTGTCGTAACCAAAAGACGCGCACGAATTGAACTGAGCATAAAGCACATCACCTGCTTAAATCATTTATAGGCAACATCGGCAGAAAATGGCATTAACTTTATCGAGAGCGTCGAAGTATAAGAAAATAGTATGGTAGTTTATTTAAATCGATTCGAAAAAGACGACGCAGTTCCCAGAAGTGATTGAAAAGACATTTAATCGTTATTTTAACGGACTGAGGTCACTATGCGGCGCTTTACTTTGCCTTGTCATGCTCGGCAAGACCGACAGCCTTATAGTCATATGTCGGATAAAACTCGGTGCGATAGGCTCCCCAGGCTTTGTCTTCAAAAATACGATTCACTTCCCGCAGACGCGAGGCCGGCAGACGCAGCGTAATAACCTGACCGATGCCCATAACCACATACCAGCTCAACACTTCGACTCCCGGCGGCGGAAAGGCGGCATGGAAACCTTGTTTATCCAATTGCGCATTCAATTCGCTAAGCGGGCGCGATTGGTCATGCCGCAGGAAAATAGTGAGCAATACCGCATTATCCGGGGTTGCCGTCGCTGTTCCCGCCGGCGGCGCAGCTACTGTCGGCGTATCGGCATTGGCCGTGACATGAAATAAAAGTGCGCCGATCAATGCGGCGGCGATTCCAAGCGATCGGACTTTCATGGGGAGTTTTCTTGCCATATTCATAGGGATCTCTTTGTGTACGACCGGCCTGCAAAACCGGTCGGGTTGATGGGATGATGGAAACGGTGCATTGAATGGCCAGGCTAAACCCGCCTAACCCGCGGATTCTGGCTGGTCGTCCAAGATTATCCTTGGTCAATTATAATCGTTAATTGGCTTGCCGGTTTTTTGCCGTGATGCTTGGCGAGTTATAGGCGATGCAACGCGAGGATAATCAAAGAATATTACAGACTTTAGCGCACAGCCAAAGTCGACAGGATGCCTTTGTAAATTTGGCTGGCGAGCAAGGCACTCTTGATATGCGAAATGTAAGGCCAAAATCCCGCGGCCATCAATAATGAGAGAGGCAACTACAGGTAGTGGTGAACCAGCATCCCGATAGCGACCCAGAAGACGACGCATAGCAGCACCATGGCCAGCCAGGTTTTGCGCCTCAAATTTGGCATCTCACGATGCTTATGCTGCTCAAGATGCTTATCCTGCTCAATTTCGATTTTGATAACATGATTCGTGCTCATTTTTTAATGGCCCTGGATGAGGTCTATCACTTATGGGATTTATCGGTACTTCTCATCCAAATCTTTAGGCAAATTTTTTGGAAAAAACGTCTTATTTGCGATCAGGCACAAAAAAGCCCGCCTGAGAGCGGGCACAAATTGAACACAACGTATGACAAGGGGAAGGATGCTTCAATCTGCATCATGCGCTTATAAATGTATTTTTTTGTATCAGATGGGTAAAGTTAGTTATGCAGGTGTAACGGCTTCAGCTACCTGGCGCGTTGAAGTCGAACGTCGCCAATTCCCGCCGATAGGGAATTGACGTCTGCGCTCCGGTTCGGGTAACCGAGATGGCGCTGGCTTTATTGGCGAACAAGGTCGCCTGCTCCAGCGTTTTGCCCTCGCTTAATGCCACGGCCAAGGCGCCGTTAAAGGTATCGCCGGCGGCGGTGGTGTCTACCGTCTTGACTGGGTAGCCGGGAATAATTGCACCCCGGTTATGTTGAAAGACATAGGCCCCACGGCTGCCAAGCGTAATAATCACGTTTTTCACGCCTTTTCGAATAAAATAGCGCGCAGCCAGCCCGGCGGTTTCCTCATCAACCACTTTAATACCGGTTAAAATTTCAGCCTCGGTTTCATTTGGCGTGATCAGGTCCAGTTGCGAAAGAAGCTGGTCGGTTAATGGATGCGCCGGCGCCGGCGCCGGGTTGAGTATGACATAGCTATGGTCTTGTCTGGCCAGTGTGATGGCATGCTCGATGCCGGCCATGGGCGTTTCCAACTGTAATAGCAGATAGTCCGCTATTTTAATGGTTTCCGCATGCCGATCCACCACGGATTCAGACAACATGCCATTGGCATTGGCGCAAATCGCAATGCAATTCTGGCCGCTCTCATCGACTAAAATAAAGGCGGTACCGGTGTTTTCATTATTACAAATCTCAATGGCGTTGATGTTTATGCCATCAGCATTGAATTCGGATAAAGCGCTGCGGCCAAACGAATCATCACCCACGCAAGTAATGAAGGTCACGTGCGAACCCAGCCGCGCGGCAGCGACCGCTTGATTAGCGCCCTTACCCCCACCGACTAAACTATGATGGTGGCCGACCACAGTTTCACCGGGCCTGGGCAGACGTTGCAAACGAATAATATTATCCTGGTTAACGCTACCCAGTACGACGATATGTTTAATGGTCATCTGGAATTCCTGTTTTTTTATCATGCCTGATTTGTAGGAATATTGATTATTTTTTCTGCCGATGGCTGCGATACGTATCCAGAATAACGGCCACAATAATCACCGCTCCGGTGATAACGCGTTTCGTCGGTTCGCTCGCCCCTATTTGGGCCAATCCCGCCGCCAATACTGAAATTATCAACGCCCCGAGAAAGGTGCAAATAACCGAACCACGCCCGCCCATCAAACTGGTGCCCCCGATCACGACGGCGGCAATCACCTGCAATTCCATACCTACGCCGCCATTGGGATCCGCCGCCTCCAGACGGGCCACCTGAAACAGCGACGCCAGGCCGGAAAGACCGCCCATCAGCGCAAAGACCACGATTTTGTAAGGGCCGGTATTGATGCCCGACAGACGCACCGCTTCTTCATTGGTGCCAATACCAATGAGATGGCGACCGAAAATAGTGCGGGTCAATATCAGATGTCCCAATAAAGTCACGATGGCGGCAATGACAAAAGAGGGTGATATCCCAAGTAAAATCGGATCAGCCAGATAATCAAAAACCGAACCCACATAGGCCGTCCGGGAGTCGGTTAGTTGATATGCGGCGCCCCGCGCCATTTCAAGCATGCCCAGTGATACGATAAAAGACGGGATGCGCCAAAAAACCGTCACAAAACCGGTTACCGAACCGACCAACGTCGCCAGCGCCACGCCGGACAGCGCCGCCAGCCAAGGGTTCCAATGAAGGTTCAGAAAGGTAACGCTGACAACGGCGGCGGCCAAAGCCAGCAGCGAGCCAACGGAAAGGTCGATGCCCGCAATGATCAATACCAGGGTCATGCCTACCGACATCACCATTAAATCCGGGATCTGATTGGCTATGGTGCTGAAGGTATCCATGCTCAAAAAGTGGTCGCTAAGGAACGAAAACAGCACAATCATGGCAAGCAGCGCGCCGACTAATCCCAGATAGCTGCTCAACCCCCGCCATGAAGAACGCGAGGAATTTTTCGTCACCTGTTGCAGGTTCGTCTTTTCCGGCCCGGTATGATGAGATAATGAAGTGTTATTCATGAAGTGGTTTCCCTTGTATCCGCCGGCGTGTCGGTAACCGTTTCCGTTTGTTGATAACCAGAAAATGCCGCGGCCAATAACTGGCCCTGAGTCCAAGCGTCACGTTTGAAGATGTCCACCAGTTTCCCGGCGGAAAGCACCGCAATGCGATCGCAGATCAACATTAATTCACGCAAGTCGCTGGAAACGACCACCAGTCCTTTGCCGCTTTGCGTCAGCTCATTAAGCAGCAAATAAATATCCCGCTTGGCCCCTACATCTATTCCGCGCGTCGGCTCGTCAAATAAAATGACGTCACAATTACGTTCCAGCCAGCGGCTAATCAAAACTTTTTGCTGATTGCCCCCGGACAAACTTTCGACGGTCTGTTCGCTGCCCGTGGTGCGAATCCCCAGGCTGGCAATGTGTTTTTTGGCTAATTGATGTTCACACTCAGCATTTATCACTGAAAAATAACTGACTTTATCGCTGTTCCCCAGGGAAATATTCGCGGCGACCGATTGCGGCAGCAATAATCCTTCGCCTTTACGATCCTCGGTGACCAGTGCAATTCGGTGTCGAATCGCATCGGCGGGGGATCGGATGATGACGGGTTGAGGTGGGAAACCGACGGACAATTGCCCGCTATCGATACGATCCGCACCAAAAATAGCGCGTAATAATTCCGTTCGTCCCGAGCCGACCAAGCCGCTGATACCCAACACTTCGCCCCGATACAGGGTGAATGAAACATCCCTGATCGTTTTACCTCGATTGAAATTTGCCGCGGTCATTATGGGCGCGCCCTGCTTTCGCCCGCTTAAATCAAAGCTGCTTTCCAGATCGCGGCCCACCATCAATGACACCAGTTGGTTACTGCTATAGCGTTTGATATTATCGGTACACACAACGCGGCCATCGCGCAGGATGGTAATATCATCGGCGATCATTGCCAGTTCATCTAAACGATGGGAAATATAGATCAGCGAGACGCCGCGTTGTTTAAATAACCTGATTTGGCTGAACAGTAATTCAACCTCGCGGCTGGTCAACATCGCTGTCGGTTCGTCCAAGATAAGAATGCGGCTCTCGCCGATTAAATTCCTGGCGATTTCAATCATTTGCTGATGACCCATGCCTAATTCGCCGACCAACGTATCAGGATCAAGCATTTGCAGCCCGACCAAAGCCATCACAGGCCGGGCCATTTCCCGCAAACGCTTGCGGTTAATCCATCCTGCGCGGTTGGGTAATTGATCCAGAAATAAATTTTCCGCAATGGAAAGCGTGGGAAGCAAATTGAGTTCCTGCATTACCATACGGACCCCCAATCTTTCCGCCTCTTTCCTGTTAGCCGGGGCATAGGGCTGGCCCAGATACACCATCGTTCCAGTGGTGGGGATGAGCAAACCGCCAATAATTTTAGACAGGGTGCTTTTACCCGCGCCATTCTCACCGGTCAGGGCCAGTACTTTTCCGGCGTATAAATTTAAGCTCACATCCGTCAACACCGGTTCGCTGTAGGTTTTACCGATACCCGTTATTGACAGAATTTCAGCAGGAGTTGTCATTTTATTTGGGCTTTTATCCGGTGTAAGCAGCATAGGTATATTCACTATCAAGTTTAAACCACACGGGATATAAGCAATTATCCCCGTTGTATTTGAAGTTGCCGCGGGATTAAGCGGCAACTTCAAATTGTGGGGAATATCCCGTTCCGTGTCATCAGCGCTACGTTTTTTGCGTGACGCGCGTATTACTTGGTGATGAGTTTTACCGGCGTTTCCACGCTGCTCGCCAATTCACTTTGTTTTTTACCGTTTTTCAGCGCGGTTAACGCGGCATCGATACCAAATACGGCCTGTTGCGACGCGAACTGATCCGCGGTCGCCAATACGCGGCCATCAGCCAGCATGGGTTTAATGGCGCCGATATTGTCATAACCCACGACCTGAACCTTGCCTTTTTTGCCGGCGGCTCGAATAGCGGAAACGGCACCCAGCGCCATATTGTCGTTATCGGCTAATAACGCTTTGATATGGGGATATTCACTCAGCATGGCCGCCGCGATGGCATTCGCATTATTAATTTCCCATTGTCCCGACTGAACCGATACCACCTTCATCCCGCCTTGCGCCATGGCATCCTGATAACCTTGCGTACGTTGTTGTGAATTGGTGGAGGTGGGAATTCCTTCGATAATACCGACCTGATCACCCGGTTTCAGATGCTTAGCCAGATAGTCGCCGATATCTTTGGCGCCTTTACGGTTATCCGGGCCAACAAAGGGAACATTCAGCCCTTTATCTTTCAGAACGGCTTCATCGAATTTATTATCGATATTGATCACTAAAATACCGGCATCAACGGCTTTTTTCACCACTGGAACCAGCGCTTTGGAGTCTGAGGGGGCGATAATAATGGCATCGGCTTTTGAAACGATCATTTGTTCGACTATTTGTATCTGATTCGCCGTATCGGTTTCGTTCTTGATGCCATTAGAGATGAGGTCAAACTTATCAGCATTTTTTTTCTGATAATCTTTGGCGCCATTTTCCATCGTCAAGAAGAATTCATTAGCCAGCGATTTCATCACCAGGGCAATTTTCGGTTTAGCGGGTTGATTGTCAGCGGCAGAAACAGGCAAAGCGATGGCGGTGGAAAACGCCAGTACCGCAGCGGCACTAAGGATGCGATAAAATAATTTGATTTTCATGAAATTATCCTTTTGAGTGGGTAACACTAAAGATAATACCGTTGTGATTGCCACAACCGGGTGGAGCTTATGACCTTTATAGGTTGCAGTTTCCTTTGATGAATTAAATATAAAAAACACTTGCCAAATCAACGAAATAATATCGAATCATTATTGTCGCTGCATTCGATGATAAACCAGTGAACTGTTTGGCATATTGGATGCGCCTTTTCGCTCGACTTTCAGTGAAGCAAAAGCGGATGCATACATTACGGAATCCAACAATTTTTTGCCATTGGCAATGCACGCGGCCAACGCGCCGGTAAATGCATCGCCAGCGCCGCTGGTATCGATTACCGCTGATTTATACGCAGGGACGCAGGTGAATATCTCGCCATCAAACAATAAACAGCCATGATTCCCCAAGGTAATAATCACACATTTGGCCCCTTGGTCATGTATACGCTTGGCCGCCAGCTTTGCGGAGTCAATATCGGTGATCAACAAACCAGACAATGCTTCCGCTTCGACTTTATTAGGTGTAATGATATCGATTAAATGCAATATTTCTTTGACTTCCGATACATAAGGCGCGGGGTTGACCACGACCAGCGATTGAAACAACTTCGCTTGCATGATGGCGAAACGGGTAATGGGAAAATTGTTCTCCAACTGAGTCAAAAAAACTTTGCATTTTTGTATAATTTCAATATCAAACAAGATGTCTTCTTGTGTGAAAGTTTCGTTTGCGCCAAGATCAATGGTAATCATGTTATCGCCCGTGGCATTGGAAACCCAAACAATGGCAATGCCCGTGGACGCTATCGCATTTTCAAAAATAGTAAACGACGAAATTTCCGTATTGGTGATATATTTTCTGGCTTTTTCTGAAAATTCATCCATACCCAATTTTATAGCCAGATGAACGTTATTATTTATTTTCGCGGCGGCTACAGCCTGGTTGGTGCCCTTACCGCCGGCATAAAAATTGGTGGAGGAGGACCGAATGGTTTGACCAATTTGAGGTAATGTCATCGTTTCCGAGACGATATCAACATTAAATGAACCTAGAATATAGATTCCCCCATCGTTAAGTCCTTCCTTTTGTTGCTGCGGAGCGATAGAACAATCATTTGAAGTGTTTTTACCAAGCCCTTTCAAAATCGAATTAAGAACAGGCTTTTCGAAGAGCGATTCCTCCTGCGTCTCCACCAGCATTGCGCCGCCGTGAAATAGCTCACAGTTTGAATGCAAATTCAATTCTTTTAAATCATTACGGATAGTCCGAGTCGTAACGCCCAGTTCTTTGGCCAAGTCGCAAACATAGACATTTTTATCCTTTATCAGCTTAACTCGAATCGCTTTTTCTCTTTCTATTTTATTCATCAAGTCTTACCTCAGGAGACATAATAAGAAAAAGATATGGATTTTTATCACGTAAAGCTCATAAAAAAACCTTAAAAAAGGAAATTTTCTTTCCGTTTCCATGCAAGATAATCAAAATAGTAGACCTGCATCACACAATTAGCCGCCTGGGCTGACGGCAAGGATCAAAATATCGCCGAAATAGTCCAGCTTGTGAAGAGTGCGGATCGGGAATAGGGAAAATGAGTTAATTGCGATGACTAAAAAAGAGGGATTTAATCGCTCCCCATCCCCAGTTGCAGGCCGACGACGCTTTATTCTTGGTCGACGACCCGATTATAACTGGGGAAGACAGCTATACCCGTCATAGGGGAAGTGATTTATTTCTTAGCTTCCACGCCCGGTTCGGCAGAACGTATCAGAAATTGTTCGGTAATTGCGGGAAGGTGGTCCATTAGCCAGTGCGCCATAGCGATTTCCTGTTCCCGGATACGTTCAAATACTCTCATCCCTTCCATATCGCCCACCTGCTCGGCGGCGGCAATCAACGAGGTGTAGCAGGCGATTTCGAAGTTTTCAAACACATAATTGCTGATGACGCCCTTGACGACTTCATCGCCAGACAGCATGCCACCCATCGCCTGTCCCATGGCGGACATTTTTCCTATCGCATCCTTAAGCATGGAATGGTTGATGGCATGTTGATCTATAACCGACTGCACCTGGGCCTGTTGCATCCGGGTTTCTTTAAGATGCTGTTCAATACGGACTTTCAGGTCAGGGTAATGTTCGAGGCGACCGGCCATTTTCTCCAGCATGGTTTCCGCTTGTATTTCCATGGCGTGGGCATCTTTCAGCCAAACCAGGTAATTTTCGAAATGGGTCATAGTGATACCTCATAGGTTATAACAGTCCCACTGCATACGGCCGGCAGTCAAATAACGCTCAGATCACGCGGATTGACCGCCGGCCAGCTCATCCTGTAACTCTTTAGTTTAGCGGAACGCTATCTTAATAGGGTGGCTATTATTCCTAAATTCCGGTTTTGCGGCATTATTATCGCGTTGCTATCTGGATCAGCGTTTCATTCGTCGCTTGTTTTTAGCGGGGAAGCATGTGGATGGTTCAAATTTTGCGACACAGGTCAAACTGCCGGATTAGCGTAGGTGAAAAATTCTTTCCACCGAGCAGAAACTGTGCAAATATCGAAATTAACCTGACACATTGAAAGGTTTTTATCTTAAAGGCTCAGCCCGTCCATCTGCGCGCATAGACGGCCCCTGTCACTGATGGGGAGGCTGATGACCTCCGGAGGGAAGGTTATGGATTTTGTGCACAAAAGAATGCATTTAGAGATTGGCGATACGGTGGTTGTTCAGTGTTCTCAGCAATGCAACGTTCTTATGACGTCAGACGGCAACTTTAGTAAATACAAGCGCGGTATTGGATTTGATCATTATGGCGGCGGTGGTTTTTTTGAAAAATTCCCTGCGAAATTAGTGGCGCCCAATTCCGGGTTTTGGAATATCACTATCGATTTGGGCGGCGGCGGCGCCAACATAAAGCATTCCATCACGGTTATTCACGCTCGGTCGAATAGCTACTGCTAGGCTAGTATAACGCAGCCCTCCAGTGAATTGACCTGTCACTGTTTTTTTCAATGCGGAACAAATAAGAATTGCATAACTACGCCTGCGTCTAATACTTAAGATATTTTTAGCGGAGGCGATATGCGACGTTTTCTTATGATTTTCTGCATTATTATATTTAGCGCAATATTGAGCGGTTGTGGCTGGAATAATCCGTTTTGGAGCGATGAACTCGGCCCGGCGCCCGGTCAGACAAACGGAACAACCGGCGGCGGCCCCAACAGTGGTGATGGCCACGGCGGGGGTCCGGGCTAAATAGGGTGTCGGCGAGCAGCCTTTTATCGGGTGCCCGCCGATGATCTTTTTAACCTTCGTCAACCTCAGCCAGCGCCATCGCGTCTTCCCAGGCTGCGGCGAGATCGTGATCTAAACCAAAAAAATTTACACCCCACCGCCACTTTCCCCGTAATGGTCTATAATCGATTTCTTGAGTTCAGTTCCCCATCCCAAGCGTTTTTTACTTTAACCACTACATGCGTAGTGATATCGTAGGTAACCATGATTCATGGCTTGCAAGGTTTATCTATGTCTGAAGAAGATCATCCGGAAAGCGTCAGCATTCACGATATGCTGGATGCTATCAATCGCTTAAGCTTGGAAGTGGGCATACTAAGGGTTGCTTTTGAATATCTTGCCTTTGCTATACCCGAAGAAAATCTTGCCAATACCATTGCCGCATTAAAATATGAGGCTGAAAACGAATCTCGCGAACAACGCTTGAGGGAACAATTCAAACGGTTGGCTGATCAGTTAGAAATCCATGTCAAATCGCAACCAACAATGTTTTCCCGGAGACAGAATTTAGAGGAAAATAAATAAACCACAGTGAAATAATCTGACTTGCCTATATTAATTGCTATATTAATTAATAGAAGGCTGGGAAAAGCTATCCGTGTACTCTCATAAATTCATTACTGCCAGAGCAGTTTGCTCATAAAACATTCTCCAGACCAATCAATCAAGCAGCCCCTTCTGCACGCCCGCCACTCCCCCGGTGATTCAAGTCTTGAGCGTTGCCATTACTTTTCCACGCGACGCCGCGCCATCATCGTCTCCACTTCAATCATGTGTTCTGTTCCCCAAGCACAAAGCGGCGCTAATGCATGCGCCAGCGAACGGCCAAATGGCGAGAGGGAATACTCCACCTTTGGCGGGATTTCCTGATAATCGAGACGCTCGATGGCGCCATCAGCGTTCAATTCCTTCAATTGCTGAATCAGCATCTTATTGCTTATGGCGGGAATCAAACGCCGCAACTCCCCGTAACGGCGCGTCCCATACGCCAAGTGGTAAAGAATCAACAGCTTCCATTTGCCCCCTATCAAGACCAAAACAGCATCCAAACCACAGGTCAAAGACGCCGTCGCCATGTTTTATTCCTTTCACAATAGTAGTTACCAAAAGGTGCATACTTGCCAAATGTAGCCTGTTGTTTTACCTTTTGCAAACCATCATTATTCAGGAGAACGGCATGGGTAGACTTGAGGGTAAGACGGTAGTCATCACCGGGGGCAACAGCGGTATTGGCCTGGCCACGGCGGAACGATTTGTTGCTGAAGGAGCGCACGTGTTCATCGTAGGTCGTCGTCAATCCGAACTGGATAAAGCGGTCGGGTCCATCGGCGGCGATATCACCGCCATTCAGGGCGATGTGTCGATCCTGGGCGATATCGATCGGGTGTTCGCGACAGTGAGCGCCGTAAAAGGTCATGTGGACATTTTGTTCGCCAATGCCGGTCTGGGCGAACTTGCGCCCCTCGGGCAGATCACCGAAGCGCAGTTCGACAAAACCTTTGACGTCAACGTTAAAGGCACGCTCTTTACTGTGCAAAAAGCATTGCCGCTGATGAAAGCGGGAGGCTCAATCATCCTTACCGGATCGACCACAGGAGTGACCGGTACGCCAGCATTCAGCGTTTACAGTGCAAGCAAGGCGGCTATTCGCAATTTCGTCCGAAGCTGGGCGCTTGATCTTAAAGGCACCGGCATTCGCGTCAATGTCATCTCGCCGGGGCCGACATCCACTCCCGGGCTTCATGGCATCGCCAGTTCGCCGGAAGAGGACAAGGCGCTGATGGCGGGATTGATCGCGCAAACGCCCCTTGGCCGTATCGGCCGGCCGGAGGAGATTGCGGCGGCTGCATTGTTCCTCGCCAGCGAGGACAGCAGCTTTATGACCGGAAGCGAGATTTTCGTCGACGGCGGACAAGGGCAAATCTAACCACGGCACACGTCCTGCACATCGGCCAGGGAACGCATCCCATATGATCGCCCTGGCAGCCCTATTTCCCAGACGTTTTTCCGGATGCGGGATACCAAAGAACCACTAGAACCGCGGCAAGGCCGAGCACCAACATGATGACTGAAAGGGACGGTGAGGTCGCGGCGATACCCAGAAGATAACAACAACCAAAGACGGAATTGCGATGCCAGTAAGAACAGGAGAAAATCGATTATCAATTAGCGAATTATTTAAAATATATTTATATAAATAATTACTGAAAGAGAAAATTAACATATTCATTATATTATTGATAATAATTTCATCAGACACCGCCTATCTTCTTGACAAAACACTTCTTCCCCGCCTTTTAATATAAATATTGATTAAACTAATGGGTGATTTTAACCTGACAATAACGAATATAAGGTATTTCCCTGATAGGATTTGAATATAAATCTTGGTATTACATTTCATTCAATCCAATAAGGAAGGGAATATATGAAAAATAAATATACTCTGTTGATTGCAAGTCTTGCCGTTGCCTATGCCTGCGGACCCTTAATGGCCGCACATGCTGAAGAGATATCCGCACAAGATATAAGCGGCGCCCAGGTCACAACATTGACCACCACTGTAACAAAAGGATCTCTGACTATCGCCAACGGGCGCAATTGCCTCACCGAGAACGCGCAAAATACGCCGATCCTCTCGGCCTGCCAGGATAATGAGAAAGAACAAGCCAAAACGTCGATGGTTCACTTCATCGAAATTGGCGGCAAATGTCTTATTGATAACGGCGACAACAGCCTTTCCCTTACCGCCTGCGACCATCAGGACAAAAAACAGCAGTGGTTGGCTGAGCCTCCGGGCGGAACCGAGGTCAGAAATATAGAGTCAAACAACTGCCTGACATCAGCAGGATTGGATAAACCGGTGAAAACGACCCAATGCAATGGCATCCCTGCGCAAAACTGGACATTACCAAATTAATTCAGAAAGTTAAAAATTTGTCTACGGCAGATATTAACGAAACTTCTTCAAACTGATAAACACCGGCCTTGACGGCCGGTGTCCAAACGGCTTTATTCCTGACTACCCCGCGACTTCTCCCGACAAGGGCAGTTAAAACCTGAAAAAGAGTGCTCTCGATCGCCTTGATTTCACTTTAGATGAAAGTTATCATCTAAAAAATTACATCATGGAATCCATACGAATACCTCAACGGAGAATCGATATCATGCAGCAGCGTAAATTTCTGGTCACCGGGGCCACCGGCAAAACAGGTGTGCACACGGTCAGACTATTGCTCAATGAAGGTCATGCGGTTAGGGCATTGGTTCACAACGACGACGAACGCAGCGTGGCGCTGCGCAACGCCGGCGCCGAGGTCATCGTTGGCGATCTGCTTGAGCACGACGATGTGATTCACGCAACGGAGGGCATGTCTGGCGCCTACCTCTGCTATCCCGTGCGTCCCGGTTTTATCCAGGCGACTGCGTACTTTGCCGACGCCGCGCAACGCGCAGGACTCGACGTCGTGGTTAATATGTCGCAAATTTCCGCCCGCGAACAGGCCAAGAGCCACGCAGCCCGCGATCACTGGATCGCTGAACGTGTGCTCGACTGGTCCGGCGTGCCCGTTGTCCATCTGCGCCCAACGTTTTTTTCGGAATGGCTGACGTTTCCCTGGGTGCGCGACCCGATTGTGCAGGAAGGAAAGATAACACTTCCCTACGGGAGTGGACGCCATGCACCGATCTCGGCTGAAGATCAAGCACGGGTTATCACTGCCGTACTCACTCATCCAGCCCAACACATCGGCAAAACCTATCCGTTGTACGGCCCGATCGAACATAATCAACGAGAAATTGCCGATATCGTCGGCCATATCCTGGGCCGCAAGATAATCTACAGTCCGACCAGCATTGAGCGGTATCGCGAGCTGCTGCAAAAATACGACCTGCCAGAGTTCTTGATACAGCACTTTCTGGAAGTGGCAATCGATTATCAGAACGGCATTTTCGCCGGTACGAACACTATCATTGAAAAAATTACCGGCAAAGCGCCGCAACCGGTTGAAGCGTTCATTATCGCGAACCGTCGGGCATTCGAAGGGTAGATTATGGGGGAAAGGAATCCCAATCGAAATTCTTATTAAATCCTGTGGTCTACCCATTAAAATTCATATTGCTCTCTAAATTTTTTTATTAATGTAATTCGCGACGTTGGATACCGATCACTATTTCGGGCCAAAATGATACGATCCGTTCGAAAAAACCTGAAATCGCTACGAAGTTCACACCAAGCGATTAAAATTCGGACATGATCGGTAAAAGATAGGGCAATTGGCCAAATCATACGTTCTGTCATATCATTTTTTTCATCACCATAGGATATGGATAGGCGTATTTGGTTCCGAATGGCATTACGAAAAAAATCCAATGAAATCGAATTTACCGGAAAATCCTTTTCCGACGGCCCTGGCAACATCTCCGGTGAAAAATCACATAACCGAATAGACTCCGGCAGAATGCTGACAAGTTTACGCCGCGCAGTCAACGCCACGCTTTTTAAAGTCGCATCACCTCGTTGATTGACGTATCTCAGTCCTAACAGAAGCG
>Ga0224527_1000074_pt1 | contig 74388 bp, 68 predicted proteins | sample CBST0metaG_FD_179882 | JGI IMG/M metagenome (GOLD analysis project Ga0224527, IMG submission 179882) | Peat soil microbial communities from Stordalen Mire, Sweden - C.B.S.T0 | ecosystem: Environmental > Terrestrial > Soil > Wetlands > Peat | place: Sweden: Norrbotten County, Stordalen Mire...
CGCCGAGACGCCCTTTTCCCGGGCCAACGCCACGGCCGGCGTTATCAGGCCCTGTTTCACCGGGTCGTGCACTTGGGGAAGGCGTACCACCGAGACGTTGACGCCGGCAGCCGACATGGCCGCTCCGGCCAATTCCGATGTTTTGCGGGGGTTAGGGTGGTTGATGTTAAAAACGTCTTCGGTCGCTGGTTGGCCCTCTTCGGCGTTGCCCATCCCGGTTCCCGAGGTGATGATCAGCGGCCGGTCGGTTCCCTGGAGCGCGCCGCCAAGCGCCTCTATGGCGCGCCGGTCTTTATCGCAATTCGCGACGAAATTCGAGAAATCATGATCGAAAGCGGTGTGGATAACCCCATCGCAGCTACGAGCTCCCGCGGCCAGGCTCGCCAGGTCGGTCAAATCGCCGCGATGGGGGTCGACCCCCAATCGCCTTAAGGCATCGGCGGCGTTATCGTTGCGCGCCAGCCCGAGCACCTGGTGGCCCGCGTTCAAGAGTTCTTGAACAATGGAGGAACCGATAAATCCTGTGGCGCCAGTGACGAATACTCGCATAGTAAGTGCTCCTTTAGGTCATGGTATGACTGGAACGGGCCTCGATTCACGGCCCTCTGGAGGCTAAAGATAAAGGATTGAGAGAAGACAATCTATGCTGTAGAGTCTGTATTATCTTCGCAATCGTCCAGGATGGGGTATGGATCCGTTGTCCGATGTTCTTTCGCTGCTGAAACCGCAAAGTTATATGTCCGGCGGTTTTGATATGGGCGGCGAGTGGTCTGTCCGGTTCTCCCGGCATCAAGGCATCAAATGCTATTCTTTGGTTTCCGGCCGATGCTGGTTATCCATGGAGGGCGTTGCCGACGCGGTGCGGCTGGAGGCGGGCGATTGTTTCCTGCTGCCGCATGGGCGGCCTTTCTGTCTGGCAAGTGATTTGGCATTGCCGCCGGTGGATGCCGCCGCCCTTTTCCAGTTCCCGATGAACGGCGCTATCCGTTGTTTCAACGGCGGCGGCAATTGCTTCGGGGTCGGCGGCCACTTTACGCTGACCGGCAAGCATGCCGATATCTTATTGGAGGTACTGCCTCCCATTGTGCATATCAGAAAAGAAACCGACAAGGCGGCGATGCGCTGGTCTTTGGAGCGCATGAGGCAGGAGTTGCGAGACCGGCAACCGGGCGGTTTTCTGGTGGCGCAACAATTGGCTTACATGATGCTGGTGCAGGCTCTGCGGCTGTATATGGCGGAAGGGGTGAACGGCGGCGTTGGGTGGATCTTCGCCCTGGCCGATAACCAGATGCGCGCGGCGATCAACGCTATGCATGACGCGCCGGCACATCGTTGGACCTTGCAGGAATTGGCGGAGCGCGCCGGTATGTCGCGTTCGACTTTCGCCCTGCGATTCAAAGAAACGGTCGGCGCGACCGCCATGGACTATCTGACGCGCTGGCGCATGCTGCTGGCCGGGGATCGGCTGGTGAACTCCAGCGATCCGATTTCCGTTATCGCCCCATCGCTCGGCTATGAGTCCGAAAGCGCCTTCAGCACCGCCTTTAAAAGGGTCATGGGATGTTCGCCGCGACAATATAGTCAGAACCAGGCCATTTCTTCACATAAGGAGTTGTTCACTTAGTCATGCGATGCGTCGTTCGCGTCCAGATTTGTGATTCAATTGCGAATAATATCTAATGTTATTACGCCGAATAAACAGGGCGAAACCACCGGGAAAGGAATTTTTGTATTTGAGGCTTGCCAGTCGGATGAAACTGATAGATAATGCCTCCCCTTCGTGAAGAGTCGCTCAAAAAAACGCCTTTATTCAAAGAAGTAGGTGGTGTTGGATAATTTGATTATCGCTCGGGGTCTAGGAATTTTCTCATTGACAGCGTCATTCATCAACATCAGCGCAATAACTCTTGTTCACCTTCTCTAAAAAGGTTTTGAACAGACTTATCCACAGTTTAATACCGCAATAATATTTTTCCCAAATTCGTGATGAAAAGAACATAAGATTTTAACTTATTGAAACTAAATTAATTTTTTGGGCGGAAAAAACATTTACTGTTTGACTTGTCTTTTTTGTTTCAATTGATTGGCAAGGCTTTTTTTATTTTATCCACAGACATGTGAACTCCTCCATTCCCGCCATTAAGCATAAGCGATATTCAGGCATCTCGCGCCAATCCTTTTTCAATTATTCTTATCAATCGCTGGTGTCGGGTCGATTGTACCTCGACAGCCCTGGCTTCGCGCCGCTGCAATTGTTGCTCGATGGCCCAATTGATATGTTGGTCCAATAAAGAGTCCCGGCCGAGCTTTTCGCGCAAGGCAATCACTATCCGATCCTCATAAGGCGCATTGCCTAAAGCGACCGCGATATTGCGTAACCAGCGCCAATGGCCAATGCGCCGGATAGGCGATCCCTCGGTGGCTTTGAGAAAATCGGCTTCGTCCCAGCCAAACAGGGTAAGCAGTTCGGGCGCGTGCAACGTCGCGCGCGGGCTGAAATCCTGTTCGCCGGTCAAATGGGAAAACCGGTTCCAGGGACAGGTCAGTTGGCAGTCGTCGCAGCCATAAATCCGATTGCCCAGCAACGGGCGCAGCGCCTCGGGTATTTCGCCAGGCAGCTCGATGGTGAGATAAGAGACGCAACGGCGCGCGTCAACCGTATAGGGCGCGACAATGGCGCCCGTGGGACAGGCGGTCATGCAGGCGACGCAACGACCGCATTCATCCTGTTGCGGCGGGTCCACCGGCAACGGTAAATCGATAAGCAATTCGCCGAGGAAAAACCATGAACCGGCATCGCGGTGCAATAAAAGTGAGTGTTTACCGACCCAGCCGATCCCGGCTTTGGCCGCCAAGGGACGCTCAAGTATCGGCGCGGAGTCGACAAAAGGCCGAAATTGAACTTCTTGGCACCAATCGCGTATTTTATTGCCCAACTGTTGCAGGCGATGGCGTAACACCTTGTGATAGTCGCGTCCCAGCGCATAACGACTAACATATCCTAAACGGGGGTTATTCAATGTACTGGCGAAGGCCGCATTGGCGGGCAGGTAATTCATCCTGACGCTAATGACGCGCAAGGTGCCGGGAAGCAATTCCTGAGGGCGCGCGCGCAGCATGCCGTAGCGTGCCATCCACTCCATTTCGCCATGGTAGTGGTTGTCAAGCCAGGCTTGTAGTTTGGGCTCATGGGCGGCAAGATCGATATCGCAGATGCCGACTTGTTGAAAACCCAGCGCCGATCCCCATTGCTTGATGAGTAGGGCTAATTCTGGCAAATCGAAAGGATATGACATGGTGGACCGTATGAATAAGACAAACACGACGAGCTTACCATACACCGTCTATTCGGCGGAATGGCTGAGGGGATGGGAGAGCGAAGCCGCCAGGCTGGCCGGGCTGTCGCTTTACCAATTGATGCAACGGGCCGGCGAGGGCGCATTTCGTCTTCTGGGCTGGCTTTATCCCGCTGCCCGGCATTATCTGATTCTGGCCGGCCACGGCAATAACGGCGGCGATGGCTACGTGGTGGCCTGTCTTGCGGCGGCGCACGGCAAACAGGTCACCGTCATTGAATGCGACGGACGGCATCCTTTGCCAAGCGAAGCCCAACAGGCCCGCCAAGCCTGGCTGGATGCCGGCGGCATAGTGAAAAAAAGCGATGAACCCTGGCCGCGGCAAGTGGATGTGATTATCGACGGCTTGTTGGGAACCGGTCTACAGGACGCCCCCCGCCAACCCTATAGTGATTTGATCGAACGGATGAATGCCCATGCCGCGCCGGTATTTTCCCTGGATATTCCCTCCGGGCTGAATGCCGAAACCGGCGCAACGGCCGGCGCGGTGGTTAAGGCGGCGCATACCGTGACGTTTATCGCGTTAAAACCTGGCTTACTCACCGGCAAAGCGCGCAGCGCGACCGGAGAATTACATTATGACGATTTGGGGTTGCGGCTCTGGCTTGAACGGCAAAATCCGGTCATGGAGCGGTTAACGGCCGCCCAATTGTCGCGCTGGCTGCAGCCGCGCGATCCCTGCGCCCATAAAGGCGATAATGGCCGCTTGCTTATTATCGGCGGCGATCAGGGATTAGCCGGCGCAATCCGTATGACCGGCGAAGCGGCGTTGCGGGTTGGCGCCGGTTTGGTGCGAGTGCTCACTCACGAGGAGAATCAAGGGCCATTGCTGACGGCGCGGCCGGAGTTAATGGTGGAACCGTTGAATGATCACTCGTTGCGGCAAGGACTGGCGTGGGCGGATGTGATTGTCATCGGTCCCGGTCTCGGACAGGGAGATTGGGGGAAAAATGCGCTGCGTGTCGTAGATAGTTACGATAAACCCATGTTGTGGGATGCCGACGCGCTTAACCTACTGGCATTCAATCCGCAGAAACGTCACAATCGTATTGTGACACCCCATCCCGGGGAAGCCGCCCGCTTACTTAACAGTAAGGTCGGCGCGGTTGAGAGTAATCGCTTCCTGGCCGCTGAAAATATTGTCAAACTTTATGGCGGCGTGGTGGTGCTTAAAGGCGCAGGCACGTTGATTGCCGGTGCCGCCGGTCAAACGGCCATAGCCGATGTGGGCAATGCCGGTATGGCTTCCGGCGGCATGGGCGATGTGCTTTCCGGCATCATCGGCGGTTTGCTGGCGCAAAAGTTGTCGTTATATGATGCGGCCTGCGCCGGTTGCGTTGTTCATGGCGCGACCGCCGATTGGCTGGCGGCGGAAAAAGGTACGCGGGGTCTGCTGGCCACCGATTTATTGCCCGCGTTATATCGGTTTGTTAATCCTGAGTGTATCGCATAGAAATCAGACATGGAAAATTGTGTACTACCTTTGCCGGATGAAGCGGCAACCATAGCCTTAGGGGCCGCTTTGGCCGATGCCTGCCGAGAATCCTGCGTCATTTACCTTTATGGCGATCTGGGCGCAGGAAAAACCACGTTATGCCGTGGCTTTTTACGCGCGTTGGGTTATCAGGGCACGGTAAAAAGCCCCACTTATACCTTGGTTGAACCCTATGAGCTGGGTTCGAAAACCCTTTACCATTTTGATCTTTATCGGTTGGCCGATGCACAGGAGCTTGAATATATGGGCGTTCGCGATTATTTCGGCCAGGACGTGATTTGCCTGGTTGAATGGCCGGAAAGGGGCGAGGGAATTCTGCCCCAAGCCGACATCGCGCTGACCCTGGACTATGTGGACTCGGGCCGGTTGGCAAGCCTGAAACCTCTGTCCGCAAAGGCTGCCGGCATCATGGCGCGACTGGCGTGCGGGCGGGATCTCCACAAATGATGCTGAAAATCAGGACGTTTTTGGCTATCGTTTTATGTTGTCTGGCAGGTCAGGTCTTCGCGGCGAATCTCACCGATATCAATGTGTCGAACGGCGCCGATCGGTCCACGGTCACCCTGGGGTTCGGCGATCGGCCGGATGTGGCTTTTATTTCGCTGCATAATCCGGAGCGCGTGGCGATCGATATTCGCAGGAGTCTCGCGGCCCAAGGATTGCCGCTGGAATTCAACGGCCAAAACATTATCCGGCGGATTCGCAGCAGCGTTTCGCCCGAACCGCAGAGCATCCGTCTGGTTCTGGATTTGACGTGCAAAGCGCGCGTTCGGTCCGCCACGGAGCAAAGCGGCGGCCGTCAAAACGTGGTCATTACGTTGGTTTCGCAGGTTCCCCCGCCCGCGCAGGCGTCCACTACCCGGCGCGCCAGTCGCGTCAGGCCTGAGATATCGGCCACGGTGGAGGCGCAACCGGACGCGGCGCCGGTGCCTTTGGCGGCGCAAAATCCGATCATCGCGCGTAGCGGCCGGCAAGCTCGCCGGTCAGCCGGGCAAGGCGATCAGGTCGTGGTCGCCATCGACGCCGGACATGGCGGGCAGGACCCGGGCGCAATCGGGCAAAACGGCTTGCAGGAAAAAAACGTCACCATCGCCATCGCCCGTAAATTGAAAGCGTTGCTTGAACAGGATCCCATGTTCAGACCGGCATTGACTCGCGACGGGGATTATTTCATCTCGGTCATGGGACGTTCGGATGTGGCGCGCAAACAGGGCGCCAGCGTGCTGGTCTCGATCCATGCGGATGCGGCGCCTAATCGCAGCGCAACCGGAGCATCGGTGTGGGTTTTGTCCAATCGGCGCGCCAATAGCGAAATGGCCAACTGGCTGGAACAGCATGAAAAGCAATCGGAGCTGCTGGGCGGGGCGGGCGATCTGCTGGCCAACAGTTCGGCGGACCCTTATCTCAGCCAGGCGGTGCTGGACTTACAGTTCGGCCATTCCCAGCGCGTGGGGTACGATGTCGCGACCCGCGTGTTGCGCGAATTGCGCGATGTCGGTTCGTTGCATAAGGCCCGGCCGGAATACGCCAGCCTGGGCGTACTGCGTTCGCCGGATATCCCCTCCTTGCTGGTGGAGACCGGGTTTATCAGCAATGCCAATGAAGAACGGCTGTTGGGCAGCGGCGCCTACCAGGATAAAGTGGCCAATGCCATTTACCGGGGTTTGCGCGTTTATTTCCTGTCGCATCCGTTGCAAAACGGGCCCAGATTGGAGAACCGGCCGCAAGGCATCGCCTCGGCGGCGGATGCCGGGGCCAGCGGCGTGCAAGCGGTGGCGCAATCCACCGCCGCCGTTGTCCGGCCCGCAACCGCCGCCAGCCGCCATGTGGTGCAGCGAGGCGAGACCCTGTCGGGCATCGCCAATCGTTATGGCGTAAGCATGGCGGTATTGCGCGATCTGAATCATCTGAAAAAAGACGTCGTGTGGGTCGGCCAGCGTTTGAAAATTCCCGCCGGCGCGGTGGCGCGATAACGTCAGTGACCAAGGCCGGTTGACGGTGACGCCGACCGGCCAGCGGTTTACCGCGTTCGTCATTGAATAAATAACAAAAATGATATGCATTGATACGTAAATAAGTTGCAATTCGATAACATAACAGTAAAACATATATTCGCTTTCACAACCGCTTAACATCAGGGGACAACCGCTGCCATGCCTATCCAGGTTTTGCCGCCGCAACTCGCTAATCAGATCGCCGCCGGCGAGGTCGTTGAACGGCCGGCCTCGGTGGTCAAAGAATTGGTGGAGAACAGCCTGGATGCGGGTGCGACGCGTATCGATATTGAAATAGAGCGGGCCGGCGGCCGTCTTATCCGTATCCGGGATAACGGGTGCGGCATCGGCAAAGACGAACTGGCGCTGGCGCTGGCGCGCCATGCCACCAGTAAAATCGCCACGCTCGATGATCTCGAATCCATCACCAGCCTGGGATTTCGCGGAGAAGCGCTGGCCAGCATCAGTTCGGTTTCGCGGCTGACATTGACGTCAAGAACCGAAGCGCAAAATGAAGCATGGCAGGCCTACGCCGAAGGGCGCGATATGGCCGTCAGCCTTAAACCCGCAGCGCATCCGGTGGGTTCAACAGTGGAAGTGCTGGATCTTTTTTATAATACGCCCGCCCGGCGCAAGTTCATGCGCACCGATAAGACGGAGTTCGCGCACATTGACGAAGTGGTAAAACGTATCGCGCTGGCGCGGTTCGACGTGACGTTTACATTGCAGCATAACGGCAAACTGATTCATCAGTATCGCGCGGTTGCCCAAGAGTCGCAGCATCTTCGCCGCTTGAGCGGCCTATGCGGCCAGGCATTCGTCCAACGCGCGCTTGAGGTTTCCTGGCGGCACGGCGATCTCGCCATCCATGGTTGGGTGGCCGATCCCGCGGCGCAGGGAGAATTGCCGGAGATGCAGTATTGTTACGTTAATCAGCGGGTCATGCGCGATAAACTGATTACCCATGCCATCCGGCAGGCCTATGAAGAACGGTTGCCGAATGGACAGCAACCCGCGTTTGTACTATACCTCGACGTGGACCCGCATCAGGTTGACGTCAATGTGCATCCCGCGAAACAAGAAGTCCGGTTTCATCAGGCGCGCCTGGTTCATGACTTTATCTATCAGGCGGTGATCGCCGTTATGCAACGGAACGACGAGCCGGCGTTGCCATTGGCGCCGGAGGCGTCCGCTGTTCATCATTTGCCGGAAAACCGGGTCGCGGCCGGGAAAAATTCTTTTGATGCCGCGCCGTTGACCGTTACGCCGCCGCCGTCGGCATCCGGGCTTAAACCCGCGGCATTAGGGCTCAAACCGGCGTCATCCGAGCTCAAACCAGCGGCGTTAGACGCGGGGAACGCGTCGCCGCGGCCAGGCAGTACGCCATTGCGTGAGCGCGCCGCCGGGTATCATCCCGATGAGCGTTACCAGAAAAAGGAAGGCGAGCTCTACCGGCGTCTGGTGCAGCCCGCTGCGCCTGACCATCAGGCGAGACTGGCGGTGGCAACCGCAACGACGCAAGAGGACGACACCCAAAGTTTCGGTCGTGTCCTTACCGTGTGCCCGCCCTGTTATGCATTGGTGGAGTTCCGTCAGAGGCTGGCGTTGATTTCCTTGCCGGTGGCGGCGCGTTACCTGCAACATCAGCAACTTACTCCGGCGGGAGACTCCCTGCGAGCGCAGCCGCTGTTGATTCCGTTACGCCTGACGCTCAAGCCGCAGGAAGTGGCGGCATTTCAGCGCCATCAGCCGTTATTGGAGAGGCTGGGCATTCATTTGCAGGTTAATCAGCGCCAGGGCACATTAAATGGCGTACCTTTACCATTACGCCAACAAAATTTACAAAACTTGATTCCCGAACTGTTAGGCTACCTTGCGGATTTTGAAGACATCGAGTGTGATGAAGTCGCTGCCTGGATTGCCCGCCAGTTAAGCAAAGAATCACATGCCTGGAGTCTCTCCCAGGCTATACAATTGCTCGCCGAGGTTGAGCGGCTTTGTCCGCAATGGGTGAAAACCCCGCCCGGCGAGTTGTTAGTGCTACTTGATCTCGAGGCCGCCATAGGGGCCCTGAAAGATGACTGAACAAACTGTCGCGCCATTGCCGCGGGCCATTTTCCTGATGGGGCCTACCGCTTCCGGTAAAACCGGGCTGGCCATACAATTACGTCAAAAACTGCCGGTGGATATTATCAGTGTCGATTCCGCGCTTATTTATCGCGGCATGAACATTGGTACGGCCAAACCCGATAAAGATGAATTGGCGCTTGCCCCGCACCGATTGATTGATATTCGGGAGCCTGAAGAAGCTTATTCAGCGGCGGATTTCAGCCGCGATGCCCTGGCCGCCATGGCGGAAATCACCGCCGCGGGGCGCATGCCCTTGCTGGTGGGCGGTACGATGCTTTATTTCAAGGCGCTGCTGGAAGGCTTATCGCCTCTGCCTCCGGCGGACATGGCGGTGCGGCAACGTATTCTCCATGAGGCGGAGGCGGACGGTTGGACCGCGATGCACCGGCAATTACAGGACATTGATCCTGTGTCGGCGGGGCGTATTCATCCGAATGATCCCCAGAGAATCTCAAGAGCACTGGAAGTTTTTTTCGTTTCAGGTAAAACTCTAACGGAACTGACTCATATTTCAGGCGAAGCCCTGCCTTATCAGGTTCATCAGTTCGCGATTGCGCCAGAAAATCGCCAACTGCTGCATCAACGTATCGAACAACGCTTCCATCAGATGCTGGCGGCCGGTTTTGAGCAGGAAGCCCGAACGCTGTATCTACGTGGTAGTTTGCATAAAGATCTGCCTTCTATTCGAAGCGTCGGTTATCGCCAGATGTGGTCATATTTATCCGGTGAGATTGATTATAATGAAATGATTTTTCGCGGGATATGTGCAACCAGACAGCTCGCCAAACGCCAGATGACATGGCTGCGCGGTTGGAAATCAGTTCACTGGCTCGATAGTGACAAGCCCTACGCTGCTTTAGACAAGGTATTACAGGTTGTTAGTGCATAGGTTGGGTGATTGTGTACAATTGGTAAGTACTGAACGCGCTTTTTTTTACATCGTTTATTTTAGAGCCACATGGTTTTTGTTACAAACAACAAGCACATAAGGAAAAGATAGAATGGCTAAGGGGCAATCTTTGCAAGATCCGTTCTTGAACGCATTGCGTCGGGAAAGGGTTCCGGTTTCTATTTATTTGGTTAATGGTATCAAATTACAGGGCCAGATTGAGTCATTTGACCAGTTTGTTATTTTGTTGAAGAACACGGTAAGTCAGATGGTTTATAAACATGCCATTTCTACGGTAGTACCATCGCGTGCGGTGTCGCATCATAATAGCAATCCGACCGCTACGGGTACCACCGGCACCAGTTATCATCATGGCAGCAACCCAGCGGCGCCTCAGCAGCCGCAGGAAGGCGATGACGTCGAATAAGACGCATCCGGTTTGAAATGTTACGGGGCTTTAGCGCATTTCAGCGCTAGGGGTCCGTTATAACTGCGGTTTATCCGCTGAGAGGTTGTACGCTTGTTTGACCGCGACGATACCGGTGAGCAGGCCATCCTGGTTCACATTTTTTTCACTCAAGACAAAGATTTGGAAGACATCCAGGAGCTAGAGTCATTGGTGTCTTCCGCTGGGGTGGAGGCGTTACACATTATAACCGGGAGCCGCAAAGCTCCACACCCCAAATATTTTGTCGGCGAGGGAAAAGCTGAAGAAATCGCAGCGGCGGTGAAATCCAGTGGTGCGTCTGTCGTCATATTCGATCATGCATTATCTCCGGCTCAAGAGCGGAATATTGAGAGCCTATGTCAATGCCGGGTCATTGATCGTATCGGGCTCATTTTGGACATCTTTGCACAACGTGCTCGTACTCATGAGGGTAAATTGCAAGTGGAGTTGGCGCAGTTGCGCCATCTTGCCACGCGTCTGGTGCGCGGCTGGACCCACCTGGAACGGCAAAAGGGCGGTATTGGTTTACGGGGCCCGGGCGAAAGCCAGTTGGAAACCGACCGTCGTTTGCTGCGCAATCGCATTACTCTGATTCTTTCACGCCTGGAACGGGTGGAAAAACAACGGGAGCAAGGGCGTAGAGCGAGAAATCGCGCCGATGTGCCAACGGTGTCGCTGGTCGGTTACACCAATGCGGGCAAATCCACTTTGTTCAACCGTCTCACCCAGGCCGGCGTCTATGTCGCCGATCAGTTGTTCGCCACCCTGGACCCTACGCTCAGGCGCATTGAAGTGACCGATGTCGGCGATACGGTGCTGGCGGATACCGTAGGCTTTATTCGTCATTTGCCTCATGACCTGGTGGCGGCGTTTAAAGCGACCTTGCAGGAAACGCGCGAAGCCACGTTGTTGTTGCATATCGTCGACGCCTCCGATATTCGCAGTCAGGAGAATATCGGCGCGGTGGATAACGTGCTGGCCGAAATCGAAGCCGATGAAGTGCCGGTACTCTTGATCATGAATAAAATCGATATGCTGGATGATTTTGTTGCGCGCATTGATCGGGGCGAGGATAACTTACCCATACGGGTATGGTTGTCCGCCGAGACCGGTGAAGGCATTCCTTTGCTTTACCAGGCGTTGACAGAACGTTTGTCGGGCGAAATCGCACAGCATGAGTTACGCTTGCCGCCGCAAGCGGGGCGTTTACGTAGCCGTTTTTACCAGCTTCAGGCAATTGAAAAAGAATGGATCGAGGACGACGGCAGCGTCGGGCTGGTTGTCAGACTGCCCATCATCGATTGGCGTCGCCTTTGCAAACAGGAAATCGAATTAGTGGATTACCTGGTTTGACCGTCCATTAGAATAGAGGCCCGATAGCTTTCGAGTTGAAGCCGACAACAGCTGCGGCTTGGAAGATAACGGGTAGAAAGCTTGAAGAAAACACATTGAGAATATGGAGCTAAACATGGCGTGGAATCAGCCCGGTAATAACGGACATGACCGCGACCCGTGGGGGAGCAGCAATAATAGCGGCAACTCTGGCGGAAATAATAATAAAGGCGGGCGTGATCAAGGCCCTCCCGATTTGGACGATATCTTCCGTAAACTCGGCAAAAAATTAAGCGTGTTTGGCGGAGGCAATAAAAGTCCGGAGGCTGCCGGCGGGGCCAAAGGCCCCAACCATAACGGACGTTATGTTGGTTTGGCCGTGCTTGCTCTGGTCGTTTTCTGGGCCGGCAGCGGTTTTTACACCATCAAGGAAGCTGAACGCGGCGTCGTTACCCGTTTCGGTAAATTCGATCGGTTGGTTCAGCCAGGCCTTAACTGGAAACCCACTTTCATTGATCATGTGATACCGGTTAATGTCGAGTCGGTTCGTGAATTGGCCGCTTCCGGCATCATGCTCACCGCTGACGAAAATGTGGTGCGCGTCGAGATGAATGTCCAATACCGCATCACCGATCCCGAACGTTACCTGTTCAGCGTGACCGATGCTGATGATAGCTTGCGTCAGGCCACGGACAGCGCTTTGCGCGGCGTTATCGGCAAATACACCATGGATCGCATCCTGACCGAAGGGCGCACGGTGGTCCGCAGCGATACCCAACGCGAGCTTGAGCAGACCATTCGGCCATACAACATGGGCATCACGCTGCTGGATGTGAATTTCCAGGCGGCGCGTCCGCCTGATGAAGTCAAAGCCGCCTTCGATGACGCCATCGCCGCCCGTGAAAACGAGCAGCAATATATCCGCGAAGCCGAAGCTTACGCCAATGAGGTTCAGCCGCGCGCCAACGGTCAGGCGCAGCGCATTCTGGAAGAAGGGCGCGCGTACAAAACCCGCACCGTGCTGGAAGCGCAAGGCGAAGTCCAACGGTTCGCGAAATTGCTGCCCGAATACAAAGCCGCTCCGGAGATTACTCGCCAGCGCCTTTATATCGACTCGATGGAACGTTTGCTGAGCAATACCCGCAAGGTATTGGTGGATGACAAAAGCGGCAGCAATGTAATGGTTTTACCGTTGGATCAACTGTTGCGTAATGCGCCGGCCAAGGACAATTCTTTAGTCAAAACCAAGGCCAATCCCGATACCGTGTTGCGGTTGCCTGTTCTGTCGCCCGCCGGTACGCCGGAAACCACCTCCACCGATAGCGCCAACACCGGCTCCATCATGGATCAACGCAAGGCCAACGCCCAGCGTGACGATACCACTCGCGTAGGGAGGGAATAACCGATGCGTAAGCCATTAATCCTGATCGCCGTCGTGGCGCTGGTATTGTTGTATGCTTCAATGTTTGTTGTGCAGGAAGGCCAGCGCGGGATCGTTTTGCGCTTTGGCAAAGTGCTGCGCGATAATGATAACAAGCCGGAAATTTTCAACCCCGGCCTGCATTTCAAAATACCGTTGATCGAGACGGTGAAAACGCTGGATGCGCGCATCCAGACCATGGAAAACCAGGCGGACCGCTTTGTGACCATGGAGAAAAAGGATCTGATCGTCGATTCCTATATCAAATGGCGCATCAGCGACTTTAGCCGTTATTACCTGGCCACCGGCGGCGGCGATGTTTCACAGGCGGAAGTTCTGCTGAAACGCAAATTCAGCGACCGGCTGCGTTCCGAACTGGGCCGGCTGGATGTGAAAGGCATCGTTACCGATTCGCGCAATCAACTTATGACCGATGTACGGCAAGCGTTGAACAGCGGCACCGCGGGCGACGGCACGGCGGAAACCACCGAGGCCGATGACGCCATCGCGACGGCGGCGGCGCGGGTTGAGCGTGAAACGCATGGCGCGCAACCAGCGGTAAATCCCAATAGTATGGCGGCGTTGGGCATCGAAGTGGTGGATGTGCGAATCAAGCAGATAAGCTTGCCGGCGGAAGTCTCCGACGCCATTTTCCAACGCATGCGCGCCGAACGTGAAGCGGTCGCTCGCCGCCATCGTTCACAAGGGCAGGAGGAAGCTGAAAAACTGCGGGCGGCGGCGGACTATGAAGTCACCCGGACGTTAGCGGAAGCCCAGCGCACAGCCTTGATTACCCGTGGGGAAGCCGATGCGGAAACCGCTCAACTGTTTGCCAACGCCTTTGGTGAGGACCCGGCTTTCTTTACGTTTATCCGAAGCCTGCGGGCCTATGAAAACAGCTTTAGCGGCAATGGCGATATCATGGTCCTGAGCTCGGACAGCGATTTCTTCCGTTACATGAAATCGCCGGATATCACGCCTTCGGCCGCGCGTCCTAAATAAAATTTTAACTATTCATGCCAAGGCCCGTTTACGCGGGCCTTTTTTTTCGAGGTTATCATGAATCCTACAGTTTGGATGGCGTTGGGACTGGTTTTGGTGCTCGAAGGACTCGGTCCCATGCTGTTTCCGACGGTCTGGCGCAAAATGATTGGCACAATGGCATTATTGCCCGATAAATTATTACGCCGTTTTGGCGGTGGTTTAGTGGTTGCCGGCAGTGTAATCTACTATATGTTGCGCAGTAGAATGGGAGGCTGATCTCAGTGATAAAAAACAGTCAATGTTGATGTTAAAAAGTACTGAAAGCCACCGGGTGAGATGTTAGAATCCTTTTTTAAGCAATCTGGTGAAGTGAGAGATGGGTAAGATCGTTGTCGTGCTTGGCACCCAATGGGGTGACGAAGGTAAAGGCAAGGTTGTGGACTTGCTGACTGAGCGGGCTAAGTATGTCGTCCGCTATCAGGGCGGGCATAATGCCGGCCATACTTTGGTTATCAACGGTGAAAAAACCGTGCTTCATTTGATCCCCTCCGGTATTTTGCGTGAGAATATCACCAGCATTATCGCCAATGGCGTGGTGTTATCGCCGGAAGCATTAATGAAAGAAATGGGTGAACTTGAGGCCAGGGGCATACCTGTACGTAAACGCTTGCTGATTTCTGAAGCTTGCCCGCTGATCCTGCCTTACCATGTCGCATTGGACATGGCGCGTGAAAAAGCCCGTGGCGATAAAGCCATCGGCACCACTGGCCGTGGTATCGGTCCGGCCTATGAAGATAAAGTCGCTCGCCGTGGTTTGCGCGTTGACGACCTGTTCGACAAGAAGAAGTTTGCCGCCAAGCTCAAGGAAATCGTCGATTATCATAATTTCCAACTGGTGAATTATTATAAAGTTGAACCAGTGGACTATCAGGCTATTCTTGATCAGGTGTTATCGGTTGCCGACGTTATCACCAGTATGGTGGTTGATGTCTCCGATTTGCTGGATAACGCCCGCAAGCGCGGCGATTTCATCATGTTTGAAGGCGCGCAGGGCACGCTGCTGGATATCGACCACGGAACTTATCCCTACGTAACCTCCTCCAATACCACAGCTGGCGGCGTCGCCACCGGTTCAGGCCTTGGGCCGCGTTATCTGGATTATGTCCTCGGTATTGTTAAAGCCTATTCCACCCGTGTCGGCGCCGGTCCGTTCCCTACCGAGCTTTTTGACGACACCGGTGAACATTTAAGTATCAAGGGCAATGAATTTGGCGCGACCACCGGCCGTCGCCGTCGTACGGGCTGGCTTGATGCGGTAGCCGTTCGTCGTGCGGTGCAAATCAATTCGCTTTCCGGCTTCTGCATGACCAAGCTTGATGTCCTGGACGGCTTGTCGGAAGTCAAGATCTGCGTGGCTTACCGGATGCCTGACGGGCGTACGCTGAAAACCACCCCCTTGGCCGCTGATGGCTGGGAAGGCATTGTGCCGGTCTATGAGACGATGCCGGGATGGCAGGAATCAACCTTCGGCGTCAAGGAATTCGATAAGTTGCCCGCCGCCGCTCGCCATTACATCCGGCGGGTTGAAGAAGTGACCGAAGTGCCGGTTGATATTATCTCTACGGGACCCGATCGTACCGAAACCATGATACTTCGCGATCCTTTTGACGCTTAATTCACCGACTATTCATTATTATCTGGAAAATCAAACAAACCGGGGAAAACCCGGTTTGTCTCAGACTATCAAACCGTTAGCCTTCTCTCAGCGTCAATTCACCCTGTTGCCCAGTGACAAGTTTTATAGCCTGTACGGTTGCCAAAGGTTACTCTTATCACATCTGTCCTCGTATCTTGGGTCATATCGCCGGGATACGTGCCAAAAGATGTTGGAAAGCTGTCACTATGCGGCCATTTAAACTTGCTATGAATCATTTATCGCACCAATATGGCGGTAAGAAGTCAGTCGAAGGGGCAGGATTGAATGTCAATCAGCATGCGGTGATGCCGCCGATACTGGTCAATAATGGCGCCGAAATTTGTCATTATCACTACCCGCCAGCCTGGGATCGTTATCCGCAAATTCGGGTTGCAGCGGGTCTTACGACATTTTCGCAAGGCATTAAATCATATCGCCGGTCTGGTTATATGGCGGATATACCCGTCATACTTCAAGTCGCAGGTACGTTGGCAATACTCGGCCTCTCCTTGGGCCTCGCCCCTAACGGGGCCAGCGCAAGCGCTGTTCAAATCTGCTCCTGCAGATTTGTCCTCGCTTACCCCAGTCACTTACTTGAGTAAGCTCCTGGGGATTCGCTGCGTCGCCGCCTTCCTGCAACTCGAATTATTTTGGGTATATAAGTTTTTTGTACATTATTGCTTGTTGAATGATATCGGCATAGCAACCTGTTTTAGACAATGGAGGTAGCTCAATGTCTCAAGATCCCTTTCTCGAACGAGAGGCGGAAAAGTATGAATTCCCCGTACCAAGCCGGGAATTTATCCTGGCCCATTTGGCCAAACGGGAAACCCCGGTCAGCCGTGAAGAACTCGCGCAGGATCTAGAGATTACCGGGGACGATCAGATTGAAGGATTGCGCCGTCGCTTACGCGCCATGGAGCGCGATGGACAGCTTATCTTTACCCGCCGGCAGTGTTATGCCTTGCCGGAACGGCTGGATTTATTGCGCGGGACGGTTATCGGCCATCGCGATGGTTTCGGCTTTTTACGGGTGGAAGGTCGCAAAGACGATCTTTATCTGTCCGCTGAACAAATGAAAATGGCCATCCATGGCGACGTGGTATTGGCGCAGCCGCTGGGAGCCGATCGTAAAGGCCGGCGCGAAGCGCGCATCGTGCGGGTGCTGGTGCCTAAAACCACGCCGATTGTCGGCCGTTATTTCACCGATGCCGGCAGTGCCTTCGTCGTGCCGGACGATAGCCGTCTGAGCTTTGACATTTTGATCCCGCCGGATAGCATCGCCGGAGCGCGGATGGGGTTTGTCGTGGTGGTTGAGCTGACGCAGCGTCCAACCCGTCGAACTAAAGCCGTCGGTAAAGTGATTGAAGTCCTGGGCGATAATATGGGTACCGGCATGGCGGTGGATATCGCCGTACGCAGCCATGATATCCCTTATGTCTGGCCGCCGGAGGTGGAAACCCAGGTCGCGGGACTGTCGGAACAGGTGCCGGAAGCGGCGAAAAAAGGCCGCATCGATTTGCGTCCTTTGCCGCTGATGACTATCGACGGCGAGGATGCCCGCGATTTCGACGATGCCGTGTTCTGTGAAAAGAAACGCGGCGGCGGATGGCGTCTTTGGGTTGCCATCGCCGACGTCAGTTATTATGTCCGGCCGAATACCCCGCTGGATGATGAAGCCCGCAGTCGCGGAACCTCCGTCTACTTTCCTTCGCAGGTCATTCCTATGCTGCCGGAAGTCCTTTCCAATGGACTGTGCTCGCTCAATCCCCAGGTGGATCGGCTGTGCATGGTGTGCGAAATGACGGTTTCGGCGCAGGGGCGGCTTTCTTCGTATAAATTCTACGAAGCCGTCATGAATTCCCATGCCAGACTGACCTACACCAAGGTATGGCAGATATTGAAGGGCCATGAAGAGTTGCGCGAGCAATATCATCATTTGGTCAAACCGCTGCAAAACCTGCATGAAATGTATCAAATGCTGGATCAGGCCAGGGAAGCGCGCGGCGGCATTTCGTTTGAAACGGAAGAAGCCAAGTTTATTTTCAATGCCGAGCGGCGTATCGATCGTATCGAACCGGTGACGCGCAATGATGCGCATAAACTGATCGAAGAATGCATGATCCTCGCCAATATCGCGGCGGCGCGGTTTGTTGAGAAAAACGAAGAACCGGCGCTGTACCGGGTGCATGATCGTCCGAGCAACGACCATATCACCGCGCTGCGCACCGTGCTGGGCGAGTTGGGTCTGTCGCTTGGCGGCGGCGCCAAGCCCGAGCCGAAAGATTACGCGGAAATGATGACTGCCGTTGCCGATCGTCCTGATCATGAAATGCTGCAAACCATGTTGCTGCGTTCGATGAAACAGGCGATTTACGACCCCGAAAACCGCGGCCATTTCGGTTTGGCTTTACAGGCCTATGCGCACTTTACCTCGCCGATACGCCGTTATCCGGACCTGTCGTTGCACCGCGCCATTAAATATCTGCTGGCCAAGCGGGATGGCGAGGTCAATGGCCGCACCACCGAGACCGGCGGCTGGCATGCGGAAATGGCGGAAATGCTGCAATTAGGCCAGCAAAGTTCGATGAGCGAACGCCGGGCCGACGAGGCTACCCGCGATGTTGCGGATTGGCTGAAATGCGATTTCATGCAAGATCATGTCGGCGAAGTTTTCAGCGGCATTATTGCCAGCGTTACCGGGTTTGGCTTTTTTGTGCGATTGAACGACTTATTCATCGATGGTCTGGTGCACGTTTCCACGCTGGATAATGATTATTATCGTTATGACAATATCGGCCAGCGTCTGATTGGCGAATCGGGCGGGAAAGTGTATCGCCTGGGCGACATCGTGGAAATCCGGGTGGAAGCGGTTCATATGGATGAACGCAAAATGGATTTCTCGCTGGTTTCCAGCCATCGTCAACCGCGTGGCGCGGGTAAAACCGAACGCAGCCGGACCAAGCAGCAAGCGTCGCATGGCGCCGATGGCGAGACCAAGACTTCACGTCGCCGTTCCAGCAAAAAACCGGCTAATTTCGAACCGGACAGTGCTTTTCGATCCAACGACCAGAAGGACACCAAAGCGGCCAAAGTGAAATCCCAGCCGGCCAAGGGAAGAACCAAAGCAAAACCGGCATCATCTTCGGTTAGTGCGGAAGGGGCCTCCACCGCTAATGAGACGGCTAAACCGCGTCGCAGCCGTAGAAAAACCAGCGCCAAAAACAAGCAAGGGTAAAGGCTTCGCCACGGCGTCGGATCGGCAATGAATACTTTATGGGCCCGCCGGGCCCATACTTCACTAAAAGAAAATTATGAGCGAATTTATTTACGGTATTCATACCGTTAAAGCTTTACTTGCAAGCGAGCCGCAGCGGTTTCTTGACGTCTACATCCTCAAAGGCCGCGACGACCGCCGTTTGCATCCTTTGATTGCCGAATTGGAGGCGGCGGGTTTTGTTATTCAACTGGCCAGCCGTCAATGGTTGGATGAAAAAGTTGAAGGGGCCGTGCATCAAGGCATCGTGGCGCGCGTCCAGGAAGGGCGCAAGCTGCAGGAAAGCGATTTGGAAAATTTATTGCAACAGCACGCTCAGCCTTTCTTGCTGGTGCTGGATGGCGTAATGGACCCCCACAATCTGGGCGCCTGCCTGCGCAGCGCCGATGCCGCCGGCGTGCATGCGGTCATTGTGCCGAAGGACCATTCCGCCCCGCTCAGCGGCATTGCCAAGAAAGTCGCCAGCGGCGCGGCGGAAACGGTGCCGCTGATCCGTGTGACCAATCTGGCGCGGACGTTGCGCTTGCTGCAACAGCATAATATCTGGATTGTCGGCACCGCGGGCGAAGCGGACCACACTCTCTACCAAAGTAAACTGGCAGGTCCGCTGGCGCTGGTCATGGGGGCTGAAGGCGAAGGAATGCGCCGTTTGACCCGCGAACACTGTGATGAACTGATCAGTATTCCGATGGCCGGTTCGGTTTCTTCGCTTAATGTCTCGGTCGCGACGGGTATCTGTCTGTTTGAAGCCGTACGCCAGCGCCAGCCGGTCTGAGCGACGCGCGGTTAAATGCGTTAGCGTGACCGGTGGTCGACGGGTGGACGCGCGGTTGCGGGTCTGCTGTTGTTATTTTGGTTATGCCAACGCCATCCTCATCCCCATAAGCGGGCGTCATTACCGGGCGAAGTTGTTCTCCGCCCGGCATTTGCCCCGCCAATCCTGTTTTATCGTAACGTGGCGTTATTTGAATAATATGGCGTCAGCTCGCCATGTATCCGAAGGGTACATTTCTTGCAGCGCGACAATTTGATAATACCTGGCATGTTCCGCATTGGCTTTCGCGCGTATTTTCTCCACCGCGCCGGAGGGGCCGCCGCGGTTTTCCGCGAAAACCCGATCGATAATCGTTAATGACGCGGTTTGGTCGCGCTGCACTTCCTGCGCCTGAGCGGCCGGCGGCGGCGGCGGGACGGGTTTGCCTTCAAATACGCTGCATCCTGCGAGTGTCAGCATCCCGAAGGCGATAGCCATTACACATAGCGGTTTCATAGGATATATGCCATTGAATTGAATCATAGTAGTATATAACACTATTCATAGCCGCGAACTTGTCGCGCAAGAAATAATACATACAATTTCCGCTTAATACGCATCGGTGACATCCGCGCTTTTGCGACACACGAGAGGTGGTTATGGTTGAAATGCACCAGGAATCCGTCGGCGGTATCGACGTTATCCACGCCGTACCGGCCGGGCGATATCATCAGCCATTGCCGACCATTTTCTTTTATCATGGCTTCACGTCATCCAAAGACGTCTATAGCTATTTCGGTTATGCCCTGGCGAAAGCCGGTTTCCGCGCCATTTTGCCGGACGCCGACCAGCACGGGGCGCGATTCGATGGCGACGACTATCTGCGTTTAGGGCATTTCTGGGACATCTTGCGCGCCAATATCGACGAATTGCCGGCCCTGAAAAACCATTTTGCCGAACAAGGATTAATCGACCAGGATCGCATCGGTGTCTGCGGCGCTTCCCTGGGCGGCATGACCGCCCTGGGCGCGATGGTCAGGTATCCATGGCTAAGGGTCGCGGCGGAATTTATGGGGTCCGGCGACTATATGAAGCTCTCTCACACCCTGTTTCCGCCAGTACCGCTGACGTCTTCCGCCCGGCAGAAGGAATTCGAGCGCCGCATGGCGCCGCTGGCGGAGTATGAGGTTTTTCATCAGTTGGACAAACTGGGCGATCGGCCGTTGCTGCTCTGGCATGGCGATGCCGATCCGCTTGTGCCGGCGGCCGAGAGTCGTCGTTTATATGAGGCGTTGGCGGCGCGAGACTTGGCGGGTCAAGTGACTTATCTGACCGAACCGGGCATAGGCCATAAAATCACCGTATCGGCATTGGCGGCGGCGGCGGCTTTTTTTCAACGCCATCTTTGAATCGCACCGCGCCGGCGAAGCGATAATGCGGCTCGCGCGCGGCAAAGAAAAAAGCCCCTCAAGGGGGGCTAAGATGAAACCATTTCTTTATTTTTGTATTATCCCTGGTGCTGGGATAGGAAAAGAGCGGTGTTTCAGGTTTTCTGTCGCTGGTGTGGCGCGGTTGATAATAGTTATTATAAGGTAGAGACACGCGTTGGGAAATAAGACTTTATTAAAGAAGACAGTCAAATTATTTGACTTAAAATGATATTTTAGAATAAATAATTTGCTGATCAATTGATTTTGCTCCAACCCTGCCGCCTTCCCTGGATTTAGTACGATCAGTCCTTGAATTCTCCCCGTCATAAATGTAAGATTGCGCGTCATTTTTCGACCGCAAAATTATCACGTTCCTTGCTTCCATGGGCCGCGGTTGACCCTGACAGGAGGCTGAATAATCCGTAAGGAGCAGTTCTGTATGCGTCATTACGAAATCGTATTTATGGTACATCCTGACCAAAGCGAACAGGTTGCCGGCATGATTGAGCGTTACACTGGTCTTATCACCGGTGCGGAAGGCACAATTCATCGTCTGGAAGACTGGGGCCGCCGTCAACTGGCTTATCCTATCAACAAACTGCACAAGGCCCACTATGTTCTGATGAACGTTGAAGCCACGCAGGAAGTGATTGATGAGCTGGAAAGAAACTTCCGCTTTAACGACGCCGTTATCCGCAGCATGATCATGCGTGTTAAGCATGCTGTCACCGAAGCTTCGCCAATGGTGAAAGCGAAAGACGAACGCCGCGAGCGCCGTGAAGATTTCGCCACCGAAGTCAACGATGATAATGATGCTGGGGATTCTGAAGAGTAATTGGTGATGACGGCGAACCGGCTGATGCTGTCCGGCACGGTGTGCAGGCCACCCATTCGTAAGGTTAGCCCGTCAGGCATCCCTCACTGCCAGTTTGTACTGGAACATCGCTCGCAGCAGCAGGAGGCCGGGTTTTCCCGACAAGCCTGGTGTCGAATGCCTGTGGTGGTCAGTGGGAAGCAATCCCAAGAGATTACTCTAAGTATAACGGTCGGTGTGCAGCTTACCATCCAAGGTTTCATTTGTTGCCATCAAGGGCGCAATGGGCTGACCAAAATGGTGCTTCACGCCGAGCAGATTGAATTGATAGATTCTGGAGACTAGCCAATATGGCACGTTATTTCCGTCGTCGTAAGTTCTGCCGTTTCACCGCGGAAGGCGTTATTGAGATCGATTATAAAGATATCGCTACGCTGAAAAACTATATCACCGAAAGCGGCAAAATTGTCCCGAGCCGTATCACTGGTACTCGTGCCAAATACCAACGTCAGTTGGCACGCGCCATCAAGCGTGCGCGCTACCTGTCCCTGTTGCCCTATACTGATCGTCATCAGTAATCGGTCACTGTCCAATAAGACGTTGAGAGGATTTGGTAATGCAAAAAGTGATTCTGCTTGATAAGTTAAACAAACTGGGCGATTTGGGCCAACTGGTTAAAGTCAAGAAAGGCTATGCTCGTAACTTCCTGTTGCCGCAAGGTAAAGCCGTTCTGGCCAACAAGGAAAACATGGCGAAGTTTGAAGAAAACCGCGCTGTGTTGGAAGCCGAATTGGCAGCAGTAGAAGCAGCTGCTCATGCCCGTGCAGATAAAATTAATGAATTGGGCAGCGTGACTATCTCGTCGAAAGCCGGCGATGAAGGCAAGCTGTTTGGTTCTGTTGGTACCCGTGACATCTCTGATGCCATCACCGCTGCCGGCGTGCCGGTTGCCAAAAGCGAAGTGCGTCTGCCGAATGGCGTTCTGCGCACTATCGGTGACCACGAAATCAGCATCCAGGTTCATGGCGAAGTCTTCGCTAAACTGAATGTTGTTGTGGTAGCTGAAGCTTAAACCAACCATTACGCAACAAACAAAAACGCCGGCGCTTGCCGGCGTTTTTATTATGTCGGCGTTTCACTGCCGCACGTAGCTGCCGTCGGATTGCCGAAGAAATCGAATTCTGCTGTTAGTGGCGGTTTCAATATCCAACTCCACAACGATGCCCTGGGCATTTTGCGCAATACTGACCTGTTGCCCCGCATGTAAATTACTGAGCGGTTTGTCATCTCCTTCCGCCTGCGCCATGGCAAAAACATCCGCAACCGGCAAATCATGCTGGCGGAATAATTGCGCCAGCGTTTGTCCTTCGGCTATGCGAAAAAGATGTTCTTGGCTCATATTCAACACTGGCGGCGCTTTGGCCGGCGTTGCAGTATTGTCGGCAAGCTGCGCCTGCATGACCGCGTCTTGTTTGGTTTGGCTGGCATTGGCTGGAACTGACGGCGTGTTGTCTGGGGAATAGGGCCAAAGTATGGTCAGCAAGACGATGAAGATTATTATCAGTATGCCGCGCCGGTGTGGCATGGGTAACGGCGTCATCCAATGGAATTGTTCCGGCAGATACCATAATTGTTTTAACCATCTCAACATTGATTGGCCTATTGCTGCGGAATTATCATCGGGTAGCGGGCGTCGAGGCCATTTCCATTTGAATTCACTCCATACTGGCCAGGAAAAAAGCGGATTTTTGTTTTTCCCGGGCGCGATTCTGCCCATGATAACCTCTCTTGCAATGGTTTATCTGTAACCACGGGAAGTATAAAGCGGCGCACAGCTAACCTCCATGCTTAATTGCCCGCGAGTAAATCAATCTACCCAAGACGGGGCACATAATCATCATAGAAGATTTTACCCTAAACGTTCTCGCTGCTATGCTGCGCCTTTCGCTTTTTATTATTTCAAGGAATCATCATGACTACACCTTCTTTAGATAGCGTCGAAGCGCAAGCCAGTTATGGCATTGGTTTACAAGTGGGGCAACAACTGCAGGAATCGGGTCTGGAGGGGCTATTGCCGGAAGCGCTGTTACTGGGGCTGTCCGATGCTTTGGCGGGTAATGCGCCGGCTGTGCCGGTGGACGCGATACATCGTGCGTTAAGAGTGATTCATGAACGGGCGGATGCGGTCCGCACCACGCGTCAGCAACACCTGGCGGTGGAAGGCGAAAAATTTCTGGAAGACAATATCAAGCAGGAAGGCGTACGCCAGACCGAATCCGGCCTGCAATTCAAGGTGCTGCAACCTGGCACAGGCGCTATCCCGACGCGCCAGGATCGGGTTCGTGTGCATTATACGGGCCGTTTGCTTGATGGCACGGTGTTCGATAGTTCGGTCCAGCGTGATCAACCGGCTGAATTCCCGGTCAACGGCGTTATTCCCGGGTGGATTGAAGCCTTGCTGCTTATGCCGGTCGGATCACGTTGGGAACTTTATATTCCCCACAATTTAGCTTATGGTGAACGGGGCGCCGGCGCGTCCATTCCGCCGTTCAGCGCACTGATTTTTGAAGTCGAATTGCTGGAAATCCTTTGAGAGAATGACCGGGCCGGCTTGCTTCAGGCCTCGCCCGCATTTAATGGCTTTTCGGTTGAAAAAAAACTAGTCTTATAGCTATGTATATAATGGCTGAGGTGCGTAATGATTGAACAAATTAGCCGACTTGCGCGAGAAGCGGGCGTGGCTATTATGCAGGTCTATGCGGGCGATATCCCTCTGGAATTGACCCACAAGCAAGACGACTCTCCATTAACCGCGGCCGATTTGGCCGCGCACCGCGTTATTGTCGCAGGGCTTGGACAACTGGCGCCGGACATTCCGTTGTTATCGGAAGAAGATCCCCCCGCCTGGGAAGTCCGTCAAGGCTGGACGCGTTACTGGCTGGTGGACCCGCTGGACGGCACCAAGGAATTTTTGCGTCGCAACGGCGAATTCACCGTCAATATCGCTTTAATCGAGGGTGGCGTTCCGGTAATGGGCGTCGTCTTTGCCCCAGCCACCAATGTGCTGTACGCCGCCGACAGCGGCAAAGCATGGAAAATCAACCCGGATGGCCAGCGGTTGGAACTCCATTGCAAAGAAGCCCGGCCGCCATTGGTCGTGGTCAGCCGTTCTCATAGCGATGACCAGGAATTACAGGATTATCTGGCTCAATTGGGTGAACACCAAACAGTGAGCATCGGTTCTTCATTGAAATTCTGTCTGGTGGCGGAAGGCAGCGCACAGCTCTACCCCCGTTTCGGACCGACCAGTGTTTGGGATACCGCCGCTGGACATGCGGTGGCTGCCGCAGCTGGCGCTTTGGTCAAGGACTGGACCGGTCATACCCTGGATTATCACCCGCGTGAATCGTTGATCAATCCGGGCTTCAGAGTATCGCTGTTTTAAACTGATGGGTTATCGGCGATACCGTTCGCCGCGCTATTTGTCACCGTAATGTCTGTTGCTGCACTGTCTGTCGCGATACTATCTGTCACGGTACTATTCGTTTCAGTACTATTTGTCGCAGTACTATCGGCTAACAGACAGTGCAGCAAATCGGCGACCTGGTGAATTTCCGCCAGCGTTAACGCCCCCTCCTTGATATACCTGACCCGTCCATGGACATCCACAACCACGATGGCCGAATTTCTGGCGCGTAATTGCCAGGTCTTGCGCACATTGCCGGGCTTATCAAACACCAATTGGTCGAGCGGAGACATTTTTTTAGTGTTTTCCAGCCAATTATGAACATGAAGGTCGCTGCTGAATAAATAGTTATCTCCCTCGATGATCGTCGTTGTTTGGTAATAATGATGCGGTAGATTGGCGTGCTTGATGGATGCCATCAGCGCGGCATTCATCTGGCTGGCTGAAGTACGCGCGGCGATAAGCTGGATAAGGTGAAATTTCCCGCCCAGTCGCGCGCTATTCCATGGATTGTAGCTAAACTCATTATTCTGATAAAGCAACTCTCCCTGGTCGGCTACGGACACGCTAGGTAAAAGTTCACCGATTCGGAGATTGTGGGCTTGGAGGCCCAAGGGCAACAGCAGAGCAAAAATCAGTAGGAAATGAGGGCGAAACATCCGACGGCTCCTTACAACGACTGGTTTCTGATAACGGCGTTCTAACGGCATCAGCCTCGCCTCCTTGCTACGTCCGCCGAAGCGCGGGGTAAAAATTTGAAGGTTTGTTCTGCTTCAATTGATAGGGCTTTTATAGGCTTCTGTCAAATTATGTAAAAACAGCTTAGCGTCCTGAAACTGCGTGAACTATTGCACACTTGACCACTCTTAAATAATGGTAGTGTTACCGCTCTTGCCGGCAGGTGTGTTTCGCAGGGCAGGATGATAGAAAATCACGGGAGCAAAGTAAAAAAATGAGAATCTTCCATCGCTATAACGCTATTAAAGTAGCTACCTATGTCAAGACCCTGTTTCGTGGTCGCATTTATATCAAAGGTTTCGGTGCCTTTGAATTCGACAAAGGTAAAATACTTTTACCAAAAGTACGCGATAAGCAGCATTTCCATGTCATGTCCGAGGTTAACCGCCAGGTCATGAGATTGCAGTGTGATATGGCCTGACGTTTCGCCCCTGCCGGGGAAATTACTGGCAGGGGCGCATTTCATCCTTACGCCGCGTTTGACTTCACATCCCTTTCATCACCACGATTCCCATCAATGACGAAATCAGGTTGTTCAGGCGACATGTGACGAGTCGGTTGTCTGGGCCAGCACCAACGAGGATTTTTCTTCAAGCCGGGTGACCAGCAATTGATCAATCTTATAACTGTCGATATCCACCACTTCAAATTTATAACCGGCATAGCGTACGAAATCGGTGCGTTTCGGTATTTTACGCAACATGAACATCATAAAGCCGCCAATGGTTTCGTAGTTGCCGGCCTGCGGAAACTCTTCGATATGCAAGACCCGCATCACATCATCGATGGGGGTGCCGCCTTCAATCAGCCAGGAGTTTTCGTCCCGCGTAACGATTTGTTCTTCCAGTCCTTGTCCCACCAGGTCGCCCATTAACGTGGTCATGACGTCGTTTAAGGTGATGATGCCCACGACCAGGGCATATTCGTTGAGGATAACAGCGAAGTCTTCGCCTGCGGTCTTGAAGCTTTCCAATGCCTCCGACAAGGTCAGCGTGTCCGGCACGATCAGGGCGGAGCGAATCTGCACGCCGCTGTTCAACGCCAGACTCTGGTTGCCCAGTACGCGATTAAGCAAATCCTTTGAATCCACATAACCGACGATATGATCGATATTGGCGTCGCAGACCAGGAACTTGGAGTGGGGATGGGTGGAAATTTTTTCTTTGATGCTGTCTTCGGTTTCATGCAAGTCGAAGTAGATAATGCTTTCCCGCGATGTCATGGAAGAGGGCACGGTGCGCGATTCGAGTTCAAAGACATTTTCAATCAGTTCATGTTCCTGTTTGCGCAGTACGCCGGCCAGCGCGCCGGCCTCGACCACCGCGTAAATATCATCCGAGGTGATATCGTCGTTACGCACCATCGGCAATTTCAATAGGCGGAATATCATATTGGCCAGACCGTTGAACACCCAGACCAGCGGACGGAACACCAATAGACAGAAGCGCATGGGGTTGATGATCCAAACGGCGCAGGCCTCTGGTGAAATCATACCGATGCGTTTCGGGGTTAAATCGGAAAACAGGATGAACAGACTGGTTACCAGCGTGAAAGAACAAATGAAGCTGATTTGTTCCGCCAGCTCCACCGGCATAAAGCGAACCAGGATGGCGGCGAATGAAGGGGAGAAAGCCGCGTCGCCGACGATACCGCCGAGGATGGCTACCGCATTAAGGCCAATTTGGATCACGGTAAAAAAGATACCCGGCGTTTCCTGAAGCTTAAGCACGCGCTGGGCATTGATATTACCCTCGTCGGCCATGACTTTCAGCTTGATTTTGCGAGAGGCGGCAAGTGAGATTTCCGATACGGAAAAAAAAGCGCTTATCGCAATCAAAAGCAAAATAAGCATGATGCTGTTTAACATAGTAAGACCACTTCGGGCTGACATTTACGCCAGCGCGCCTTTGCGAGGCAATACGATTTGAGTAATAACAACTTAACCATTGTTATCAGGCTGCACCGGCAGCCTCCCCATTATAACAGCAGCCCCGCCGGGGCTGCTAATGATTACGCTTGCGGCGGCATACAGACGCCGATGCCGCCCAAACTGCAGTAACCCTGCGGGTTTTTATAGAGATATTGCTGATGATCGTCTTCAGCATAATAAAAAGGCGTCGCCGGCTCGATACTGGTGGTCACATCGCGGCGATCGCCGGCTTGCGCCATGGCTTGCTGAAAGCGTTTTTTGCTCTCCTGGGCGGCGCTGGCCTGTTCAGGCGTCACGGTGAATATCGCCGAACGGTATTGCGTGCCGATATCGCCGCCCTGGCGCATGCCCTGGGCCGGATCGTGGTTTTCCCAGAATTGCTGCAATAGATCGTTATAACTGATGATCTTGGGGTCGAACACCACCCGCACGCTTTCCGCATGCCCGGTTTTGCCGGTGCACACTTCCTGATAGGTCGGGTTTGGCGTGAATCCGCCGCAATAGCCCGCCGCCGTACTGTAAACGCCGGGTAATTGCCAGAACAATCTTTCCACGCCCCAGTAACAACCCATGGCAAAATAAGCCACCGCCATTCCGTCGGGGATATTCGTCATGGAATGCCCGTTGACGCTATGGGTCGTGGCGACCGGCATCGGAGTGATGCGACCGGTTAACGCGTCGTTTTGCGACACGAGCTGATTTTTTCTGAAAAGCTGCATCAGGGTTGCCTCCTGTTTAGGCAATTTTTAGCAAATGGGGTATTGACTGTTGTTTAACACAAATTCTTTACAGACAATAAACCCTAATTTTACGTTAAGATGTACACGTAAGTTTGTATTTTAGGGCAAAAGGATCAAAAACTATTCATCGGTTCATTGTTGTGTGGAATAAAGGCGATCCGGCGCATAAGGAATTCATTCTCAGGAGACGTGCATAGGAGCCAGCTTGCCTAAAAACCGCCTTGTATGCCTGCTTTGCCTTCTTGTAGCGACGCCCTGGTCGCAAGCGGCCAACGTACGTTTACAAGTCGATGGTCTCAAAGGCGAGTTGCAACGGAATGTCAGAACGCGCTTATCCACGCTTGATGCGAAAACGGTCACCGACACCGAGCAGTTTCAAGTGCAAGTTGATGGCGCTATTCGCGAAGGTTTGCGCGCGCTGGGTTATTATGAGCCGCAGATCGATTTTACTCTTCGCCCGGCGAAAGCTGGCGGCCGTTCCGTGCTGGTGGCTACCGTTACGCCAGGTCAGCCGGTGTTGATCGCTGGCGCAACCATGACTCTCCGCGGCGAGGCCCAACGGGATGCCGCTTACCAGCGATTAGTGCACAGCAGCCGGCCGGCCATGGGTTCCGTGCTTAATCATGGTAATTATACCACTTTTATCGATTCGCTGACCGGGCTTGCGTTGCGCAACGGTTACTTTGACGCAAATTTCCTCAAACGCCGTTTGGCCGTGGCGCCGGGCCTGCATCAGGCTTTCTGGGATGTGGATTTCAACAGCGGCCCGCGCTACCGGTTTGGCGCAATTCGCTTCCATGGCTCGCAAATCCGTCAGGATTATCTGCAAAATATCCCCAAAATCCATCCCGGCGATTTTTACAGCGCCACCGCGCTGGCGGAATTGACCCGGCAACTGTCCGCGACCAATTGGTTCAATTCGGTGGTGGTGTCGCCTGATTTTACGGCGGGCAAAACCAGCAAAACCTTACCGCTGGACGCGGTGGTGACGCCGAGAAGCCGCAATATTATCGGCACCGGGGTGGGTTTCGCCTCTGATACCGGCCCCCGGATCAGAACCACGTGGAACCAGCCCTGGGTGAACACCAGCGGTCATAGCATTCAGACCAGCTTAAGTCTGTCGCAACCGGCCCAGGCGCTGGATTTCAGCTATAAAATCCCGCTGATAAAAAGCCCGCTGGAACAATATTATTTGTTGCAAAGCGGTTTCAAACGGGAAAATTTCAACGATACCAAATCCGATTCCACCATGTTGAATGTGGCGCGCTTCTGGGATTTTACCAGCGGCTGGCAGCGCTCGGTCAATTTACGGTGGAGTCTCGATCATTTTACCCAGGCCACGGTGACCAATACCACCATGTTGCTCTATCCGGGGTTTACCGTCAGCCGCGTTCGGCAACGTGGCGGCGCGATGCCCAGTTGGGGCGATTCGCAGCGATATTCCCTTGATGTTTCCGACACCGCCTGGGGATCGGATGTTAATTTCTACATGCTGCAGGCGCAGAACGTCTGGGTGCGTACTCTTGGGGAAAGGCACCGGTTTGTGGCGCGCGGCAATCTGGGATGGATCGAAACCGATGAATTCGATCGTATCCCGCCCTCGTTGCGTTTTTTCGCCGGCGGCGATCGCAGCATTCGTGGTTATCGCTTTCAGTCCATATCGCCGCGCGATGCGGATGGCAAACTGACCGGCGCTTCCAAAATGGCCACCGGATCGCTGGAATATCAGTACAACGTCACCGGGCGCTGGTGGGGCGCGGTATTTGTCGATACCGGCGAGGCGGTTGACGATCTCAGCCGCGCCGATCTTAAAACCGGCGCCGGGGTAGGGGTGCGATGGCAATCGCCGGTAGGGCCGATCAAATTGGACGTCGCCGCGCCGGTTGGGGATCCGAATGAACATAGCGTGCAGTTTTACATCGGCTTGGGAACGGAATTATGAGACTGGCGAAAAAAATCGGCCTGAGCCTGCTGGCGTTGATCTTGCTGTTGCTGGCGACGCTCGGCTATTTGATAGGCACCGCCAGCGGTTTGCACCTGTTGCTCAACCAAGCTCCACGCTGGGTGCCGGGGTTGGAAATCGCCGGCGTCGACGGCGGCTGGCGCAATCTGACCCTTCACGGACTAAAGTACCGTATGCCCGGCGTGACGTTGACGGCCGGGCAATGGCAGGTGGCGCTGGACCTCTCCTGTTTGCGCCATCGCCGGTTTTGTATCGACACTTTCTCGCTGCGCGATGTGGACATCGAAGTGAACACCGCCGCGCTGACGCCGGAACAACCTACAACGCAGGCCAATCCGGGCGACACCGTATTCAGTACCCCTTATCCGCTGATACTGCGTCATCTTGTTCTGGAGAAAATCCGGATCAGGCTGGATGACACGCTAGTGACGCTGGACGCCTTGCAAGGGGGAATGGATTTTCGATCCAATAGTCTGTCGGTGTCGCCGACCCGGATCACCGGATTATTGGTAGCGCTGCCGAAAAGCGCCATCCCGGCTAATCCGGCCTTGCGGCCGGATGCCGACGCGTCCGCGCGCGGAAACATGCCGCCGAAACCGCACCCGGCGCAGCAACCGACGTTGGCGACGACGTTGCAAACTCTGTTCGCCACCCCGTTGCTGCCTTCTTTGCCCGCTATCCGGCTGCCGCTGAATATCCATTTGTCCTCCTTGCAGGGCGAGGACTGGCGGTTAACCGGCGATACCGAGCTTGCGATCAATCGATTCGAGCTACAGGCGGACGTGCTGGATCAGCAGATGACGTTGACGCGATTAGCCATCGACGCGGCCCAGGGTAATGTGGACGTTAGCGGCAAGTTGCGGTTCAACGGGGAATGGCCGCTATCGTTAACCCTGAATTCATCCCTGCAAGTCGCTCCTTTGATCGGCGAACACATCTCACTTAATTTGGACGGCGGTCTGGCCGGCCAACTGAATGCGGCGCTGGATTTGTCCGGTCCGGTGCAAGCCCGGTTAGCGCTGCAAACCCGGCTTATGGAGCCCGGCCTGCCGCTGGTCCTGTCCCTCGACAGTCCCGGCGTGCAATGGCCATTGACGGGGCAGCCGCAATATCGGATGAACCATCCCTCGCTGCGGATGGCCGGTAAAGCGGTTGATTATACGATTGATATGCATGCCTCTTTGGACGGGGACGGCCTCCCGCCGGCGGAGATATCGCTCAATGGCCATGGAGGCGCCAGTCAATTGACGTTATCGCAGTTGCATATCGCCGCGTTGCAAGGCCAAGCCGATGTCGTCGGGCTGATTGATTGGCGCGAGGCGATCAGTTGGCGCGGCGAACTGACGCTGACCGGTATCAATACCGCCAAGCAATGGCCGGACTGGCCGGCGCGCCTGGATGGGAAGTTGTCGCTTCTGGGCAGCCTGTATGGGGGAAATTGGCAATTGCGGGTCCCGGAACTGAATCTGAACGGCGCTATCAAGCAAAACACGCTAAGCGCCAGCGGCTCCCTGAGCGGCAATGCCGCCGGGCAGTGGCAAGTATCGGCGTTGCGGCTGGCATTGGGCCGCAATAGCCTGTCGGTAAACGGTTCTCTGAGCGACACTCTGGCGTTGGACGCCGTTATCGATGCGCCGAATTTGGATGGCGCGTTACCGGGCCTGGGCGGTACCTTGCGCGGTCAACTGAATGCGCGCGGCACCCGCGCATCCCCGCAGGTGACCGCCAATCTGCTTGGCGCCGGTTTGCGCTGGCAAGCATTGAAAATTCATCGGCTAACGCTCGCTGGCGATTTACGATCCAGTGATAGTGTGCGCGGTAATCTGAATCTGCAGGTCGATCAACTACAACAAGGCGAGATCAACGTGCGTACGCTTACGCTTGACCTCGCCGGGGATGAGCGGGCGCATCAATTACGGCTTGATTTGCAGGGTAAACCGATAGCGGGCGGCCTGGCGTTGCAAGGGGGCTACGATCGCCAGCAACAGCGCTGGCGCGGCGTTTTGCGCGATACCCATTTTACCAGCCCGGTCGGGGAGTGGCGGTTATCACCGAATATGACCATTGATTACCAACAGATGAAGCAGATTGTCGCGCTCGGTCCCCATTGCTGGCAGAACCCCGATGCCAGTCTGTGCGCGCCGTCGACGATACAGCTTGGCGCCGGCGGGCAAGCTGTCGTTCAACTGAACCGTCTTGATCTGGCGATGTTTAAACCTTTTTTGCCGGCGCACACGATTGTGAGCGGCGTGATCCACGGCCGCGCAGAAGTGGGTTGGCAGGGGGGCGCGTTAACCCAGGCCCGGGTGGACTTGACCGGCGACGGCATCAAGGCTCGGGAGAATCTGCAAAACGGGGCGCTGCCCGTGGCGTTTGATCAATTTACCCTCAATGGCGGATGGGATCATGATCGCGCCTCGCTGGATTGGCAGGTGAGCATTGCCGGCAACGGCAAATTCAATGGCCGGATTCAGGTGGCGGACCCTCTTCATCGTCGAGGGCTTTCCGGCAATCTGAGCATTGACAGCCTGTCGCTGGCGTTGTTGAATCCCTTATTGCCTGAAGATCAGCGGGTTACCGGAGTGCTGAACGCCAATTTGCGAATTGGCGGCACCGCCCTGCAACCGCAACTTTATGGCTTATTGGCGCTGGCGAGGGTTATGGTGCGTGGCAACCAACTGCCGTTTGCGATGACCGAGAGCCAATTGAACATCACTTTCGCCGGCGTCCGTTCAACGCTGCTTGGCGCCATCAACACCACTCACGGCGTCCTGACACTGAGCGGCGATGCCGATTGGAGTCGTGTCAATGCCTGGCGCGCCCGTGTCAACGCGCGGGGAAACCGGGTAAGAATAACCTTGCCGCCAATGATTCAGCTTGACGCTTCCTCCGACATCACTTTGGATGCCACTCCACAGGTTCTGACGCTGAATGGCGGTATTAATATCCCATGGGCCAGAATTGTGGTAAAGGAATTACCCCAGAGCGTCATCGGCGTGTCGCCGGATGAAGTGATTCTCGATGATCAATTACAGCCGGTCAATGAACGCACGGTAACCACCAGAATCGACAGTAACCTGAAAATTCACGTCGGCGATGATGTGCGTATCGATGCTTTCGGGTTGAAGGCGCGATTGCAGGGCGACCTGAATGTCATCCAGGATAAGCAGGGTTTGGGGTTGCATGGGCAAATCAATATTCCCTACGGACGATTTAACGCTTATGCTCAGGACTTGATTATTCGTCGGGGCCAATTGATTTTCGCCGGTCCGCCCAGTGAACCGTTGCTGAATATCGAGGCTGTCCGCAATCCGGATTCCACTGCGGATGGCGTGACTGCCGGCGTCAGGGTCACCGGGTTGGCCGATCAGCCGCGCATAGAGGTGTTCACCGACCCGGTGAAATCGCAGCAGGAAGCCCTGTCATATCTGTTACGGGGGCAGGGGCTCAATACGCCTGGCGCCGATAGCAGTATGATGACCACGATGTTGATCGGCATGGGGCTTGCACAAAGCGGGCAGTTTATGGGTAAAATCGGCGCTGCGTTCGGCGTCAGCAATTTGACGCTGGATACCCAGGGTGTCGGCGATGATTCCCAGGTAGTCGTAAGCGGTTACCTTACTCCCGGCTTGCAAGTCAAATATGGTGTTGGTATTTACGATTCTTTGGCAACGTTAACGCTACGTTACCGTTTAATGCCTAGACTTTATCTGGAAGCGGTGTCTGGTCTAAACCAGGCATTAGACTTGCTCTATCAGTTTGAGTTTTAATAATGCGAATAATTGTTTACGGGAGTCTGCGACGCAATCAGGGCAACAGCCATTGGATGACTAACGGTCAATGGCTGGGAGATCATGTGATCACGGGTTATGAATTATATGATCTTGGACATTATCCGGCGGTGATCCCCGGCGAAGGCAAAGTCTATTGCGAGGTTTATCGCATCGACTCGACTACGCTTGCCGAGCTGGATGCGCTGCGCACCAAAAGCGGCGAATATAAACGGGCGTTGATCAATACCCCCTACGGCAGCGCCTGGATGTATGTTTACCAGCGGCCGGTAGGGGGGTTACGTCAATTGAAAGGCGGGGACTGGCTTAAACGCGCCGAAGAACTATAGACCAATGACAGATCAACTATAGCTGTTCGGCATGTTGAGCCGGAGGCTTATTTCTTGGCGCGTTCGAAAGAGGCGATGATTTCTGCTTTGGCGGCTGCGGCATCTTCCCAGCCGGCCACTTTAACCCATTTGCCTTTTTCCAAATCTTTATAATGTTCAAAGAAATGCGTGATCTGGGCCCGTAACAGTTCGGGAAGATCGTCCACGTCTTTAATCCGGTCGTAATCTTTTGACAGCTTGGTATGGGGCACCGCCACGACTTTGGCATCTTCGCCGGATTCGTCGGTCATTTTCAGAACAGCCACCGGACGGCAACGGATAACCGAACCAGGCTGCAGCGGATAAGGCGTTGGCACCAATACGTCTACCGGATCGCCGTCCAGCGACAGCGTATGATTGATATATCCATAGTTGCATGGATAAAACATCGCGGTTGACATAAAACGATCGACGAACAATGTACCGGTTTCTTTATCGACTTCATATTTTATCGGAGAAGAATTCGCCGGGATTTCAATGACGACATAGATGTCCTCGGGAAGATCTTTTCCCGCCGGTACCAGATTCAAACTCATGTCTGTTTCCTTGATTTTCATGATGGTGTGGTGGCTATTATAACTGAAACTGACGCTATTTCACGGTTGTTTTGCCGTTGGTCGGTTAGTGCCCGCCGGCGTCGCCTTGTGACCAAACTCACATAAGCAGTTTTAAAATTTAACAATCATTAAAGTGTTTTCCCTCGATTCCGATAATCGATGCATGGCTGAGTTTAATTCTCGAGTCGGGTGATTTGTATGCATCAACATAAAAATGCAGGGGCAACACAATGTTCAAGAATATAACCGTCAAAGCGGGCTTGCTCGCTTGGCTGGGATTGATGACGATTATACTATTTATCGTCAGTGGTATCAGTATCCATACCATTCGGCAAGGCTCAATCTCCCTGCAAGCGATTAATCAGGTACAAGGCGTGAATCTGGGACACCTCCATGAAGCTTATAACGCGTCGTTAAAGGCGCGCGCCGCGGCCTCGCTGGCGGTGAGAAAATATGAGACCGGCCTGACCGACGAAGGAAAGGCCGCCACCGCCAAAGCTGCCGACTTGTCAAAAGAGGCTGATAACGCCATGGCGGAGTTTATGGCGGCCGGGAAGGTTAGCGACACAGGCGCTCAACTCGCGCAGCAAGTCAATGAAGTTTATCAGCGATACAATCAGCAAGGCATCAAACCTATACTCGCCGCGTTGAATGACGCCAATACCAGCGCCTACTACCAGTTGTTGGAGGGAACGCTGACGCCGCTGAGCGACCAGATGGATATCCAACTGGGCAACTTCCAGCAACTTGCCTTGCAAACCGGCAAAGACATCAATTCCAACGCGGCCCGTAGCGCGCGAGTGGAATTGGCGTTGGTCATTGCGGCCTGCCTGATGACGCTGGCGTTGGCGATTTTGGCCTGGATTCTGGTGAAACGTCAGGTTTTAAGCCCGTTGGACGTCGCCATCGGACATTTGGAACGGATTGCCGCCGGTGACCTCTATCATCCGATTGCGGAGGGCAATAATAATGAGCTGGGTCGGCTTAACCGGGCGTTAATGCTGATGCAAAACTCACTGGCCGGTGCGGTAAGTGAAGTGCGGATGGCCGGTTCACAAATCGAAATCGGCACTCGCGAGCTGTCGAGCGGCAATACCGACCTGTCGCAACGTACTGAAGCTTCCGCCTCCGCGCTGGAACAGACCGCCGCCAGCATGGAACAATTGACGCAAACGGTTAAACTCAACGCGGAACATGCGCGTCAGGCGCACGAGTTGTCGAAAGAAGTGTCGGATATCGCGGATAAAGGCAGTGAAGCGGTATGCTATATGATTGAAAAAATGCAGGATATTACCTCCAGTTCCCATCGTATCGCCGATATTCTGGGCGTGATTGACGGTATTGCTTTCCAAACCAATATCCTGGCGTTGAATGCCGCGGTGGAAGCCGCCCGCGCCGGTGAACAAGGTCGCGGATTCGCCGTGGTGGCCGGTGAGGTGCGTAATCTGGCGCACCGTAGCGCCGAGGCGGCGAAGGAAATCAAGGGGCTGATCCAGGAATCGCAAAGCCGGGTCGGCGAAGGGGCTGAATTGGCGCAAACCGCGGGCGAGACCATGGATGAAATTTCAGAGGAAGTGATGCGGGTCACCAAAATCATGCGTGAAATTTCCAATGCCACCGATGAACAAAGCCGTGGCATTGAACAAATCAGCCTGGCGGTGTCGCAAATGGATGCGGTGGCGCAACAGAATGCCTCGCTGGTGGAACAATCCAGCGCGGCCACCCAGTCTTTACAATCGCAATCCCAGCAATTAATCACCAGCATGGCGCTCTTCCATCTGGAAAATGAAGAAACCACGCGTGAATTGGTACTGGATGAAGCTTCTTGATAGGGTGTTTGTGCCTATGGCGCGAAAGCGCCATAGGCAACTAGAGTCGATCCTAGTTGGCTTAGTTGCTAATCGTGCGCCCATGATCGGACGCACCGCGCCACAAACATGCGCCGGTTAATTTCACCTATCGCTTCTGCCGTCTGGGCTATGACCCTGCCTGGCGGCTACTTGTCAGGGAATTCCTGCATAAAACGTTCGGCGTCATTGACCATGAACTCGGAACCGACAAAAAACGGCGAACGTTGATGCAATTTTTCCGGCACAATATCCAGAATACGGTTTGCACCATCGCTGGCCTTGCCGCCGGCCTGTTCCGCCAGGAACGCCATCGGGTTGCATTCATACAGCAAGCGTAATTTCCCCTGTGGATGCGTTGCGGTGCTGGGATAAATATAAATTCCCCCTTTCAGCAGGTTACGGTGGAAATCCGACACCAGGGAACCGATGTAGCGCGAGGTATAGGGGCGATGAGTGGGTTCGTCCATTTCCTGGCAATATTTGATGTATTTTTTCACGCCGGTAGGGAACTTGATATAGTTACCCTCGTTAATTGAGTAAGTATTGCCGCTGATCGGGAAGCGGACGCGTTCATGGGAAAGGCAGAATACGCCGATCGAGGGATCGTAAGTAAAGGCGTGCACACCGCAGCCGGTGGTATAAACCAGCATGGTGGAAGAACCATAAACCACATAACCCGCCGCAACCTGTTTATGGCCGGGCTGCAAAAAATCGGCTTCGGTGACCGGTTCGCCCACCGGGGATAACCGGCGATAGATGGAAAAAATGGTGCCGACCGACACATTCACATCAATGTTGGAGGAGCCGTCCAATGGATCCATCAGAACCACATATTTGCCGTGGGATGAGGGTTCGCCGCTGAAATTGACGATATTGTCCTCTTCCTCGGAAGCGATGCCCGCCACCTGTCCCCGCGCTTTTAACGCCGCCTTCAATTTTTCATTGGCGAACAGATCCAGTTTCATCTGCACTTCGCCCTGAATATTGGATACGCCGCTTGTACCGAGGATATCCACCAATCCCGCGGTGTTGATGTCCCGGTGAATAATTTTAGCCCCCAATTTGATTGCGGACAGCAATGCGGTAAGCTCTCCGGTGGCATGGGAAAAATCGTGCTGCTTCTCAACAATAAATTCGCCTAACGTAATCATGACACATTCCCTGGATTGAAGAAGACACTGAAGCTGAGGATGAAAAGCGGTATTATCGGGATAACACAAGATATATATGGATAGTTTAGTTTAAACGAATGCAGTCAGGTCATCAAATTCGTTTATATCACTCGGTCGCAGCGGTAGAATGTGCCGCAGTACGTTGTTAAAAAATGGAAAAATTATGCGCATACATATTCTCGGTATCTGCGGCACGTTTATGGGCGGGGTGGCGATGTTGGCCCGTTCCCTGGGACATGAGGTGACCGGGTCTGATGAGAACGTCTACCCTCCCATGAGCACGCTGCTGCAGGAGCAGGGCATCCAATTGATCCAGGGTTATGATCCGTCCCAACTGGATCCGGAACCGGAGCTGGTAATCATCGGCAATGCCATGAGCCGTGGCAATCCCTGCGTCGAAGCCGTGCTGGAACGGGGCATCCGTTATGTCTCCGGTCCCCAGTGGCTGCATGACCAGGTTTTGCAGCAACGTTGGGTTATCGCCATTGCCGGTACGCATGGCAAAACCACCACCGCCGGGATGGTGACCTGGATTCTGGAAGACTGCGGTTATCAGCCGGGCTTTGTCATCGGCGGCGTGCCGGGCAACTTCACCGTTTCGGCCCGTTTGGGCAACAGTGAATTTTTTGTGGTGGAAGCGGACGAGTATGACTGCGCCTTTTTTGATAAGCGGTCAAAATTCCTGCATTACAGCCCCAGGACGTTGGTGCTGAATAATCTCGAATTCGACCATGCCGATATTTTCGATGACCTGAAAGCGATTCAAAAGCAATTTCATCATCTGGTCAGGTTGGTGCCTGGCAAAGGGAAAATCATCCTGCCGGAGAACGACCCGCATCTTAAGCATGTCATGGCGATGGGCTGTTGGAGCGAGCAGGAGTATATCGGCGAAGAAAGCGGCTGGCAGGCCAAGAAACTGGCGGCGGACGCCAGTGCGTTCCAGGTGTTCCTGCAAACCGAACTGGTCGGCGAGGTCCATTGGGGGCTGGTGGGCGAACATAACATGCACAACGCGCTGATGGCGATAGCGGCCGCGCGCCATGTCGGCGTGCAGCCGGCTGACGCGTGCCGCGCGTTGGGCACGTTTATCAATGCCCGGCGGCGCCTGGAACTGAAAGGAACCGCCAATGGCGTAAAACTCTATGATGATTTTGCCCATCATCCCACCGCCATACTGGCGACGCTGGCGGCGTTGCGCAGCAAAATCGGCGGTACCGCCCGTATTCTGGCGGTCCTTGAACCCCGTTCCAATACCATGAAGATGGGGCTGAATAAAAATGAACTGGCGCCGGCCCTGGGGCGTGCTGATGAAGTCTTTCTTTTTCAGCCGCAGCATATTCCCTGGCAGGTGAGCGAAGTCGCTGAAGCCTGTGTCCAACCAGCGCACTGGAGCGCCGACGTGGATACTCTGGTGGAGATGATCGTTAAAATCTCGCAGCCGGGAGATTACATCCTGGTGATGAGCAATGGCGGTTTCGGCGGGATTCACGAAAAATTGCTGACGCAGTTAGCGGCGAAAGCCGCCGGTGCAACGAATTAGCACTAAAAAAAAGCCCCCGCGAGCGGGGGCGAGATTCGCCGGATAGGAACGACGATAAGTATTACGGATACTCAGGGGTATTACTGTGACGCAAATATACACAGGATATTAGATGAATCAGGCCCCACAAATGAATGGCTTAGGCCGGCCAATTTCAGACCGTCGCTATTTCATTCAAAAACGGGACGAAGATCACGCTATTAAGTATACACTGGTAACGGTAGTTATTAATAGTGCGGTAACGAAATATCACTAAACTCAAATAATTTTTACGATTTAGCCTTACTGAACCGCGCGCCCGCCTCAGAGTTCTTGTTCGAATAAAATCAAAATGGCTTCGTATAGCTGGCTGACGCTAAAACCCCTGGCCGGTGTGGTGAAGATGGTGTCATCTCCCGCGATGGTGCCGAGTATTCCTTCGGATTTTCCCAGAGAGTCGAGCAGGCGGGCAATTAATTGCGCCGCGCCCGGGCTGGTATGAATAACCACCACGGCATCGTTGTGGTCCACATCCAATACCAGGTTTTTCAAGGGGCTGGTGGTGGTCGGTACGCCCATCTCCGCCGGCAAACAATAGACCATTTCCATCTTTGCGTTGCGAGTGCGCACGGCGCCAAATTTTGTCAACATGCGCGATACTTTCGACTGATTGATATTTTCAAAACCATCGTCTTGTAAAGCCTGGACGATCTCGCCTTGAGAACTAAACTTCTCTTCTTTAAGCAAAGCCTTAAATGCCTTGACCAATTCTTCTTGTTTTAATTGATTACGCATGTTGCGTCCGGCCAGTCTGATTATTGTATGATGATTATGCATAAAAATGAATTTTTATGCAATGAAGTTGCGCTAATGTTTTGAAAAACGCTTGAACACGCAAAAATTTTGCTGAAGTTAACCATATCTATGCAATAGCGCAACTAAATAATCCGCTAATACCCGCCAGTTTTAAGTCAATAGAATGTTAATAATTTGCTATTATTCTGACTGTTTAAGGCAGTGTAATGTGAACCTATGGAAAAATAAGCATTGACAACATTGCTGCTTTTTCTGCCTTTGTTGTGAACAACCTGCTGAATTTTTAGAGCATTAGGTAAATTAATGTGTCAGTTCTCAAATTTGCGATCGCTGATTTGTTTTTACCCAGCCATGTCTCTATGATCTTAAATAGATGATTTGACGGCATTTAATATTCTCTAAACTTATTAGGAGATTAGAATGAAAGTAGCAGTACTTGGTGCAGCGGGTGGGATCGGTCAAGCCCTTGCTTTGTTGCTAAAAACACAACTTCCCTCAGGTTCCGAACTTTCCCTCTATGATATCGCTCCCGTCACTCCAGGCGTCGCGGTAGATTTGAGCCATATACCGACCGAGGTGAAAATCAAGGGATTCAGCGGACAAGATGCTACCCCGGCGCTTATAGGTGCAGACATCGTTTTGATCTCGGCGGGAGTGGCGCGCAAGCCCGGCATGGACCGCTCGGATCTGTTCAATGTCAACGCGGGTATTGTCCGCAATCTGGTCGGCCAGGCGGCTAAAGCCTGTCCTGCGGCGCTGATCGGCATCATCACCAATCCGGTCAACACCACGGTGGCTATCGCCGCAGAAACGCTGAAAAAAGCCGGCGTTTATGATAAACGCAAACTATTTGGCATTACCACTCTCGATGTCATCCGTTCCAGCACTTTTGTCGCCGAACTGAAAGGTTTGTCGCCGAAGAATGTCGACGTTCGGGTTATCGGCGGCCATTCCGGCGTGACTATTCTTCCTCTGCTCTCGCAACTGGGCGGCATTTCGTTTACCGACCAGGAAATCATTGATCTGACCAAACGTATTCAAAACGCGGGCACCGAAGTGGTTGAGGCGAAAGCCGGTGGCGGATCCGCTACGCTTTCCATGGGTCAGGCGGCCGCGCGTCTAGGTTTGTCGCTGGTGCGGGCGCTTCAGGGTGAGAAGAATGTTGTGGAATGCGCCTATGTTGAAGGCGATGGCGAATACACGCGTTTCTTCGCGCAACCGCTGCTGCTTGGCAAAGAAGGTTGGACTGAACGTTTGCCCATCGGCAAGTTGAGCGCGTTCGAACAGCAGGCCTTAGAACAGATGCATGATATTTTGCAAAAAGATATTGATTTAGGTGTTAATTTTGCTAACCAGTAGATTGAATACGCCCGCCCGATAATAAGGGTGGGCAACATGCCTTCCGCAAGCTATCGAAATAGACTCGTCCGCTGCTATCGATATCAGTAAATTTCCTGTTTGTTCTCCCTGTTTTTTGTCATTCACGTCCTGTTTGCGTCTTAAAAAACAACGAAATCATACCAAATAAATAGATGATTAGATTATATTATTAGATTGATAAATAATGATTATTTCGACTTTTGCGCATAAAATAACAGTACTACTCTCAATTTTCGCTTAGCGGCTAGCGCTTGATGCTTTTTTTGTGTTGTAATTGACGTTACGACGAGTGCTAATTGCTATACAGTATTGGCAATGCGGTAATGGATTCACGCTGAAGATATGCCACTTAACCTAGGGTGGTTCATTGAAGCTAAGTGGCGATATCGTCAGTTTATCGCCGCGACAAGGAGGGAAATGATGGCAAATAAAAAGGAATGGATAGCCACCCATGAGCTGATAGGTGTCGGCGGTTTACCCAAAACCCGACAAGGTCTGAACCGACGCGCCAGGGAAGAGGGTTGGCAAAAAAGGCGGCGTGAGGGCGCGCGTGGCAAGGCGGTGGAATATGCATGGCAAAGCTTGCCGGAATCAGTCAAAAAATCGTTGTCTCTGCGTGCCAGTTCATCTGAATATACGCTGTCGACCCAAGATCCCTCTCCTACCTGGCTTGAAATTCATCGGCAGCTTTCCGAGGTCGAACGTGATTTTGTCGTGGCGTTCATTCTGCGCGAAGGCGTGCTTACTCTTCTCAAACGTCTTGATTATCCCGATGAACCCGTAAAGGAAGTGCATCGGGGGTAGGCGGTTGATACCGGAGAAAAAAACGTTCTCCGGCCGTGTAGGATGCTCTCTAGCGTGAGCGTATCAGGCTTTTACGGTCAATCAGCTGATGGGTGATGGGATCAATGTAACGGCTGGGCCAGATCTCGGCTGGGTGAATCTCCAACTGATCCGCTATCAGCCATTCGCCTTTGGGCCACGGACGCGTTAGCGCGTTCGCCAGGGTTGAAGAACTCAATCCTGCGGCTCTTGATACTGCCGCCAGGGTGGTTCCGCGCTTACGCAAGGCCGCGATGATGTCTGCAGGGTGCCAGTCAGTATTCCGTTGGGTCATTTTAATCATTCCTTTGCTGCATGCCAGAGGCCAGCCAGTGATATAACTATCATATTGAAGTCAAACAAAATGGAAACAATTGTTCTTTAGGAAAATATATAGCACCAAATTTCCTAAAAGTTTTCAATAAATTTCCAAAATAATTTTTTTTTGCTATGGGCTTCCCCAATTTGGAATGCAACAAAATGAAAAAAGCCTGGTTCTGTACCAAAGCGCTTTTAGGTGTGGCAGGCCTGCCGAAGACTCGTCAGGGGCTTACGAGCCGGGCACGCCGCGAAAAATGGGATAGCCGGCATCGGCTGGGCGTACAAGGCAGAGGATTGGAATATGCGCTGGAAAGCTTGCCGCCGGAAGTCCAGCAGGCGTTAATGCAGCGGGAAATGCGGGACCAACCGGCTGCCGACTACCTCGTCGGGCCGAAGTCGCCGGCAATGGAAACGGATACGCTGGCCGCCTGGATAGCTATCTACCAGCAATTTCTGCCGGAAGAACGGAACAACGTCATCAGTCTGGTTTTACGGGAAGGCATCGAGCAGTTCATGGTGCGCCTGGGAATATCACGCCCAGACGATAAGCAATAGGGAACGCTATGATGCAAATAGTTTCCCTGCAATGACGAACGATGACTAAAAAAGGCGATGCACCGCCAGGTGAGCCAAACTTTCCAATGCCTGACGATAGGGAGTCGGCGCAAGACAATCCAGACAGGCTATGGCTTTATCCGCTTCTGCTTCCGCTCGCTGGCGGGTATATTCCAGCGAACCGCATTGACGCATGGTTTCCAATACCGATTCCAATAAATGCCGCCCGTTGCCCTGCACAATGGCTTCGCGAATCACCGCCGACTGCTGGGGATCGCCTTGACGCATGGCGTGCAGCAACGGCAGCGTGGGTTTGCCTTCGTTCAGATCGTCGCCGGTGTTTTTACCCAGGGTGCCGCCATCCGAGCTGTAATCCAGCAAATCGTCAATGAGCTGAAACGCCGTACCCAGATAACGGCCGTAATCGCGCAAGGCGATTTCCTGTTCGGGCGTGGCATTGGACAGAATGGCGGAGGCATGGGCGGCCGCTTCGAACAACCGGGCGGTTTTGCTGTAAATCACCCGCATATAGCTTTCAATGGTGATATCCGGGTCATTGCAGTTCATTAGCTGCAGGACTTCGCCCTCGGCTATCACATTCACCGCCTCGGCCATCAGCGCGAGTACTCGCAATGATTCCAGCCCGGTCATCATCTGAAAGGCGCGGGTATAGATAAAATCCCCCACCAATACGCTGGCCGCATTGCCGAACGCGGCATTGGCCGTGGCTTTGCCTCGACGCATATCCGATTCGTCCACCACATCGTCATGCAGCAACGTGGCGGTATGGATAAATTCTATCAAGGCGGCGACGGTAACATGCTTATCGCCTTCATAACGCAACGCCCGCGCCGCCAGTACGGCGATCATCGGACGGATGCGCTTACCTCCACCGCTGATGATATAATGGCCGAGCTGATTGATAAGTGCGACTTCAGAATTCAGCTGTTCAAGGATAATCGCGTTAACGTCCGCCATGTCCTGCGCGGTCAATGCTGTGATTTGATCAAGGTTCATTGTTTGTCGGCTTTATCATTTACCGTTAAGTTGAATAGTAACGCTGCACAGCAGGCCGGATGGCGGAAACTGTGTTACTGATTGTACTTGAAAACAGCCAGAGATAAATGCCGAACAGCCCTCCAGCCACTTTTTCACTGCCTGTATGTATTCTGCACTTGTCATAAGGCGGTTTTTTGCGTAGAATTCGCGCCCTATTGTGAATATTTATAGCGCACTGTGGACGAATATAGGTTGAGTGCGCGGAAAGCGGAGTTTTTTATGTACGCGGTTTTCCAAAGTGGTGGTAAACAACACCGAGTCAGCGAAGGTCAGACTGTTCGCCTGGAAAAGCTGGACATCGCAACGGGTGAAACTATCGAGTTTGACCAGGTGATGATGATTGCCAACGGTGACGATATCCAGATCGGCGTTCCGTTCGTGACTGGCGGAAAGGTAAAGGCTGAAGTGGTTGCTCATGGTCGTGGTGATAAGGTGACAATTGTCAAATTCCGTCGCCGTAAACATTATCGTAAGCAACAAGGCCATCGTCAGTGGTTCACTGATGTTAAAATTACCGGTATTGGCGCCTAATAGGGGAACACACTCATGGCACACAAAAAGGCTGGCGGCTCGTCTCGTAACGGTCGCGACTCAGAAAGTAAACGCCTGGGCGTTAAGCGCTTCGGTGGTGAAGATGTATTAGCCGGTAGTATCATTGTTCGTCAGCGTGGAACCAAATTCCACCCTGGTACTAATGTCGGTTGCGGTAAAGACCACACTCTGTTTGCTTTGGCTACGGGTAAAATCCAGTTCCAAATTAAAGGACCTAAAAATCGTAAATTCGTCAGCATCGTTCCTGCTGCAGTTATTGCTCCAGTTGCTGAATAAGATTTCCTTTTTCCTTTAGTTCCAAGTCAGAGTCGAGGGCCCCGCAATTGTTTGCGGGGCTTTTTATTTTCCTGTCCAGTCACGTTTCGCGTTAGACAATCAAAATGACAGATCAGAAAGCGGGGCAGCAAGCGGGGTGGGGTATTACATTGGCGCTCATCACCGCCATCTGCTGGGGCGCGTTGCCCATCGCCATGAAGCAGGTGCTGAGGGATATGGCGCCCTACACCGTGGTTTGGTATCGGTTCTTCATTGCGGGAATCGGGCTGTTGACTATCCTGACCGCGCGCCGGCAATTGCCTTCGCCAAGATTGTTTTTACGCAAACGCTGGCTGATATGGTTGCTGGTCGCCACCGGCGGGCTGCTGGGAAATTTCATTTTCTTCAGTTCATCGTTGCAATATCTCAGCCCCACAGCTTCTCAGGTGATAGGTCAGCTTTCGCCCGTGGGCATGATGCTGGCAAGCGTAGTCGTACTTAAAGAACGAATGCGCGTGACGCAAGTGATTGGCGCGATCATGCTGATATTCGGATTGGTGATGTTTTTCAATGCCAGTCTGATTGAAATTTTTACTAAACTCACGGCTTACACCCTCGGCGTTATTTTGGGGGTATGCGCCGCCGTTGTCTGGGTTTGTTATGGCGTGGCGCAGAAGGTGTTATTGCAGCGTCTTGCCTCGCAGCAGATCCTGTTTTTGCTGTATGTTTTGTGTACACTGGCGTTAACGACGGTGGCCAGACCGCTGGGCGTGTTTCATTTAAGCTCCTGGCAAGTGGTGTGCTTATTGTTTTGCGGCCTCAATACCCTGGTGGGGTATGGCGCGCTTGCGGAAGCCATGGCGCGTTGGCAGGCGGCGCAAGTCAGCGCCATTGTGACCTTGACGCCATTGTTTACCCTGTTTTTTTCAGATTTATTGGCGGTGTTCTGGCCGGATTATTTCGCCGCTCCGCCATTGAATCTTGTCGGTTATGCCGGTGCGTTTGTGGTGGTGGCGGGTGCGATGTTTTCCGCAGTCGGGCATCGCTGGTGGCCTGGGCGGCCAAATTTAAGACCGGGGCTGCCTGTAAAGCCTCCCGGCAAATGAATGACGGAGAATTCCCATGAAATTCGTAGATGAGGCCGCCATAGTGGTGGTCGCGGGTGACGGCGGCAATGGTTGCGTCAGCTTTCGCAGAGAAAAATATATTCCTGATGGCGGACCGGATGGCGGCGACGGCGGCGACGGCGGCGACGTTTACATGAAAGCGGACGTCAACCTGAATACGCTTATCGATTACCGTTTTGAGCGATCTTTTCGCGCCGAACGCGGCCAAAATGGTCAAAGCCGGGATTGCACCGGTAAACGCGGTAAGGATATCACCATCAGAGTCCCGGTCGGTACCCGGATTCTCGATCAGGATACCGGCGAAGTCATGGGGGATATGACCCGTCATGACCAGGTTATGATGGTGGCGAAGGGGGGCTTTCATGGTTTGGGTAATGCCCGTTTCAAATCATCGATAAACCGGGCGCCCCGGCAAAAGACGGACGGCACCGCCGGCGAAAATCGCCAGTTGATGCTGGAATTGTTGTTGTTGGCCGATGTCGGTATGTTGGGACTGCCCAATGCCGGTAAGTCCACATTCATACGCGCGGTTTCCGCGGCGAAACCCAAAGTTGCCGATTATCCGTTCACCACGCTGGTGCCAAGCCTTGGGGTGGTCCGCATGGATAACGAGCAGAGCTTTGTCATCGCCGATATCCCCGGATTGATTGAGGGAGCGGCTGATGGCGCTGGTTTGGGCATCCGTTTTCTTAAGCACCTCGAACGTTGCCGTGTGTTATTGCATCTGATTGACTTGGCGCCGGTTGATGAGTCTGATCCGGTGGAAAACGCCAAAGTGATCATCAAGGAATTGGAACGCTACAGCGAAAAACTGGCGGAGAAACCGCGCTGGCTGGTATTCAATAAGGTCGATCTTTTGGATGCCGAAGAAGCTGATCGTCGCGCTAAGGCCATTGCTGAAGCATTGGGCTGGAAAGAGCAGTTTTATTTGATTTCCGCCGTCAATCGCGCCGGCGTCAAGGCTTTGTGCTGGGATGTGATGTCCTTTATCAATGCGCATCCGAAAGAAGCGCCGGTTGAGGAAGTAGCGGCCGATAAAGTCGAGTTCAAATGGGACGATTATCATCGTGAGCAGCTTGAGGAAGTTGCTGCGGCCGATGTTGAGGACGACGATGATGATGATTGGGATGAGGATGACGAACAGGGCATCGAGACGATTTATCATCGGTGAGTGAGTGTTAACCCGAGGGATCGGGTTTAGCATCCCCCGGCTGGGGCCAACCCCCGCTCGGTGTGGGTCCGGTGGGTATCGGGCCTACCACGCCATGGGGGACTCGGTTGGCTAACGCCAATTCGACCCCATTCGGCGTGCTTTCCCGATAGCCTCGCTTGTTAAACCCCCGCTCGCTGTGGGTCCGGAGGGTATCGGGCCCACCACGCCATGGGGCGACTCGGTTGGCTAACGCCAATTCGACCCCCTTCGGCGTGCTCTCCCGATAATTTCGTTCGCTAATACCGTTCGGTGTTGGTTCAGTTATTCTGGTAAATATCTTTGTACAACCGGCTTTCAAAACGCACCAGGGGTATGCGGCGGGCCTTTTGATCCTGCGGCTCTACGGCATAACCTGAAAGGTATTGTACGAAGGCCATGCGCTGGCCGCTGGCGGTGGTGATGAAGCCGGCCAGGTTGTATACGCCCTGTAGCGATCCGGTTTTGGCCGAGACTTTGCCGTCTACGCCCGCTTCGTGTAATCCGGCGCGGTACATTAATGTGCCGTCATAACCGGCTAATGGCAGCATGGATATGAAATTCAGCGTTTGATCGTGTTGTCCTATATATTGCAGCACCTGCATCATGGTGGCGGGCGAAAGCAAGTCATGGCGCGATAATCCGGAGCCATCCACCTGGATGGTATTGCCCAGGTCGATGCCGGCTTGTTGCCGCAATATTTGTCGTACCGCGTCCGACCCGGCGCGCCAGGTGCCGGGAACTTTGAAATGTTCGTGGCCGATGGTGCGAAAAACAGTGTCGGCAATCATGTTGTCGGATTTCTTCAGCATGACCCGCAGCAAGTCATGCAATGGCGCGGAATAGTTCTGGGCCAGCACGGTGCCCGCGGTTGTGGGCAGCGTTTGCCGTCTGAGCGTGCCGCCGATATCGATGCCGGCTTGCAGCAGTTCGTCTTTTAAAATAACGCCGGCGTAACTGGCGCCATCCTGGATGGCAAACGCCAACGGTAGCGGCTCGGCGCGTTGCGGCATGCAACCGGTCAGGGTAAAGCTATTGAACTCGCCAGGCACCACATCCAGTTCGCAGTATTGCCCGTCGGTCGATCCCCTTGGCAGCGTGCGTACCTGACTGAACATTTGCACCGGATAATAGGATGCCACCCGGACATAGGCGAGATCGCCGGCTCTCGGGGCGCTGTAAAGCGATACCGAGAAACAGTTGCGATCAACGATTGCCGCTCCTGGCGGAGCGCTGAAGCATTCGGTCAGATCATTCCAGGGCCAGCCGGGCGCTTTATCATGGCTGGCGAACACCGACGTGTCGATCACCAGATCGCCGGTAATCTGCCGTATCCCCAGTTTGCGCAGGCCGGCGACCATTTCACGCAGCTGTTGGCGCGTTAGCGTGGGATCGCCGCCGAAACGGGCGACCAGATTGCCATGCAGTACGCCGTTCGTCAGCGATCCGCGACTCTCAAAAGTGGTGCTGAAACGGTAGTTCGGGCCCAATTCCAATAACGCCGCCAAAGCGGTGATGACCTTTTGCGTACTGGCGGGCAACGCCATCTGCGGACTGTGATAATCGATCACGGGCGATGTTGCGCCGATTTTCTGCACTATCAACGCCAGATTGGTGCCATCCGGCAGTAATTCCATATAATTTTCAACCGGCGTAGCCTGAGCGGAAAGCATAAAAACGCAGGTCAATCCAATGAGCAAACGAGAAAAACGCATAATATTCGGCAACGACAAAGTAACGTGCTGCCATACTACGGTGCAAACAGGTCTAAAGTAAACGATGACCCATAGGGAACTCTAGGTTAAAATACGTATCAAAATGCAAATCGCTCTCGACCTGAAATGTTTCGCCAGGTTGGGATCTTTTTGCTTTTCGCTTGGGTAGTAGCGGAAATAGTACCGCCGTGACTACTATAAGTCATTGTCGGGACGGCGAATATTTTAGCAGGATGAAATAGTAGAGGTATTGCCATGACTCAAGTTCCTATGACTTTGCTTGGTGCTGAAAAATTACGGGAAGAGCTAGAATTTTTGAAAAGCGTCCGGCGCCCGGAAATTATCAGAGCCATCGCCGATGCCCGTGCACACGGCGATTTGAAAGAAAACGCGGAATATCACGCGGCACGAGAACAACAAGGTTTTTGCGAAGGGCGGATTCAGGAAATCGAGGCGAAATTGTCCAACGCCCAGGTTATCGACGTCACCAAAATGTCGGCCCAGGGCCGGGTGATTTTTGGCAGTACCGTCAGCGTTCTGAACCTGGATAACGAGGAGAAACTGACCTATCGCATTGTTGGCGACGATGAGGCGGATTTCAAACACAATCTGATTTCCATCAACTCGCCGATGGCGCGGGGTTTGGTAGGTAAGGAAGTAGGCGATGTGGCGCTGATTCGCGCGCCGGGCGGCGATTTAGAATACGAAATCTTGAAGGTGGAATATTTTTAGCCGATGTCGTTAGTTGCGTGATGTTTTGTAAAGAAAGGAAAAAGGCCGTAAGCGGCCTTTTCCTGTTTAATGCGGCATGGCACCTTTTCCTAGAAAAGCGGAAATCAGCGCGGTAAAGTGATTTTACGCTCCTTGGCGGGACGATAGAGCACCAGGATGCTGCCGATGATCTGAACGATGATGGCGCCGGTCTCGCGCACGATGGCATCGGCGATGAGCTTTTTGGTTTCGCGTTCTTCGGCGCTAAGTTTAATTTTGATTAGCTCATGATGCTCGATGGCTTGCTCGATTTCGGCCAGCACGCCTTCGGTCAGGCCGTTATTGCCCAGCATAACCACAGGTTTTAATGGGTGAGCCAGGCTTTTCAGGTGCTGTTTTTGTTTGTTGTTCAGATTCATTTGTCTTTTTTGCTTACGTTGGGATTGAAAACGGTACATTCTACCGCCATCTCATGATTATCACCAAATCGGTCGTGATGATATCTGGCGCATAATTGGCTTAATTTTCTCAAATCCCCTTTTTCAGGATAGTTGGAATACAAAATGACGACCAAAAAGCGTTCCGGCAGCTCAAGTCGGTGGCTTCAGGAACACTTTAGCGATAAATATGTCCTTGAGGCACAAAAAAAAGGACTCCGTTCCCGCGCCTGGTTTAAACTTGAAGCAATACAGCAGGGCGACAAGATTTTCAGGCAGGAAATGACGGTGGTGGATCTTGGCGCCGCACCTGGCGGCTGGTCCCAATATGTCGCCGGGCAAATTGGTAGAAAAGGGCGTATTATCGCTTGTGATATTCTCCCCATGGATCCCATCGTGGGCGTCGATTTTCTACAAGGGGACTTTCGTGATCCGCTGGTGCTGAAAGCATTGCTGGAAAGGGTTGGCGAAGGAAAAGTTCAGGTGGTCATGTGCGACATGGCGCCGAATATGAGTGGTACCCCGGCTGTCGATATTCCCAAAGCCATGTATTTAGCTCAATTGGCTTTGGAGATGTGCCGGGATGTGCTGGCACCAGGCGGCAGTTTTCTGGTTAAAGTCTTTCAGGGAGAAGGTTTTGATGAATACCTACGAGAAATTCGCTCCCTATTTACGAAGGTAAAGATTCGTAAGCCAGACGCTTCCCGCGCGCGATCGCGCGAAGTGTACATTGTGGCGACAGGGCGCAAAATAGAGTACCCTACGCTAATTGTTAACACCGTTGTAATATGAGGTTAATCCCTTGAGTGACATGGCGAAAAACCTGATTCTCTGGTTGGTCATCGCGGTAGTGCTGATGTCGGTATTTCAGAGCTTCGGGCCCAGCGAATCCAATAGCCGTAAGGTGGATTACACCACCTTTATGTCTGAATTGAATCAGGATCAAATTAGGGAAGCGCGTATTAACGGGCGAGAGATTACCGTTACCAGGAAAGACAGCAACCGCTACACCACGTATATACCGGTCAATGATCCCAAGTTACTGGACATTTTGTTGACCCGTAATGTCAAGGTTGTCGGCGAACCGCCGGAAGAACCCAGTCTTCTGGCGTCGATCTTTATTTCCTGGTTCCCGATGCTCTTGTTGATCGGCGTCTGGATCTTCTTTATGCGGCAAATGCAGGGCGGCGGCGGCAAAGGGGCAATGTCCTTTGGCAAGAGCAAGGCCCGAATGCTCACTGAGGATCAGATCAAAACAACCTTTGCCGACGTGGCGGGTTGCGATGAGGCAAAAGAAGAAGTCAGCGAATTGGTGGACTATCTGCGCGAACCGAGCCGTTTCCAGAAACTGGGCGGGAAGATTCCAAAAGGCGTGCTGATGGTAGGGCCTCCAGGTACCGGCAAGACTTTGCTGGCCAAGGCCATCGCCGGCGAAGCCAAGGTTCCGTTTTTCACCATATCCGGTTCTGATTTTGTTGAAATGTTTGTCGGCGTCGGCGCTTCGCGCGTGCGGGATATGTTTGAACAAGCCAAGAAAGCCGCGCCTTGCATCATCTTCATCGATGAAATCGATGCGGTGGGTCGCCAGCGCGGCGCCGGTTTGGGCGGCGGTCATGACGAACGCGAACAAACCTTGAACCAGATGCTGGTTGAAATGGACGGATTTGAAGGCACCGAAGGCGTTATCGTCATCGCCGCCACCAACCGTCCTGACGTGCTGGACCCTGCATTGCTGCGTCCGGGCCGTTTCGACCGCCAGGTCGTGGTTGGTTTGCCGGATGTCCGCGGCCGTGAACAGATTCTGAAAGTGCATATGCGCCGGGTGCCTTTGGCCACCGACATGGATGCGTCGGTTATTGCGCGCGGCACGCCCGGATTCTCCGGCGCGGACTTGGCCAATCTGGTCAACGAAGCGGCGTTGTTCGCGGCGCGCGGCAGCAAACGCGTGGTTTCCATGGTGGAATTCGAAAAAGCCAAAGACAAAATCATGATGGGGGCTGAACGCCGCTCCATGGTGATGACGGAAGCGCAAAAAGAGTCCACCGCGTATCACGAAGCGGGCCATGCCATCATCGGTCGTTTGGTGCCGGAACATGATCCGGTTCACAAAGTCACGATTATTCCGCGTGGCCGGGCGTTGGGCGTCACGTTCTTCCTGCCGGTCGGCGATTCCATCAGCGCCAGCCGTCAGAAACTTGAAAGCCAGATTTCCACTCTGTACGGCGGTCGTCTGGCGGAAGAGATTATCTACGGTCCGCAAAAAGTGTCGACCGGCGCGTCGAATGATATCAAGGTCGCGACCTCCATTGCTCGCAACATGGTGACTCAATGGGGTTTCTCCGAAAAACTCGGGCCGCTGCTTTATGCCGATGAAGAAGGCGAAGTGTTCCTGGGCCGTTCGGTGGCGAAGGCTAAACACATGTCCGATGAAACGGCGCGTATTATCGACCAGGAAGTCAAATCGTTGATTGAGCGCAATTATACCCGCGCCCGCACGTTGTTGATGGAAAATATGGATATCCTGCATTCAATGAAAGATGCATTGATGAAATATGAAACCATTGACGCGCCGCAAATTGACGATCTGATGGGCCGTAAAACGGTGCGTCCGCCTGCCGGCTGGGATGATTCACCGAGCAATCATTCATCCAACACGTCCAATACCGGCGGCACGCCTCAGGCCCCGACTCCGGTCGATCAGCCGAATACGCCGAATCCCGGCAATACCATGTCGGAGCAATTCGGCAATAACAGGGCGTAAGCGCAAAACGGTGTTAACGTTTGTCGCCTGTGTTCAGGTTGAAAGTGAAGTTTAACTGCCAAAAAGCGCCCCGGCCTAACCGCCGGGGCGCTTTTTTATTAAGCACGGCGCGCGCGGGTTGGCTGTGACGCTTCTCTTGCAAAGGCCCCGGCGATCAATCCGGGGCCTTTCGCTTTCTGGGAATACGGTGAGAACAGCGGTTTTTTCTGCGGATAATGGTAAGATAGCTCGCCATTGTTAGTCGACAAAAGGATAGGTATCGGCATGCAGCTTCAGACTCGCCTGCGCACCCTCGATCTTCGCACGCCTCGGGTTATGGGCATTCTCAATGTAACGCCCGACTCTTTTTCCGATGGCGGTAAATACAATCATCTCGATGCGGCGCTGGCTCATGCCGCGGAAATGATCGCCGCCGGCGCCGCCTTGATTGATATTGGCGGCGAATCAACCCGCCCAGGCGCAAAGATCGTGAGCGCCGAAGAGGAGGCGTACCGGGTATTGCCGGTGGTTGAGGCATTGGCGCAACGTTTTGATGTGCTGATTTCCGTTGATACCTCCAGAGCGCTGGTCATGCGGGAAAGCGCGGCGGCGGGCGCGCATTTGATTAACGATATTCGCGCCCTCGGCGAGCCTGGCGCGCTGGACGCGGCGCGCGACAGCGGGTTGCCCGTTTGCTTGATGCATATGCAAGGGGAGCCCCATAGCATGCAGCAGGCTCCCCGTTATGACGATGTGCTGGCGGATGTCGATGGTTTTTTTGCAGAGCGTATCGCGCTCTGTGTCGCGGCAGGCATCGATAGAAGCAGGCTGTTGCTGGATCCTGGTTTCGGTTTCGGCAAAAATTCATTCCACAATTACCGCCTCTTGTCACGGCTGGGCGATTTTCATCACTTCGGTTTGCCGATCCTGGTGGGGATGTCGCGTAAATCCATGATAGGCCAACTCACCGAGGCGGCACCCGAACAACGCCTTATCGGCAGCGTCGCCTGTGCGGTGATTGCCGCCATGCAAGGCGCGCATATTATCCGTGTCCACGATGTCAAAGAAACCATTGAAGCGATGCGTATCGTCGGCGCGACGCTTTCAGCAAAGGAATCCCTATTTGTATGATTGACCATAAATATTTTGGAACTGATGGCATCCGCGGCAAAGTCGGCGAGAGCCCCATTACGCCGGATTTCGTATTGAAGCTGGGGTGGGCGGCCGGTAAAGTGCTGGCCCGCCATGGCTCGCGTAAAATCATTATCGGCAAAGATACCCGCATTTCCGGTTATATGCTGGAGTCGGCACTGGAAGCCGGCCTGGCGGCGGCCGGCCTGTCGGCGGCTTTCACCGGACCCATGCCTACGCCGGCTATTGCCTATCTGACCCGAACTTTCAGGGCGGAAGCGGGCATCGTCATCTCGGCGTCGCATAACCCCTACTATGACAATGGCATCAAATTCTTTTCCATTGACGGCACTAAATTGCCCGATGAAGTGGAGCATGCTATCGAAGCCGAGTTGGAAAAGAATCTGACTTGCGTTGAATCCGCCGAATTGGGCAAAGCGAGTCGCATCGTGGATGCGGCGGGTCGCTACATCGAATTCTGTAAAGGCACGTTTCCCAGCAATTGCAGCCTGAAAGGTCTCAACATCGTCGTGGATTGCGCCAATGGCGCTACCTACCATATTGCGCCCAGCGTGTTGCGCGAATTGGGCGCTGATGTGGTGGCGATCGGGTGTCAGCCGGACGGCATGAATATCAACCAGGAATGCGGCGCCACCGATGTGCGTTTACTCCAGCGGCAGGTTCTGGAAAAGAAGGCCGATCTGGGTATTGCCTATGACGGAGATGGCGACCGGGTCATCATGGTCGACCATCTTGGCAACAAAGTGGACGGCGATCAGATACTGTATATCATCGCGCGGGAAAAACTGCGCCAGGGCCAGCTTAGCGGCGGCGTGGTCGGTACGCTCATGAGCAATATGGGGCTGGAATTGGCGCTTAAGCAATTGGGCATTCCTTTTGTGCGAGCTAATGTCGGCGACCGCTATGTGCTTGAAAAATTGCAGGAAAAAGGCTGGCGTATTGGGGCGGAAAATTCCGGTCACGTCATCTTGCTGGATAAAACCACCACGGGCGATGGGATTATCGCCGGATTGCAGGTGTTATCCGCCATGGTGGGCAATCATATGACGCTGCATGATCTCTGCAGCGGAATGCGCCTGCTGCCGCAAATACTGGTTAATGTCCGGTTTGAAGGGCGCCACGATCCGCTGGAGTCCGTCCTGGTGAAGCAGGCTTTGGCTGATGTGGAGACTGCCCTTGCCGGCAAAGGTCGGGTATTATTGCGTAAGTCCGGCACCGAGCCATTGATCCGCGTGATGGTGGAGGGGGAGAATGAAGATCAGGTGGTGCGTTTAGCGAATCTTATCGCCGATGCGGTAAAGACCGCTGGTTAAGATGAAGTGAATGGGCGATTGCCCATTCATCGTCGCGGCGGCTGATGTTTTTTTCCGCTATCAGCATATTAGCCTTAATTTACGCTTGCGCACGCACCTGGCTTTAGTTAGTATTCACACCCGCTTCAGTGGGAGTTTTTTGTAACTGCACTGGGGCTATTGTTTAACGTGCGGTTAAAGCCGCAAGGATATCAAAAAGATTATGTATGAAGCTCTGTTGGTCATATTCCTGTTGATAGCGGTTGGGCTAGTTGCGCTGATCATGCTGCAGCAAGGAAAAGGTGCTGATATGGGCGCCTCGTTTGGCGCAGGCGCTTCCGCCACTCTGTTTGGTTCTAGCGGTTCAGGTAATTTCATGACCCGCGTGACAGCTGTATTGGCAACATTATTTTTCATCCTGAGTATGGTCCTTGGCAACATCAGCGGCGACCATACGAAAAAAGGCAGTGAGTGGGATAATTTGAATCAGCCGCAGCAAACGGGGAAAACGCCTTCCCAAGCGCCGGCTAAATCGAATAACGATATTCCGCAATAAGCTGTATTACCCCGATTGCGAGACTATATCGGGTAAAAGTGGAAAAAGATTTATAAAGTCATAAAGCTATTAAGAGTGCCGAGGTGGTGGAATTGGTAGACACGCTACCTTGAGGTGGTAGTGCCCGATTGGGCTTACGGGTTCAAGTCCCGTCCTCGGTACCAAATTAGATTCTAAAGACGTCGGCCGACGTCTTTTTTGTTGTCTTTATGTTACTCAAAAATAGCAATTTTGGTTAAACCGCTTCGCTCATCCCCATTTTTTCCTTTTGCATCGCCGAATATTTGTGAGTAAATTTGTCATTGCCAGCAAATAAGCAGGCCTGGTAACAGTACGGTCATGGCAATTTTCGTAATAACCCCAATCTTCCCATAGATAAAAATTTCTCCATGAGTTGTTTCTCTCTCTTTCATATTTTGAATGTTAATGGTATTAATATTAATTCGCATTAACATTATTAATAACTCATGATAGAGGTTCAAAACGTTAGCAACATTTGTCATAGGGCTGCGTGAAGGTCTGGAAGCAGCGCTGATTGTCGGCATTATCGCGGCGTTTTTGCGCAAGAACGGCAAACGCCTGACGGCCATGTGGCTTGGCGTTGTCCTGGCGGTGATCCTTTCCATCGTGGTCGGCGTCGGTCTTGACCTGGCGGAACAGGCGTTGCCCCAGTCCAGACAAGAGGGCATGGAGTCGGTCATCGGCGCCATCGCGATATTTTTTGTCACCGGCATGATCTTTTGGATGAATGCACACGCCCACGATATGCGCCGGCAGCTTGAGTCTGAAGCGGCGGACGCCATCAGCCAGGCCAGCGCATATGCTCTGGCCAGTATGGCCTTTCTGGCGGTGTTGAAAGAAGGCTTCGAAACCAGCGTCTTCCTGCTGGCGACCTTTTCAGCGGCGCAATCGGCGGAACTGGCCGCTGCCGGGGCTATCATCGGTTTACTCCTGGCGGTCGTTATCGGCTGGGGAATTTATATCGGTGGGGTCAGAATCAATCTCGCCCGGTTTTTCAGCTTTACCGGCGCGTTCTTGCTTCTGGTCGCCGCGGGACTGGTGATTTCTTCGCTGCGTACCGCCCATGAAGCCGGGTGGCTGAATGTCGGCCAACAGTTGACCATGAACTTGTCTTGGCTTGTGGCGCCCGGCACCGTATCCTCAGCGCTGATCACCGGCGTCCTGGGCATTCCCGCCGACCCCAGATTGATTGAAGTGACGGGCTGGCTGATTTATCTGTTTGCGGTCGCGTCGTATCTTTATTGGCCGACAGCCATCCGTCCCCGGCCGCGTTTGGCGGCGCGGTTGCAGATAGTCGCCGCCATGATGCTGGCGGCCTTAGCGCTTGGGTTATTCCTGTTTTATCCGGTTGCCCTTCCCGGGACGCCAGAACGGGCGACGCTGGTCATGGCGGCGGGGCCCGACGCGCACTCTATCGGCACTGTTCGCCTGGAACCGGGCTTAGGCGCATCCCCGGCGATGCTGAAAATTGCCCTGAACGATGCCCAAGAGAGCGAACTGCCGCTACCGTCGGACCAACTGCAACAGGATAACTACGATGGTATCGACGTCTCGGTCTGGGCTATCAACCGCGCGGACAAGCTGACGGATGCGCCGTCCACGCTAACGCTGGATCAAGTGGTCTCGCTTAACGGCGGACGGGTTCCCATTGGCCTGAATCCCCAACAACACCCGGGGCCGTTCGCCGCCGACTGGTCGACTCAATGTTCCACCCGCGTCCGGCTTGCCGATAACGTGCTGCTGGATGCGTCCAGTCACGCCACTGTTCAGCTTATCTTATCCGGTAGCGGTCTTCAGACGCCACGTACGCTCATCGTCAACAATGACGGCAATCAAACGCCCGCATGTCACTGGCAAGTGGATGACGCTTACCGCAATCAGGTGATCGCCGCATTGAATGGGGTTGCCGCCGCGCGTGATGAACGCCGTTTCTGGACGATCGGATTACCCCTCGCACTGGCGCTGGCCGCGCTGAGCCTTATCGCCGCCGCCGCCCGAATGCTTATCCGGCTGCGCCGCGTCCCACGCGCGGCCATGGCCAAAACCTCGAACGGCCATTGTGCCGAAAATCCAAATGATAAAGGAGCAACTCATGCCGAGCGCTAACCAGCCGACACGTCCACGGTTCGCCAAGACCGGTCTCGCCACTCTACTCATGCTCGCTTGCGGCGCATACTCGATTGACGCCATGGCGGACAGTTCGCCCGCGCCGGTAAAAAATGGCGTTTCACAGGTTAACGTGACCTTGACCGGTGATAACGGCGGTACCTGTGTTCTCGATCACGAGACGGCCAAGGCCGGCCCTGTTACGTTTGCGGTTACCAACAAAACCGCCACCTCGATAACGGAGGTAGAACTCCAGAGCAACAATCGTATCCTGGGGGAAAAGGAAAATCTCGCTCCCGGCCTGCCTTCCGTCAGCTTCACGCTCCAGCTTGATGGCGGCGCTTATCAGGTATATTGCCCGGGCGCAGGGCAGGAAATGGTGAATTTCAGCGTGACCGGCAAGAGCGCCGCACAGCCGACGGGCAGTACGGCTGCGATTCTCGCGTCCGGCACGAAAGATTATGCCAACTATGTCAACGGGGTGGTGGACGATATGGTGACGGCGGTTAACCGGCTGAAAGCCGATATCGACGCGGGCAATATCGCCAAGGCCCGGACCGATTATCCGTTAGCCCGGCCATTCTATGAACGCATTGAATCGGACGTGGACGGGTTTGTTCTGCCCGGTTTTAAAGCCACCGATAATGTGGGTAATCTTGATTATCTTATTGATATGCGCACCTCCAATCTCGATCCGAAAGTAGGTTGGCATGGTTTTCACGCCATCGAGCGGGATTTATTTCAGAACGGCAAAATTACTGATCAGACCCGGCAGTTGGCGGCTGAATTGCAAACCAACGCCGTCAGACTGCAAAATGTGGTGAAATCGCTGAATTACAAGCCTGTCGATTTGGCCAATGGCGCCGCGGATTTGCTGGAAGAAGTTCAGACGACCAAAGTCACCGGCGAAGAAGAAGCGTTTAGCCACTTCGACCTGGTGGATTTCGCCGGTAATGTCGAAGGCGCACAACAGGCGTTTGCCTTCCTGGAACCCGGTATGGAAAAAATCGATCCCGATTTGACCAGGCAGGTGAACGCGCAATTTGCCGCCGTGAACAAATTGCTGGATTCATACCGGAATCCGGCCGTAGCCGGCGGTTATCAATACTATACCGCTCAATTGAAAACTGCCGACGCCGCCAAACTGAGCAAAAGCATCCAGGCGCTGCAGGAACCGCTGTCCAAAATCGCCGAAAAAGTCGCGACGGCAGGGCAGGAGCATCATATATGAGTCGTAAGGACAACCCGGCGGCGAAACCGACCGGCGCGTTTTCACGCCGCGATCTGATTCGTGGCGCGGTGGTCGGCGCGCTCGGGATATCCACTTACGCCGCCGCGCCGGCCTACGCGGCGGCGCAGTCCCCAGGCGGTCAGGGGGATAGCGTTGACCTCTCGCGGACTTACGACTTTTATGGCGATGCCGGGCAAGCGGGCATCCATACGCCGCCGCAGCGTTATACGTTCTACATGACCTTTGATTTGACCACCGCGCAACGTACCGATCTTCAAGTTCTGCTGGCGCGTTGGTCGGGCGCCATCGCCCAATTGATGCAGGGGAAAACCATCGGCCAGGTTGAACCGGCCCGCGAAAGCGGCGTCGGTTTCGATACCGGCGAGGCGCTTGACCTTGGCCCGGCCTCCCTGACGGTGACGGTGGGGCTGGGGCCCCGTGTTTTCACCGATACCTATGGCCTGCAGCAGCAAAAACCCGCTTTGTTGCGCGAATTAATCCCATTGCCCAGCGATGCGCTCAAGCCTGAGTTTACCGGCGGCGATCTTTCACTGCAGGCCTGTGCGGACGATCCGCAGGTGGCGTATCATGCCATCCGGGATTTGGCCCGGATCGCCAAAGAGACCGGCACCGCATCTACCCGCTGGACGGTGATGGGGTTTGGCCGCGCTTCCGCCGGCAAAGGCCAGACTACGCCTCGCAATCTGATGGGCTTTAAAGACGGCACGCGTAATATCATGGAAGATGCCGACGTCGAAAAACATGTCTGGGTAAAAGATTCCCCGCCTTGGCAGCGTTATGGCAGTTATCAGGTGGTACGCAAAATTCAGATGCATATTGAAAACTGGGATACCGACCGGGTCAGTGAACAGAATTCCGTGTTTGGCCGCCACAAAATTTCCGGCGCGCCCCTCTCCGGCGTCGGCGAGTTTGATACGCCGGATTTTCAGAAAAGAGACGCCGACGGTAACCTGATGATTCCGCTTAATGCGCATATCAGCCTGGCGGCCCATGAGAATAACAACGGCGTCCGAATATTGCGTCGGTCATACAACTATACCGACGGCATCAACGATGTGGGTCTGTTCGACGCGGGACTGCTGTTTGTCAGTTATCAGAATGACCCGGCGCATTTTGAGTCGCTGCAAACCAAACTTGGCGCGTCCGACGCCCTTAATGAATATATCTCCCATATTGGTTCGGCGATATTTTTCGTTCCGCCAGCGCCAAAGGCGGGTTCTTATATTGCTGAAGGGATGTTCGGCTGAGCAGGGTTATGGCATCATCAACACCCAGTCAGGTGTTCTGCTCATATCATTATTGTTACCCCGTGGCCAGTGCCACGGGTTTTTCAATGATGCACCTGACTTAAATAAATTAGCGTAAAAAACTACGTAAGATGTCCAAGCGAGACATTTTATTCTTTATAGATAGTTTAATCTGCTGTCCATCACAACCCACTCTCTGTTTATGAGCGATTTATGAAATTCCCACTGCTTCGCTTGTTATATATTGCAATCCTCATGTTTAAGCGACGTTTTTAGACGCTATGGCGCCATAACTACGCGTACGCCTAAATACAATACGTTATAAGAAACATTATGAGGAATAAATCATGGGATCCAATAATATATCTAATGGACCATCGTTTCATGAACCTAACCATACACGCATTGGGTCCGAAATTGGCCGCAACTGCGAAGAACCTATCGCCAATCAAACTCCCTTACCGGCAAAAATGGTCAAAGGACTTTCTACAGTCAGGAACGTCTATGAGAAAATAGCGCTAAAACTTAATGATTTCGTTTTTGAGGTCAAGTTTCTTTTAGTAAAGTTAGTCGAGAAACTATCAACTAATAAGCAACCTCAACAGACAGAAGGTACCCATGCAAGCCAGAAAGGGGGCATAAGCATCCATAGGGAAATCGCACCGAAATCAATACTGATCGCGTTAACCCTTAATGGGCATACCGACCCTGATGCAAAAATGTTAATTGATTTTATTTCTCGGCGTCCGCAAGATGCTATTTTTTCTTCAGACAATGTTTCCATCAAAGGTAATAAATTACTGTTCCAAACACCCGTAGTTATCGAAAAAGACAATGAGGCGGCCAGTAAAGAAGTGAGAGTTATTAAGGAAATAGTTATAGATGATAAACAAGAATCCACTGACGATTTTTTAACTCTCTTTAGTCGGTTATATATTTTGGATCCGGCTAGGAAATTCAATAATCTGGAACATCTGGCGCAAATGATGTCCAATGTAGACCCGGATTATTCGTATGAAGATATCCGTTTCGCTCAGGATCTTCCTGGCTGGATGAATGATCTGCCTCCGGAAGATGCGAGAACTTTCTATACAGACCATAAACAGGATTGCCAACTATTGTTGAGAGAATACCGTGCAGTTGATGGCAAGTTGGTTTATTTCCCCAAGTTTGCTCCCGAGCAATTTGCCAAAATCAGGGCTGAGATAAATCGTTTGCAAGCCGCAATGGCCGACTTGCCCACCGCCGGCGATACAGCCCCGATACCGAACTTGCCGAACACAAACCCACCCACTCGGATTGAACATGCTCGCTCGATTTTCATTAACGGGATGCTGCAACTGCAGGAGTCAGGAGAAGAGGACTCATCTTCCGCCCGGTTGCCGATATCGCCACAACATTTATCATCGCAAACGCCGGTTGCGATGCCAAGTGTCAGGCACGCGCAGTCGGTATCACCGCAAAACAATAGCGAATCGCTTCAATCCGCAAGGTCAATCATCAGCCGGAGGAGCGTGCTGGAAAGTAACCAAAATATTTCAACTCAATTAATGAGTCACGGCGGACAAACGAATATTCCGAGAGTCAAAAATCTACTGAAATTTTTTGAAGACGTAACCGCGACGAAACAATAATGCTTGGCGCCACAAGCACGAGTGCCTCGAAGGATGATTCTTGCGGCCTGGCCCATTTCCCGGTCGGCGCATACCTCCTGTCGCGTGTTTCCCGTTTCCTGTTGGGCCGGGGCGGGATATTTCGCCAGCGCCCGGCCGTTGAGGTGCGGCAAGCGGCATTTTAACCGGCGCAAGCCGGTAATGGCCGTGGTTTCCGGTTTTAATTATATCTATTCAAGTCCAATGCGCGGGTAATCGTGATACAATGAGACGTCAATAACATGTTAACCTATGCCGTTCCTAACATAATGTTAACTTGCTTATTTGCCATTATCAGCGTAATATTCGCAACGTTTTCAGACGCGGGGTGGAGCAGCCTGGTAGCTCGTCGGGCTCATAACCCGAAGGTCGTCGGTTCAAATCCGGCCCCCGCAACCACTTTCTTTTAGAGTTCTTTTTCAAATATACTGCTCATAGGCGTTATACTTAATCTTATCGCAGCGGCGTTTGAAAAAAGATTCTTTGGAATGTTGTAAAGCCGTTTGCGGCTTACAGGGTCCCAGTCGCAAAAAGCCCCGAATATTCGGGGTTTTTTGTTATTTAGCGAGAGAACTACTGGGCTTTTAGCCCTTTTTTTATGTCTTGGGGGTGGGTTTGTCCACATTAGAACAAAAATTGACGGAGATGATTAGCGCACCGGTGGAAGCCTTGGGCTATGAGCTTGTGGGCATCGAATTCCTGCGGGGTCGCCAGTCAACGTTACGTATCTATATTGATAGCGAAAATGGCATCACTGTCGAAGATTGTGCTGATGTCAGCCACCAGGTCAGTGCGGTACTGGATGTCGAGGATCCGATTTCCGTGGCTTACAGCCTCGAAGTCTCTTCTCCGGGACTTGATCGGCCATTATTTACCGCCGCGCAATTTACCCAGTTTATCGGTGAAGAAGTCAGCTTGGTTTTGCGTATTGCCATGCAGAATCGTCGTAAGTGGCAGGGAATCATTAAAACGGTTGACGGCGAAATGATCACGGTGACGGTGGAAGAAAAAGATGAAGTGTTCGCTTTGAGCAACATCCAGAAAGCGAACCTGGTACCCCACTTTTAACGTTTTAATGAGGCAACTAGGATGAATAAAGAAATTCTGGCTGTTGTTGAAGCAGTTTCCAACGAGAAAGCGGTTCCTCGTGAAAAAATTTTTGAAGCGTTGGAAACCGCGCTGGCTACGGCAACAAAGAAAAAATACGAGCAAGAAATCGAGGTTCGTGTCAATATTGATCGGAAAACAGGCGATTTTGAAACCTTCCGCCGTTGGGTTATTGTGGATGAAGTGACGCAGCCCACCCGGGAAATTACCCTGGCGGCGGCTCAGTTCGAAGATCCCAGCTCTTCTTTGGGCGGTTACGTAGAGGACGAAATCGAGTCGGTGGTTTTTGACCGCATCACCACGCAAACCGCAAAACAGGTTATCGTACAGAAAGTACGTGAAGCCGAACGCGCCATGGTGGTGGATCAATTCCGTCAACACGAAGGCGAAATCGTCACCGGTGTGGTGAAAAAAGTCAATCGCGATAATATCAGCCTCGATTTGGGCAGTAACGCCGAAGCGGTCATCGGTCGCGAAGATATGCTGCCGCGCGAGAATTTCCGTCCAGGTGATCGTATTCGCGGCGTGTTATATTCGGTTCGGCCGGAAGCGCGCGGCGCGCAGTTGTTTGTCAGCCGTTCGCGTCCAGAGATGCTCATTGAGCTGTTTCGCATTGAAGTGCCGGAAATCGGCGAAGAAGTCATTGAAATCAAAGCTGCTGCTCGCGATCCGGGTTCCCGGGCCAAAATCGCTGTTAAAACCAACGATAAGCGTATTGATCCCGTGGGCGCCTGTGTCGGTATGCGCGGCGCGCGCGTGCAGGCGGTTTCAAGCGAATTGGGCGGCGAACGCATCGATATCGTGCTATGGGATGACAATCCGGCTCAGTTTGTGATCAACGCCATGGCGCCCGCCGATGTGGCTTCCATCGTGGTGGATGAAGACAAACACCAGATGGATATCGCGGTCGAATCCGGCAACCTGGCGCAGGCTATCGGGCGCAACGGGCAAAATGTTCGTCTGGCATCGCAGCTTAGCGGCTGGGAACTTAATGTCATGACGGTCGAGGATTTGCAAGAAAAGCATCAGGCTGAAGCTCACGCCGCCATTGATATTTTCACCAAGCACCTGGATGTTGATGAAGAATTCGCCACAGTGCTGGTAGAAGAAGGTTTTTCCTCATTGGAAGAGCTCGCCTATGTCCCGATCAAGGAATTGATGCAAATCGAGGGATTGGACGAAGAAATGGTGGAAGCGCTGCGCGATCGGGCGAAAAATGCTCTGACTACGCTCGCTTTGGCGCAGGAAGAAACTCGCGGCGGGGGCAAGCCGGCTGAAGACCTGCTAAATTTGCCGGAACTGGAGCGCGAAATGGCGTTCAAGTTGGCGGCGCGCGGTGTTTGTACGCTGGAAGAGCTTGCCGAACAGGGTGTCGATGACCTGTCGGATATTGAGGGGCTGAGTAAAGAAAAGGCCGGTGAGCTGATTATGGCCGCCCGTAATATCTGTTGGTTTGGCGACAACGCGTAATAAACTGTAGCAGGAAAGGAACAGCATGACAGATGTAACCGTAAAATCGCTGGCCGCAGAAATTGAGACTCCGGTTGATCGCCTGGTACAGCAGTTTGCTGATGCTGGTATCGATAAAACCGCAGCGGATTCTGTGACCCAGCATGAGAAACAAACGTTATTAGCTTACCTAAACCGTGAGCGGGCCAATACGCCAAATAAATTAACTTTACAGCGTAAAACGCGCAGTACCTTGAATATTCCGAGTACTGGCGGTAAAAGTAAGTCTGTACAAATAGAAGTCCGCAAGAAACGTACTTATTTGCAACGCGATTCGCAGACCGCCGCCCAGGCGGAAGCCGAAGAGCTGGCAAAACGTGAAGCGGAAGCATTAGCCCTTCGTGAAGCTGAAGAGCGGGCACAGCAAGAAGCCGCTGAAAAAGCCAAACGCGAATCCGAAGAAAAAGCAAAACGTGCGGCCGAAGAAAAAGCCAAACGTGAGGCCGCTGAGCAAGCGAAACGTGTGGCAGCGGAAAGTGAAAAATTGACTAACCAGCAGACCAATACTATGACCAAGTCACCACAGGCGGTAGAGAAAGCCCGCCGTGAAGCCGAGGCCGCTGAGCTTAGACGGAAAGCGGAAGAGGAAACGCGTCGCAAGGTCGAAGAAAATGCCCGTCTTGCAGTAGAAGAAGCAAAACGCATGGCGGAAGAGAATGGCGGTACCTGGGTTGCGACACCGGAGCCTGTGGAAGAAGACGCCAGTGATTATCATGTCACCACTTCACATCATGCCCGTGAAGCGGAAGACGAGAACGATCGCAAGGTGGAAGGCGAACGTCGCGCCCGTACCCGGGGCGGCAAAGCCACCAAGCAGAAGAAAACCAGCCGCTTGTCCGAATCCAAGGCCGATCGCGAAGAGGCTCGCGCCGTAACCCGCGGCGGCAAAGGCAAACGCAAGCCAAGCACCTTGCAGCAGAGCTTCACCAAGCCAGCCCAGATTGTGAACCGCGATGTGGTGATCGGTGAAACCGTCACCGTGGCCGAACTGGCCAATAAAATGGCGGTGAAAGGATCGCAGGTCATCAAGGCGATGATGAAACTTGGCGCCATGGCCACCATCAACCAGGTTATCGATCAGGAAACCGCGCAACTGGTGGCTGAAGAAATGGGCCACAAGGTTATTTTGCGCCGCGAGAACGAACTGGAAGAAATGGTCATGAGCGACCGTGACACTGGCGCGGCGGCTGAGCCTCGCGCACCGGTCGTCACCATCATGGGCCATGTCGACCATGGCAAGACCTCGCTGCTTGATTACATCCGCTCCACCAAAGTGGCGGCGGGCGAAGCCGGCGGCATTACCCAGCATATCGGCGCTTACCATGTCGAAACCGACAATGGCATGATCACCTTCCTCGACACCCCGGGGCATGCCGCGTTTACCGCCATGCGCGCCCGCGGCGCTCAAGCGACGGATATCGTGGTATTGGTTGTCGCCGCCGATGACGGCGTGATGCCCCAGACCATCGAAGCCATTCAGCATGCCAAAGCCGCCAAAGTGCCGGTGGTGGTTGCTGTCAACAAAATCGATAAACCGGAAGCCGATCCTGATCGGGTCAAGAATGAATTGACGCAATACGGCGTGATTCCGGAAGAATGGGGCGGCGAAAGCCAATTCGTTAATGTTTCGGCCAAATCCGGCGCCGGCATCGATGAATTGCTCGACGCCATTCTGCTCCAGGCTGAAGTTCTTGAACTGAAAGCCATTCGTGTCGGCATGGCCAGCGGCGCGGTTATCGAGTCATTCCTTGATAAAGGCCGCGGTCCGGTTGCCACCGTGCTGGTGAAAGAAGGCACGCTGAATAAAGGCGATATCGTTCTTTGCGGTTTCGAGTATGGCCGTGTTCGCGCCATGCGTGATGAATTGGGTCGCGAAGTGTCCTCCGCCGGCCCGTCCATCCCAGTGGAAATTCTCGGTCTGTCGGGTGTGCCGGCGGCCGGTGACGAAGCCACCGTCGTGCGGGACGAAAAGAAAGCCCGTGAAGTGGCCTTGTATCGTCAAGGCAAATACCGTGAAGTCAAATTGGCGCGCCAGCAGAAATCCAAGCTGGAAAATATGTTCGCCAATATGACCGAAGGCGAAGTTTCCGAACTGAACATCGTCTTGAAAGCCGATGTGCAGGGTTCGACGGAAGCTATTGGCGATGCGCTGGAAGCGTTGTCCACGGATGAAGTCAAAGTCAAGATTGTCGGGTCCGGCGTGGGTGGGATTACAGAAACCGATGCCACTCTGGCCGCGGCTTCCAATGCCATCATCCTGGGCTTTAATGTCCGCGCCGATGCATCCGCCCGTCGCGTGATTGAATCCGAAAGTCTGGATTTACGCTATTACTCGGTTATCTATGACCTGATCGATGAAGTCAAACAGGCCATGAGCGGCATGCTGGCGCCGGAATACCGTCAGGAAATCATCGGCCTGGCCGAAGTCCGTGATGTGTTCCGTTCGCCTAAATTCGGCGCAATCGCCGGTTGTATGGTGACCGAAGGGGTGGTGAAACGCCACAACCGTATCCGTGTGCTGCGTGATAACGTCGTTATCTATGAAGGCGAGCTGGAGTCATTGCGTCGCTTCAAGGACGATGTCACCGAAGTGCGCAGCGGTATGGAATGCGGTATCGGCGTGAAAAATTACAACGATGTCCAACCGGGCGATGTTATCGAAGTCTTCGAAACCATCGAAATCCAGCGGACTATCGCCTGATAATCAATACAAGGGCATTCTTCATGCCCTTCAGTCGAACTCAATCAAGGGGGGCGTGATACCCAACGGATTTTGAGTTGCAGTAAGGCGTAGCCAATACGCCCGCAACTTGGAAGATGACGGGTATACGCCCCTCCTTTTTCTCTGGAGAATATCATGGCTAAAGAATACAGCCGCACCCAGCGCGTTGCTCAAGAGATGCAGAAAGAAATCGCCATCATACTGCAACGTGAAATCAAAGATCCCAGAGTGGGCATGGCGACCGTTTCCGGTGTCGAAGTTTCGCGCGATCTGGCTTACGCCAAGGTGTTCGTGACCTTTTTGAATGATAGCGAACCCAAACAGATCGAAATAAGCATTAATGCGTTGCAAGACGCGTCCGGTTTCATTCGCAGCCTGATAGGCAAAGCCATGCGCTTGCGGGTCGTGCCGGAATTGTCTTTCGCCTACGATAATTCCCTGGTGGAAGGTATGCGCATGTCCAACCTTGTCAGCCAGGTGGTGCAGCATGATCGCGCCCGTCGCAGCGAAGCCGAACCGGAATCGGACGAAGGCAAAACGGACGAAGGCAAGGAGAACTGATGGGGCGTCCCAGTCGTCGTGGCCGTGATATAGACGGTATCGTCCTGCTGGATAAGCCATTGGGACTCTCCTCCAATGATCTTTTACAGAAAGTTAAGCGTCTTTTTCGGGCCAACAAAGCCGGTCATACCGGGGCGCTGGATCCATTGGCAACCGGTATGCTGCCCATTTGCCTGGGCGAGGCCACCAAATTTTCGCAACACCTGCTGGAAGCGGATAAACGTTATCGGGTAATTGCACGGCTGGGACAGCGTACCGACACTTCAGACGCGGAAGGCGCCGTCATCAGCGAGCGTCCGGTTAATGTGCAGCCAGAGCAGCTTGATCAGGCTTTACAAGGTTTTCGCGGGGCAACCTTGCAGGTTCCCTCCATGTATTCGGCGCTGAAGCATCAGGGGCGGCCGCTGTATGAATACGCGCGCCAGGGTATTGACGTCGAGCGTGCTCCCCGTGCAATCAACGTATTTGAGTTAAAACTCATTGCGTGGGATCAGGAAAGCGTCGAACTGGAAATCCATTGTTCCAAGGGAACCTACATCCGCACCATCATTGATGATTTGGGCGAAGTGCTCGGTTGCGGCGCGCATGTCATTGAGTTGCGCCGCCTGGCGGTCGCCGATTATCCCACCGAGCGCATGGTGTCGCTGGACCAATTGCGCGAACTGGCCGGCGAAGATCCGATCACCGAGGATCGGCTGGCTTCACTCGACCGGTTGCTGTTGCCGATGGATAGCGCCGTGGCCGCGATGCCGGAAATCAATCTCGCCGCGGCCGTTGCCGGTTATGTCAAAATGGGGCAGCCGGTAGCAGTAAACGAGGCGACGGACGTGGGCATGGTCAGGCTGACCGAGGGACCGGAACGGGTATTTATCGGCGTCGGCGAAGTGGCTGAACCGGGCCGGGTCGCCCCGCGGCGGCTGGTTGTACAGCGGCGCGCGGACTGAGTTCGCCTTGCGATCATTTGGCGCGAAGAGTAGAATGGCGCGGCTTATGAATGGGGTTGCTGAATTAGAGATCGGCGCCTGTGTATTTAACAATAATTTTGGAGTGTTATAATGTCTCTAAATGCTGAAGCGAAAGCAAAAATCGTTATCGATTTTGGCCGTGATGCCAAAGACAGTGGTTCCACCGAGGTGCAGGTTGCCCTTTTGACTGCGCAAATCAACCATTTACAAGGTCATTTTGCGGAACATAAAAAGGATCACCATAGCCGTCGCGGTCTGCTGCGTATGGTTTCACAGCGTCGTAAGCTGCTTGACTACCTGAAAGGCAAAGATGCCGTACGTTACACCAGTCTGATTGAACGTCTGGGTTTACGTCGTTAAGCCAAACAGTATTGGTAGAAAGGGGCCTTTTTTGGCCCCTTTCTTCTAGGAGGCAACAATAATCCTTCAATGTGATGTGTTGCTGATGGAGATGCTTCAATTGCTGAGATTCGCGCGGCTAATGAGAGACTTTATCCAAGGGATAAGGATTGTCATTAGTCGCGAGGATGCAATAAGAAGATAAATGAGTTCACGGCGAGCACGCCAAGAAGCCCGCCCGGAAAAAGGATATCATTTTGCTAAATCCGCACGTACGCAAGTTTCAATATGGGCAACATACCGTAACGTTGGAAACCGGCATGATGGCTCGTCAGGCCACCGCCGCTGTCATGGTCAGCATGGACGACACCGCCGTATTCGTTACCGTGGTCGGCGTTAAACAACCGAAACCCGGGCAGGATTTTTTTCCGCTGACTGTTAACTATCAGGAACGTACCTACGCTGCCGGCCGTTTCCCGGGCGGTTTTTTCCGTCGTGAAGGCCGTCCGAGCGAAGGTGAGACATTGATCTCCCGTCTTATCGACCGTCCACTTCGTCCGCTGTTTCCCGATGGTTTTCTCAATGAAATCCAGGTCATTGCCACCGTTGTCTCCGTTAATCCGCAAGTCAGCCCGGATATCGTGGCGATGATTGGCGCTTCCGCCGCGCTCAGCCTGTCGGGCATTCCGTTTAACGGGCCGATCGGCGCCGCGCGTGTTGGCTATATCAACAAGCAGTATGTGTTGAACCCGACCACCGCTGAATTGGTTGACAGTCAGTTGGACCTGGTGATTGCCGGTACCGCGAACGCGGTCCTGATGGTGGAATCCGAAGCACAGTTGCTGAGCGAAGATGAAATGCTCGGCGCGGTGGTGTTCGGCCATGAACAGCAACAGGTTGTGATCGAGAATATCAAGGCCTTCGCCGCTGAAGCGGGCAAACCGAGATGGGATTGGCACGCGCCGGCCGTCAACGTCGAGTTGCAGGCCCGTGTGGCTGAACTGGCTGAGGCACGCTTGGGCGATGCGTATCGCATCACCGAAAAGCAACAGCGTTATGCGCAAGTCGATACCATCAAAGCTGACGTGGTCGCTGCGCTGTTGGCGCAGGACGAAACCTTGCGCGAAAGCGAAATCCAGGACTTGCTGGGCAGCCTGGAAAAAACCGTGGTGCGCAGCCGGGTGTTGCGTGGAGAACCGCGTATCGACGGCCGTGAAAAAGACATGATCCGCGGTCTGGATATTCGTACCGGCGTATTGCCGCGCACGCATGGTTCGGCGCTGTTTACCCGCGGCGAAACCCAGGCGTTGGTTACCGCGACGCTGGGCACCGAACGTGACGCGCAGAATATTGATGAGCTGACGGGCGAGCGTACTGACCGTTTTCTGCTACACTATAACTTTCCTCCTTATTGCGTGGGTGAGACCGGTATGGTCGGCTCGCCGAAACGTCGGGAAATCGGCCACGGCCGTCTGGCGAAACGCGGTGTGCTGGCGGTGATGCCGAAAGCGAGTGAATTCCCTTACACCGTGCGTGTAGTGTCGGAAATTACCGAGTCCAATGGCTCTTCTTCCATGGCTTCCGTCTGCGGCGCTTCTCTGGCGTTGATGGATGCGGGCGTGCCTATCAAAGCGGCGGTTGCCGGTATTGCGATGGGTCTGGTGAAGGAAGGCGATAATTTTGTGGTTCTGTCGGATATCCTGGGTGACGAAGATCATCTCGGCGATATGGACTTCAAAGTGGCCGGTAGCCGTGAAGGCGTCACCGCGTTGCAGATGGATATTAAAATTGAAGGCATCACCCGCGAAATCATGCAGGTGGCGTTAAATCAAGCCAAGGGCGCTCGTTTGCATATCCTTGGCGTGATGGAACAGGCAATCAGTACGCCGCGTGGCGATATTTCTGAATTTGCGCCTCGTATCCACACGATTAAAATCAGTCCCGACAAAATTAAAGATGTCATCGGTAAAGGCGGTTCAGTCATTCGCGCCTTGACGGAAGAAACCGGCACCACCATTGAAATTGAAGACGATGGCACGGTGAAGGTCGCGGCTACCGACAGTGAAAAAGCACGTAATGCTATTCGCCGTATCGAAGAGATTACCGCTGAAATCGAAGTGGGCCGGATCTATAATGGCAAGGTGACCCGAATCGTAGACTTCGGCGCATTTGTTGCTATCGGCGGCGGCAAGGAAGGTCTGGTGCATATTTCTCAAATTGCGGATAAACGCGTGGAAAAAGTCGCTGATTATTTGCAAATGGGACAGGAAGTGCCGGTCAAGGTATTGGAAGTTGATCGTCAGGGACGTGTGCGCTTGAGCATTAAAGAAGCCACCGCACCCAGTCAGGATGCAGCTTTACCTGAAGTAGAATAAATCGGCATGATATATGCCCTGAATAATTCGAGTGGCGGGAAAGCCAACGCATCTGCAACTTGAAGTATGACGGGTATAAGACTATACCCATTTCGGGTTGCGGGCGTGTGGTGAGCACAAATCCAAACGCTTACAACTCGATACGGGTATATAATCACTATTAGCGCATACAACAGTTCCTAGCTTGTTAGGGGGCTGATCGTATCACAAGGGCGGGAAGCCTTGTGTTGAGCCGATGGGGGACAGGACGTTCATCCAATGTTTTTCTTCGGGAGTGGGAAATGAGGTCTTACTTGCGCTGGTGGTTCGTTGCAATGGCGTTTATGCTGGCAGGATGCAGCAACATTGATTGGCGTAGTAAAGATGACGTAATGGCTGTTCCTTTGCAGCCGACGTTACAACAGGAAGTCATCCTGGCGCGTATGGAACAAATCCTTGCGAGTCGGGCACTAACCGATGATGAACGAGCACAGCTATTATATGAGCGCGGAGTGCTGTATGATAGCTTAGGGCTGAGAGCGTTGGCGCGAAATGATTTTTCACAAGCGCTGGCAATCAGGCCCGATATGCCGGAAGTTTTCAATTATCTCGGCATATACTTAACGCAGGCAGGAAATTATGATGCTGCCTATGAAGCGTTTGATTCTGTACTAGAGCTTGATCCAACTTACAATTACGCGTACTTAAACCGTGGCATCGCCTTGTATTATGGCGGACGCTACCGTTTAGCGCAGGATGATCTGCTGGCGTTTTATCGCGACGACCCAAATGATCCTTTTCGTTCGCTCTGGCTGTACCTGGTTGAGACTCACCTCGATACCAATAAAGCCAAAGATGCGCTGGCACAGCGTTATCAAAAGGCGAACAGAGGGCAATGGGGATGGAATATTGTCGAGTTCTACCTAGGGGACATCAGTGAAAAAACGCTGATGGAGCGCCTTAAGGCGGACGCAACGGATAACACTTCGCTCGCCGAGCATCTCAGTGAAACTGACTTCTATTTAGGTAAGCATTACCTAAGTCTGGGGGACAAGAACTCCGCTTCGGCGCTGTTCAAACTGACGGTTGCCAACAACGTTCATAATTTTGTTGAGCACCGCTATGCATTGTTGGAATTGGCCCTATTAGGCCAAGGGCAAGACGACCTATCAGAATCGGACCAGCAATAGCTGACGAACTAAACAATTCAGCCTATCACTCTTTTTTTATCACCTGCGAGGGTGAAGGTTTGTTTGTCCGTTTTAAATCCAATTTGAGCCGGTTCACACTTTTGATGAAAATGAATGAAAGTTTTCACGACAAGGTATGTAGACTGGCCGCCATGATGAAATGAGGCACGTGTACATGTCTGAAGTTGAAACCTCTTTTGCTGATTTGGGACTTACCACTCCCATACTGAATGCTCTCCTCGATCTGGGTTATGAAAAACCATCGCCAATCCAGCTTGAGTGTATCCCGCAGTTGCTGGCGGGCCGTGATGTTTTGGGTACGGCGCAAACCGGTAGCGGGAAGACCGCTGCGTTCGCCTTGCCTTTATTACATAATATCGATGCGCAATTGGCTGCGCCCCAGGTACTGGTGCTGGCGCCGACCCGCGAGCTGGCTGTGCAGGTTGCCGAAGCCATTGCCGATTTTGCTAAAAACATGAAAGGAATCAACGTTGTGGCGCTGTATGGCGGCCAACGTTATGACGTGCAGCTGCGCGCATTGCGTCAGGGCCCCCAAGTTGTGGTCGGCACG